>Ga0209295_1000194_pt1 | contig 50284 bp, 48 predicted proteins | sample Porto_5metaG_FD_187428 | JGI IMG/M metagenome (GOLD analysis project Ga0209295, IMG submission 187428) | Marine algal microbial communities from Porto, Portugal - Porto_5 metaG (SPAdes) (version 2) | ecosystem: Host-associated > Algae > Red algae > Unclassified | place: Portugal: Porto... | reverse complement strand
GCAAGCTTCTCATCAAGTCCGCTCGACTTGCATGTATTAGGCATGCCGCCAGCGTTCGTCCTGAGCCAGGATCAAACTCTCCAATAAAGTATTGAAAAGAGCGATAAGCTCATTTTGAATCTGACGAGATTAAAAATCTCATTTGTGCTCCAGTTGATCCAAGCAAGGCTTGTTCCAAACTTTTGCGTTCATTCTGCAAGCAGAATGTTTACTCACTCGTTGTTCAGTTTTCAAAGATCAAACTTGTTTTTCTGTCACCGTTTTCTCTCAGCGGCGACTTTTATAATATATCACACTTCGTTTGTTTTGGTCAAGTGTTTTTTTGAAATTCTTTTTCGAAGCTCATAACGAACTTCTTTATTTCATCAAAAGCATGTAACCAAGCAAGCAAAGCAACGAGATATAATGTACCATATAAATATCTCCGGAGTCAACTATCCAAACAAAGAAATTTTCAATCCCAATAATAGCCCCACACCCGGCAATCCTAAAACAGTTACAGTTCCTATGGTTGCAGGGTTCAGAGGGATATAGGTTCCAGTTAACCAGCCGGAATAATTGACGATGTATATACCTACCGCAGCCAACACCAGATGAATTCCAAACGATGTGAAAAACGAGAAACCCATCCGCTTCCTGAATAAAATAACGATAAGCCCCAGTAATGATATAACCAATACACTTCCCAGTATGATACTCTTCATTTTCAACACCTCCATGTATAGTGTAAATCTGAATCTACATACTAACTCCCCGCTGTGTTTCAACCTCATCATTAGCTCTAGCCCGCTTGGCTCTCTTCAAATGGATCTGATACTTCCGCTCTGCAGCCTCCAGTACATAGATGGCATAATCAATCTCATCCTGCCCCTGCGCATCTTCGAACTGCCTCATAGCCCGTTCCCACTCCTGCTTTGCCGTCTGAATATCTGCATAGATCTGATCCGCTTCAAGTTCCTTCAACATTCTTTTGTGTTTCTCTACCGAGTTCCGTGTATTTCGCCACATGAACATAAACTCTCCCCCTCCTGATCAGCACAGCATATTCTCATACTTATCAGGGAAAGGACAAACTTAGAACTTGGACGTTTCATTTTAATCATAAAAAAAGAGAGCCCTAGGGCTCTCTTTGCACATCAAAACATACTTAGCATCCGAAGTTTCTAAGGAAGTATACTGTGCGAAACCAATTCTAACACACTAACGCATCTCCCTACGCCCTTCCAGCGCTTTGGAAAGGGTCACTTCATCCGCATACTCCAGATCGCCACCTACAGGCAATCCATGGGCAATCCGGGTCACACTGATCTCAAACGGACGCACCAGGCGGGAGATGTACATCGCTGTAGCCTCGCCCTCAATATTGGGGTTCGTCGCCAGAATGATCTCTTTTATCCGTTCATCACTTAATCGAATCAGAAGTTCCTTCAAACGGATATCGTCTGGGCCAATCCCCTCCATAGGTGAAATCGCACCCTGTAACACATGATAGTACCCATCGAATTCCTTGGTGCGCTCCATCGCCACCAGATCCTTCGAATCCTGGACTACACAGATTACAGAGACATCCCTGGACTTATCCTGACAGATGCGACACGGGTCCGTGTCGGTGATATTACAACACACAGAGCAGTAATGAAGGTTACGCTTCACACTCACGAGTGCTTTGGCAAAATCGATAACGTCATCTTCCTTCATGTTAAGCACATGAAAAGCTAAACGCGCCGCAGTCTTGGGACCCACACCCGGCAACCGGGTGAAGGCATCAATCAGCTTGGCTATTGGTTCGGGATAATACAATCGATTGTGTCTCCTTTGACAGGATCAATTTTTAATTAAAATAATCCCGGAATATTCATGCCACCTGTGAACTTGCCCATATCCTTGTTGGCAATCTCATCAGCCTTGGCCATTGCATCATTAACAGCTGTCATAACAAGATCCTGCAACATTTCAACATCTTCCGGATCTACTGCTTCAGGTTTGATCGTGATAGCAAGCAATTTCTTGTGTCCGTTAACTTCAGCCGTCACAACACCGCCACCTGAAGTACCTTGGACCGTTTTGTCCGCCAGTTCCTCTTGTGCTTTCAGCATTTGCTCCTGCATTTTCTTCACTTGTTTCATCATTTGGTTCATGTTGTTCATAATTGTTCATCTCCTTTGTTATGGTTATCGCGCTATGCGCATTATTCTTTGATCACTACAAGGTCCTCACCAAAGAGCTGGATGGCTTCATCAATCCAAGGCTGTTTGTTGCCTGAACCACCGTCTTCATGCTCAGGTTCAAGCTTAAAGTCCTCCTTTGGCGCTTCAGAAGCTCCTTCCATTGCCCCGGTCCAATCTTTGAGCATCATCGTCACCAAACGTGCCGGACGCCCAAGTTGTTCGGACAACACCCGCTCAATAACTTCGCGGTTAGCCTGCTTCTCCGTTGTTTCACGGTGAATGTTGTTTTTAAAAGCAACCAATACATTGTCTTCAAGCAATGATACGGGCTCACCATCCACAAACCAGGCATGAACGGTAACCCGCTCTTCCTTCACTCGCTGAAGGATCTGACTCCATTTTTTGCTGATCTCTGCGAACTCAGGGGCTCCCTTACGCGCAACATACTGATCCAACTGTGCAGGAAGCTTCGCAGGCGAGTTGCCTCTCGATACAGGGGCTCTTGTTGCCGGACGCGATGGAGCACTTGATGCACTCTCTCCACCAGACAACCCACTCTTAAGTGCTCGATCCAATTTCTTCTCCAGCTCAGCAAGTTGCTGCTTCAAGCGGTTGATCTCTCCACCATCAGCAGGTGCCGCATGAGACGAAGCTCCAACTTGAACAGAAGCCTCTCCTTGCGCTGGAATACTACACAGTTTAAGCAACGCGACTTCAAATAATGTCTGTGGCTGTACCGCGTACTTCATCTCACTCTGGTACCGATTAAGGGTGTCGATCATATGGAACAGTTGTTCCTTGGTGAAGGAATCCGCCATATCACGGAAAGATTCCGGATTAAGTACCCGATCCGTCAGTTTATCTGCATCAGGCACCATCTTAATCATAAGCAAATCACGGAAATAATACAGTAAATTCTCCATGCACTTGTCTGCACTCTTTCCTTCATGCATGAAGCCTTCAATCATCTGCAAAATGTGACCAACATCACCCTTGAGCAGCGAAGCAGCCAGTTTGGCAAATTGCTCTGAAGCAATTCCACCGGTCATATCCATAACCTGCTGGTACGTTACTCGTCCATCCGTAAATGAAGAGATCTGATCCAACACACTAAGTGCATCCCTCATTCCACCGTCCGATAAACGGGCAATGTATTGGAGTGCATCCTGGTCAGCTTCCATGCCTTCCTGTTCACAGATCAGTGTAAGCCTTGCTGTCTGCTCTTCTAGGGATACCCGACGAAAATCAAATCGCTGACAACGCGATATAATGGTAGCCGGAAGGCGATGTGGTTCCGTTGTTGCCAAAATAAACATCACATGCGGCGGTGGCTCTTCCAATGTTTTGAGCAAAGCATTGAATGCCTCCGTCGTCAGCATGTGCACTTCATCAATAATATAGACTTTCTGCCGGACTTCGGTTGGCGCATATTTAACCTTTTCCCGAAGATCACGGATTTCCTCAACGCCCCGATTGGATGCAGCATCAATCTCTTGCACATCCATCACAGCACCAGTCGTAATCCTGCGGCAAGCTTCACACTCGTTACAAGGTTCAGGCGCAGGCCCACGTTCGCAGTTCACAGCTTTGGCCAAAATCTTGGCGGCACTTGTCTTTCCCGTTCCTCTGGGCCCGCTAAATAAGTAGGCATGGGAAGTCCGCTGTTCACGAATCGCGTTCTGCAAGGTCTGAATAATATGCTGTTGTCCCACCATATCTTGAAACGACTGGGGACGCCAAGCCCGGTATAACGCGATATGCTCCATGATGCGTTACCTTCCTTCCACTTCGCATTCGAGTCCTTTGTCGTTCCCCTATTATACTATAATCCGGGGTGAATCCAAACTTTATCTGACTCATTCATGCGTGGTTTTTTAAGACATATCAAAAAGACCCCTGCATACATACAACTGCAAAGGTCTCTACATTTAAATGGTAAGCCGTGCACCTGCTATCGATATTTGCGATCCAAGTGGCACCCCTGAACAATAGCTCGGGCTAGGCAACCCTCCGGCACAAGAGTGATCTCACTTATGGCTGCTTCCTTCCGGACCTGACCAGGTTCATGAGTACTCATTGCGGAGGACCCAACCGTCAACACCACGTTTAGGGACCAAACCTCACATCGACAAAACCTCTAGCAGGAATTCAACCTCGCTATAGCGGATTGCGAGTTACAGGGCACCGCTACCTCCCCATCTAGCACGGTAAGAAATAGTATAACGTAAGGTTATCCAAATTGCAACCAGAAGGAGCGCGGAGACAGCTAGGCACACATAAAACATATAAAAACCCCTGCCAGTTCAGCAGGGGTGGGTTGGATGCAATTAGCAGACAACTCCGAGAATTGTCCTATTAGATTCCGTATTTCTTCTTGAAACGATCAACACGGCCGCCAGCATCGATAAACTTCTGTTTACCTGTGAAGAACGGGTGGCACGCGGAGCAAATCTCTACACGAAGTCCGTCTTTAACCGAACCTGTCTCAAAAGTATTCCCGCAAGCGCAAGATACTTGACCAATCGTGTAATTAGGATGAATTGCTTCTTTCATTACCTTTCACCTCTTTCCGCCCTGAGCCTCAAGCGGACCCAGAGTAAATGGCACAACTCTGAGATTATAACACGGCCTATTGCCTGTTGCAATCCATTATTGTTAAGAGGTAATCAACCGTTTAGGGCGTGCCATTCCAGCTGGTGGAACGTGGGTATACGAACCAATCACCACATCAGGCAGCTCATCTTCAAAGATCTCAATCATCTGCTTCATACCTAAGATATCGCCTTGAGCTGGGGGAATTAATTCCAAGTAGCTCTCCGGATCAATATTGAGATTACGCATCTGAATCAGACGTAGATCCGTTCTTCGTGCAAACTCAATCATTGCCTCGATCTCTTCTTCACGATCTGTTACGCCCGGGAAAATCAAATAGTTAATGGATGTGTATACGCCTTGCTGCGCCGCGTATTTCATCGACTTCTCAACATTAGCCAAGGTATAACCACGTGGTTTATAGTAGGCGTTATAATGGTCATCCAGTGCACTAATAGTACTTACGCGCATGAGATCCAATCCAGCGTCTACAATACCTCTAATGTGATCGTTCAGACCGGCATTGGTATTAATGTTGATATATCCCATATCCGTTACAGAACGCACTTCACGAATCGCTTCAATAATCAGCTTGGCCTGCGTGGAGGGCTCCCCTTCACAACCTTGTCCAAAGCTAATGATGGATTCCGGCGTTTTCAGGTGTTCCATCATGACCTGGACAATCTCATCCACACGCGGACGGAAGTTCATACGCGTCTGCGGTGAAACAAAGCCACTGTCATCCGGTTGCTCGGAGATACATCCGAAACAGCCCGCATTACAGGAATAAGATACCGGTACTCCGCCTTCCCAACGATTCAGGAACGTGTTCGACGAAGTTAGACATTCATATCCCAGTGCACAATTGGACAGGTGGGTATAAAGGCGGTTCTCGGGATATTGCTCTGTCAACCGTTTAACTCCGGAACGCACATCGTCCCGATCACAGTTCAGCGGATTCCATTTGTCGGGACTATCCGACTTCGAAGCCGTGACATAGAAACCGCCGTCTTTCCAAACTACTGCGGAATAACCGAACAACGGTAACTTATACTCCTTATCCGTCTTCACATAACCAGGGAGACACAAACGAGTGAAGCCCTGTGGAAGCAACGCACCTACAGCCTGTGTGTCTGTTGGCATTGGCAGCATCTCACCTGTGTCCGGGTCCATACCAATGGGCCGGGTACTTGGGAGTCCAACCAACGTTGCACCCTCTGGCAAAGGAATCAACTCATCCTCCATAATCTCAACGATCATATCTCCACTGCGGGCAAGCCCGTACAGGGAAGGGTGATCAAATACATTACCTTTTTCATCTGCGTATACTAAATACATGATGTTCTCCTCACATCTAATGGGTTAAACCTAACGACGAGTGTATTGTAAAATTTACAGCAACGCTGTAAAAGCATGTTATTGGTCAAACGACACTTATGTCGATGTACCTGACGTAGCTGTCTGTCTCGGTGAGCGACGGGTTGTTGTTGTCCCCGAATTACTTGTCGGACCATTACCAGCTGAATCAAATGCCGCCAAAAACTCTGCATTCGTTTTGCTGTTACGAAGTTTCTTCAGGAAACCTTCGACAAAGTCATGGGAATCATTCATGTTCTTACGAATCGTCCAGATCGTATCCAGCTCTTCCTTGCTGAGCAATACTTCTTCACGACGCGTACCAGAACGACGAATGTCGATCGCCGGGAATATACGACGCTCAGCCAGACGACGGTCCAGATGCAGCTCCATATTACCCGTACCCTTAAACTCTTCATAAATGACGTCATCCATACGCGAACCAGTATCAATTAATGCCGTTGCCAGGATGGTCAGGCTTCCGCCTTCTTCCACATTCCGGGCAGAACCGAAGAAACGTTTCGGACGATGGAACGCAGCTGGGTCAATACCACCACTAAGTGTACGACCAGATGGTGGAATAACCAGGTTATATGCACGGGCAAGACGCGTAATGCTATCCAGCAGGATAACGACATCCTTTTTCGCCTCAACCAGACGAAGCGCACGCTCAAGTACCAACTCTGCCACCTTGATATGGTTCTCAGGTAGTTCATCAAATGTTGAAGCCACAACTTCCCCTTTTACCGAACGCGACATATCCGTTACTTCCTCTGGACGTTCATCAATCAACAGGACAAACAGTTCAATTTCAGGATTGTTAGTTGAGATGCTGTTGGCAATTTCTTTGAGGAGAAGCGTTTTACCCGCTTTGGGAGGTGCTACGATCAATCCGCGCTGTCCCAATCCTACCGGGGCGAGCACATCCATAATGCGTGTGGACAAATGGTTGGGGGATGTTTCGAGAACCAGTTTTTTCTGCGGATACAGTGGGGTTAGTGCCGGGAAGTGAAGTCGCTCTGCAGCCGCCGATGGATTCTCACCATTTACAGCGTTGACTTGCAACAAACCGAAGTATCTCTCGTTTTCCTTAGGCGTTCTACACTTACCGGATACGAGGTCACCTGTTCTCAGGTCAAACTTGCGAATCTGAGAAGCTGAGATGTAGATGTCTTCCGTACTTGGCAAGTAGTTAATGGGTCTTAAGAATCCGTAACCTTCAGGTAAAATCTCGAGTACGCCTTGCATGAACATCAGACCGCTCTGTTCAGCTTGTGCTCGTAATATAGCAAAGATTAATTCTTTCTTTTTTAACGTACCATAGTAAGGTATCTGATATTTTTTGGCCAGCTTGTAGAGGTCCGTTAGTTTCATTTCTTCCAAATCGGAAATTTGTAGATCCATATAATAACCACCTATTCAATTAATAAGTCCGTGTGAAATGGATAGTTTCGCTAGATGTTCCGGCTATAGAGCGTAGCATCTGCCACAATCTCTTCTGTCCATTGTACGGAATGTAACCGTTATAATGCAAATACTTGTCTTTGAGTGTAAGTTTCCGGGTGGGATGGCCCATATTCGGCAAGATCCGCTAATGAATGAACACGATGCATTGAGGCGATCAATCCGGATAGACCGGCTATGGAGCGCAGGTTCAAACAAAACCGGGGGTTGGGGAAGAGAAATGATGTTCTTACAGCCATATGAAGTTTGATTCAAAAAAAGACCCTCCGGTAAAGGAAACAGAAACATTTCGTCTTATGCCGGAGAGACTGAGAACTCTATTAAAACAGGTTTACCCAATTGCTGAAAGGATATGCAGTCCAGTCAAAATAAACATGTGTATGACTGCATCATACATGATACTGCCATATTAATCGGTTTCCCGCCATACATCTGCACCAAGCAGGCGCAGATTGGTCACCAGGTGATCGTAGCCACGGTCGATATATTCGACCCCCGTTACTTCAGTCACACCTTCACTGACGGTGAGACCTGCAATCACCAGCGCTGCTCCAGCGCGAAGATCGGATGCTTTTACTTTGGCCGCGTTCAATGCACTGCCTTCAATAATCGCTGACCGTCCTTCTACCCGAATCTTTGCGCCCATCCGCACCAGCTCAGGCACATGCTTGAATCGATTACTATATACAAAGTCGCTCAGGACACTCACGCCAGTTGCCTGTGTCAAAACACTGGTCATCGGTGACTGTAGATCTGTTGGGAAACCAGGATATACAAGTGCCTTCACGTCAACATGGTTATAATTCGGTTTACCAATTACACGTATACTTTCATCCAATTCCTCAATGCCAACACCCATCTCCAGTAGCTTTGCCGTTAAAGCCTCCAGATGTTTGGGGATCACATTGTCAATCAGAACATCTCCGCGCGTTGCCGCTGCAGCGATCATATACGTACCTGCTTGGATACGGTCCGGAATGATAGAATGACGGCAGCCTTTAAGCTCCGAAACTCCTTCAATACGGATTGTTTCGGTACCTGCACCCTTGATGCTTGCACCCATGGAATTCAAAAGTGTTGCTACATCTATAATCTCAGGCTCTTTAGCCGCGTTTTCGATAATTGTAGAGCCTTTGGCACGAGTAGCCGCCAGCATAATGTTAATGGTTGCACCGACACTGCTTACATCAAGATAAATCTTTGCTCCACGTAGCTCTTTGGCATGCAAATGAATGGAGCCGTGTTCGTTTGTTACAGTTGCGCCGAGCGCTTCAAAACCTTTGATATGTTGATCAATTGGACGAGGCTCAAAATTACAGCCCCCTGGTAAACCTATGGTCGCTTCTTTAAAACGCCCTAACAATGCACCCATCATATAATACGAAGCGCGAAGCTTCTTCACGGGACCATTCGGCATAGGAATGGATTTGATGTCAGAAGGATCAATCTTCATCTGACTGCCTTCCCAAGTCACACGTGCTCCGAGTTCCTCCAAAATTTCTGCATAAACCGCCACGTCACTCAAAAGCGGCAGGTTGTCCAACACGACTTCTGACTCGGCAAGCAATGCTGCAGGAATAAGCGCAATGGCGCTGTTCTTGGCGCCGCTTATAGTTACAGTTCCCTGTAACGGACGTCCGCCACTAATCATCAATTTTTCCATAAAGCTTAATGTCCCCCTACGTGTTTTGCAGCCGATGAACGGCAATACGTGCTGTTGGCTTCCGATGTAGAAATAAGGTGTGAAAATGGAAAGACACCGGCTAGGCGGTGTTCTTCCATTTCACAGTATGGAACTGGTAAAGATAAATTACGCTTTGTTGTTGGAACCAAACTCGCGGATTTTACCTTTAACTGTTTCTTTGATTGCATCACGGCCTGGTACGATGAATGTACGTGGATCGTAAGCATCTGGTTTAGCTGCAAGCACTTCACGAACCACTTTTGAGAAAGCGATTTGGTTCTCAGTGTTTACGTTGATTTTGGATGTACCCAGGGAAATGGCTTTGTCGATGTCATGTTTAGGAATACCTGTACCACCGTGCAATACGAGTGGAACTTGTACCGCGTCACGAACTTCTTCCATTTCTTTGAAGCCCAGGTTAGGCTCGCCATGGTAAGGACCGTGTACGGAACCAAGAGCTGGTGCCAATGTGTCGATACCTGTTTCTTTAACGATACGGATACATTCGTTCAGGTCAGCGTACATGATGCCGCCGATAACGTCGTCTTCTTGTCCGCCTACTGTACCTACTTCAGCTTCTACAGAAACGCCTTTAGCGTGTGCATATTCAACAACTTTTTTAGTCATTTCGATGTTCTCATCAATAGAGTGGTGGGAACCGTCGATCATTACGGATGTGAATCCAGCATCGATCGCTTCTTTACACTTGTCGAAGCTTGAACCGTGGTCCAGGTGAATTGCCACTGGAACGGTGATTTTCATGTCGTGGATAAGTCCTTCTACCATTTTAACTACAGTGTAGAAGCCACCAATGTGACGTGCTGCGCCTTCGGATACACCCAGGATTACTGGGGATTTCTCTTCTTCAGCAGCACCAAGAATCGCTTGAGTCCACTCAAGGTTATTGATGTTGTATTGACCAACTGCATATTTTCCTTCGAGTGCTTTGTTCAACATGTCTGTCATAGATACTAATGGCATGGTTTCAATCCTCCTAGGGGTTTGGGTTGTGTCTATGGTTTTTAGCCGAAATCACATACGGGCTTATTATACCACATCCCATGTCAAATACTAAACAAGCATTTGCAAAAATGCTGTGCTTTGCAGCACAGTTTTCATAGACACCGCTTTATGACTTCCCCATTTCCAATATTCCCCGGATGTAGGAGCGAAATACCCCATTGTTCCACCAAGTATCATCTATGTTCTCCACACGCAAAAAAATCCTGTATCTACAGGATTCAGCTGCATTTATTGGCGGCACCATTGCGAAGTTGCATATTCACAGCCACTCGCATCTCATCGATATCAAACGGTTTTGTAAAATGCATGAGTGCTCCGAGATCCGTGGCTTCCTTGATCATGTCCAATTCGCCATATGCGGTCATCATGATGACCTTAATATCCGGATCAATTTCTTTAATATGCTTCAGGATTTCCAGACCGTCCATCCCAGGGATCTTCATATCGAGCAATACCAGATCAGGCTTGTCATTATTCACAATCTCCAGGGCAACCTTGCCGTTGGGTGCTTGAAACGTGTTATATCCTTCACTGCTGAACACTTCCATTAACAGGATTCGAATACCATTCTGGTCATCAACAATCAAAACTTTTTTATCTTCCACTCTGTAACCTCCTAGAATTAGGAAAGCATGTACGTCATCAAATCTGGATAACTATCCCATAGTCGTCATGATAAGTATTCTACCTCTTCCATTAAAATCCTGCTACCTTCACAAAATGATAAAAAGCAATCCGACCTACTTTTACATAAAAAAAGGGGATGTTCCGGCATCCGCTAAATGGTTGCCAGGAACATCCCCGATATCTATTACATTAACACTAAAACCATGTATTATTTCTGCGCATTCTCCAGAGAAGCTTTTACAAACTCACGGAACAATGGTTGCGGACGGTTCGGACGGGAAGTGAATTCCGGATGGAATTGTACTGCCAGGAACCATGGGTGTCCTGGAAGTTCCACGATCTCAACCAGACGTCCATCCGGGGATGTACCCGAGATAACCAGTCCTGCTTTTTCGATCGTTTCACGGTATTCATTGTTGAACTCATACCGGTGACGGTGTCTCTCATACACCAGCTCGTCATCATAACAAGCCATCGCCAAAGAACCTTCCTGAAGCTTACAAGGATACAGACCCAGACGCATCGTGCCACCCAGATTCTCGATATCTTTTTGCTCAGGCAACAGATCGATCACAGGGAATTCCGTAGCCGGATTAATCTCGGAGCTGTTCGCGCCATTCAAGCCAACGATGGAACGTGCATACTCAATAACGGAAACCTGCATACCCAGGCAAATACCGAAGAACGGAATTTGTTTCTCACGAGCATAACGGATTGCCGATACTTTACCTTCAATACCACGATCTCCAAACCCACCAGGAACAAGGATACCGCCGATTCCATGTAACAGGTCGCCTACATTCTCATCCGTAATATCTTCAGAAGGAACCCAGCGAATTTTCACATCGGCATTGGATGCAAATCCTGCATGAGATAAGGACTCAACAACACTCAGATATGCATCGTGTAGCGCTACATATTTACCAACAATAGCGATCTCAACCGTATGCTCCAACTTGTTGATCCGGTCAACCAACCCTTCCCACTCGCTCATATCCGGTGCAGGAGTAGTCAGTTTCAGGTGGTTTACCACGATCTCATCCAAGCCTTCTTCACGCAGGTTCAGAGGCACTTGATACAACGTGTCTGCATCACGACATTCAACCACGGCATTCTCATCAATATCGCAGAAGAGAGCGATTTTGGCTTTCATGTCGTCAGACAATTCATACTCGGTACGGCATACAATCACATTCGGTTGAATACCGATGCTGCGCAATTCCTTAACACTGTGCTGCGTTGGTTTTGTTTTCACTTCACCAGCTGCTTTGATATAAGGAATAAGCGTTACGTGGATGTACATTACATTGTCGCGACCTACATCACTCTTGATTTGACGAATAGCTTCCAGGAAAGGCAAGCTCTCGATGTCGCCCACTGTTCCGCCAATTTCCGTAATAACAACATCCGAACCCGCTTCACGTCCAGCGCGGAATACACGCTCTTTGATTTCGTTCGTAATGTGTGGAATAACTTGTACCGTTCCGCCCAGATATTCCCCGCGTCGCTCTTTGCTGATGACGGAAGAGTATACTTTACCAGTCGTGACGTTGCTGTTTTTGGAGAGATTGATATCAATAAAACGTTCATAGTGGCCAAGGTCCAGATCCGTTTCCGCGCCATCATCCGTAACAAAAACCTCGCCGTGCTGATAAGGACTCATTGTCCCTGGGTCGATGTTGATGTATGGATCAAATTTTTGAATCGTTACCTTAAGCCCTCTGTTTTTCAGCAATCTGCCCAGCGAAGCAGCCGTAATCCCTTTGCCCAGGGAGGACACAACTCCGCCCGTCACGAAAATATACTTTGTCACTGTTATTACCCTCCTAATATAAGTACAGAAATTCAGGCGATATATGGTGTTATCGTAACCCGTTTCCCAGGTAATCATCGTTAAAAAGAGCAATGGCAGAAATTCCCTGCATCTGCGAACTGCTCTTTCTGCGAAGACGGTTTAAATAAACGTTGTTCTGCAGCAAAAAATGGTGCAAACATTCCGGTAGCCTTCATTCCGTTTGGTGTTTTTGATATACAAAAACGGGCCAGAAATGTTGGCCGGGAGCATGCGGAAATGAAAACATTTTGCAAAATTATGCCTCTAAAAATACAAAAAAAAGTACTCCCGCAGGACGGGGCACCTTCTATAAAAAACATAAATATATTATCGCTCATTCATAAGCCCATGCAATAGTTTACCCGTTACCCCGTCTGCTGTCAAGGCTGACTATTCCGGGGAAACGGGTAAATTATAGACGTCAAAAATGACTACCGATTATCAGAATCGTCGTCAAATTCATCCTCATTTTCGGACTCTTCTTCGTCTTCTTCGAGGTCTTCATCTTCCAGATCGTCATCTTCGACCAGTACTTCTTCTTCGCTGTCTTCTTCATCAAAGATGTCGTCTTCGTCTTCATCTTCTTCGTCTTCATCTTCGTCTTTATCCGTGCTGTCGAAGTCTTCGTCGCTGTTATAGCTGTCTTCTTCTTCACCGAAGTCTTCATCTTCCAGATCATCGTCTTCATCGTTGATGATACGCGGACGCTTCGCACCCGTCATGGAATCTTCTGTTCCAGCTACCGGATACCAGCGCTTCAAGCCCCACAGACTCGTACCGACGCAAGCAAAACGACCATCGATATTAATCTCGGTATATAGCTGGGCGATAAACTCGTTGATTTCTTCATCAGTCATTCCGCGCTGCTTCGCTACCTCATTCATCAAGTCACGATAGTAATACGGCGTATTAGCCGCTTTCAGCACCATAAAGGCAAGGTCCACCAAAGGGATCTCTTTTACCTTTTCTTTATCAATTTTCAAATTGAGCGAGGTACTCACTGCAGACACTTCCTCTCACACAAAATTCACTTTTTAACCCCTACGAACTGGACTGTTACGTATAACATATCCATTAACAAACCTAAGTAAAACCTATTTAGCGTTAAAAAGCAAGTTTTTATGTATGGATGTGACGCAAATGCGGAGAGCAGGTCCAATCTGTCCATATATTGAACGTGAGTTGACACCAAACTCCTTGAAATATCCTCATTCAAAAAAAAGACAACTCCAAAATAAAAAAGACGGAGTCCCCTCCGCCTTCTGACTGTATACCCTTGAAGGATTGCTCCTCACCAGGTTCCCCGCAAGAGCCCTCTAGCTCTCCATCCATCATATGTCCCTGCGCCCGTTTTGACACGAAGAGAATGTGTTTTTGTAAAAAAAGGGCAAGTTCCCCATGCGGCGGGATGAGCGCATTCATAGAATACCTCAGCATGTTCATCCCGAAGGGGGCTGCCCATTATGGACTATACTGGTTTATTGCATCAATTGATTGACGGAATGCGACGCCCTGAACCAGAACAGGGAGGGCGATATTTGATCCGATTTGCCAAACCGCAACAGTACGAAGCCTGTCTCCTGGAATTGTCCAGAATGCGGAATGAATTCACCGACCTTGGGGCTGTTCGCTCCTCGCGACTCGCTCGTTCCATTATCGCCCCAGTGCAACGCCCGGAGGATCTGTACCGCTATGGGGATGAGATTACGATTGAAGCAGACGTGCCCATCTCACTTCACGCCACCGCACTCCACAGTAAACCGAGCAACGCTCAAGGCATACCGTGGGGAGTGAAACAGATTCGGGCACCCAAAGTATGGTCTGTGTCTACAGGACACCGGATTAAAATCGGTGTGATTGATACAGGTGCCGATTATCACCACCCTGATCTTCGTTATTCTCTGGCACGCGGAATCAATCTGTTAAACCGTAGCCTGCTTCCCCATGATGATAACGGACATGGAACCCACATTGCAGGGACCATCGCCGCAGCCAACAGCACCGCAGGTATGATTGGTGTAGCCCCACGCTCCCTGATCTATCCGGTGAAAGCATTTGATCACAACGGATCGGCTTATGTATCCGACATTGTACTTGGCATCGACTGGTGTGTACGCAACAAGGTCGATATCATCAATATGAGTTTTGGCATGAAAACACGCAGCAAGGCGCTTCTTGACGTGGTCAATCGTGCATACCATGCTGGAATCGTAATTGTTGCCTCGTCAGGAAATGACGGCAAACGCCGCAGTATTGATTATCCGGCACGGTATCCGCAGACCATATCTGTTGGGGCAACCGACAAAAACAGACGTATTGCGTCCTTCAGCAATCGCGGCGCATACGTGGATGTCTATGCACCTGGAGATAAAATCGTTTCCTCCTGGGTACAGGGCAAGCACCATGAGATGAGTGGCACATCCATGGCAACGTCCCATGTGAGTGGCGCTATCGCTTTGCTACTCGCAAAACATCCGGGTCTATCCCCTAGTGAGATTAAAGCGCTCGTCAAACGTGCTACAATCCCGCTGCGCGCACGCAAAACCACCACCGCGAAAAGCAAGTTACGCGGTGGTGAGATTGACGCCCTTCGGCTAATGCAGGAGGGCGGGGAGTGATCCGGCTCTGCCAGCCGTCAGCAGGACTCAATTGAAGCTTAGTGGGGAAATGTAGTAGCTCTCACGGCACAGTACGCGCGAAGAGGCATTGCATAGCGGTAGAGCCTCTAGCTGGCGCCCGCTGTGATGGCAGAGAAGGTCTGAACAGACCTTGTGTACCCAGTGGATAGGCCGGTTTCTTCTACCCCGGGTACACAACAAAAAAAGTCTCCATGCCCACGTTGATGACACAACGTGGGCATGGAGACTTTTGGCTTTAGGCAGAGCGATGATATGCCGCGAACCTAAATTTACATTTTATCCGGTGCGGTTACACCTACCAGACGAAGCGCTGTTGCGATAACGGTACGAACAGCACCGATCAGGGCCAGACGCGCCTGGGTTTGCTGTGCGTCTTCCGTAATGACGCGTTCTGCACGGTAGTAGCTGTGGAACAGGGATGCCAGCTCGTATACGTAACGGATAATGCGATGAGGCGCATATCCTGTTGCCGCTGCTGAGATCTCTTCAGGCAACTCTCCCATTTTGCGGAGAAGGTCATATTCATGCTCTGTTGTCAGCTTGGACAGGTCGATCTGTGCCAGTGGCAACAATTCAATACCCTGTTCTTCAGCCTGACGGTATACACTGCATACACGAGCATGCGCATATTGTACGTAGAATACCGGATTTTCATTGGATGTCGAAATCGCAAGGTCCATGTCAAAGTCCAGATGGGAGTCCATGCTACGCATTGTGAAGAAGTAACGGATGGCATCAATGCCGACTTCATCCATCAGATCTTCCATCGTTACAGCTTTACCTGTTCGTTTGGACATCTTCACTTTTTCACCGTTCTGGAACAAGCTCACCATCTGTGCAATCAAGACCACCAGTTTCTCAGGGTCATTGCCCAGCGCTTGCATCGCTGCTTTCATCCGCGGAATATATCCGTGGTGATCCGCACCCCAAATGTTGATCATCGTGTCGTATCCACGCGCATATTTGTCACGGTGATAAGCAATATCCGGCGTCAGGTAAGTATACGTGCCATCGTTCTTGATCAACACACGTTCTTTGTCGTCACCGTACTGCATCGTTTTCAGCCAAGTTGCTCCGTCTTGCTCATAGATCTCATTGCGGTCACGTAATTCATCAAGTACTCGCAGAACTTCTCCGTTGTCATACAGGGAAGTTTCGCTGAACCAGATGTCAAAGTTAACACGGAAGCGATTCAAGTCACGTTTGATCTTATCCAGTTCCTTCTCCAGTCCAAAGTCACGGAAATAAGCCGCACGGTCACCTGGATGCATGGACAGCAATTCTTCACCCTTTTCAGCAACAAGCTGCTTGGCGAATCCTTTAATATCCTCGCCGTGATAACCGTCTTCAGGCATCTCAGCATCCTGACCCAGCTCTTGCAGATAACGAGCTTCAATGGAACGAGCCAGATTAAACACCTGATTACCTGCATCATTAATGTAATACTCACGGGTAACATCATATCCTGCATAGTCGAGGATGTTACATAGTGCATCACCTACAGCTGCTCCACGGGCATGGCCCAGATGCAGACTGCCTGTCGGGTTGGCACTGACGAATTCCATCTCGACTTTGCGTCCTTCTCCGATACTAATTCTTCCATAATCCTTACCCTGCTCCTGCACAAGCGCAAGTACTGGGTAAAGGTAACTCTTGTCCAATTTGAAGTTAATGAAACCTGGACCAGCGATCTCAGCCTTCTCAATTCCTGCTTCAGCCAGATTCAGATTGGCAATGATCTCTTCAGCAATCTGACGCGGATTGCGCTTGGCAATCTTGGTCAGCTGCATGGCAGCATTGGTTGCCAAGTCCCCGTGAGTCTTCTCACGTGGCACTTCCAGTGTGATCGCAGGCAATTCGTCCTGCGTGACAATTCCGGCAGCCACAATGGCGTTACCGATGGCCGTGCTTACCCGTTCGTTAATCGTATCTAGTGGATTACGTGTCATGAAATTGGTTCCTCCTGTATATGCAAACTAATCGCGAAATGTCCGGATTCTTCATCAAAGCGGTAAAAGTCGTAGCTCCACGCTGCGCGTGCGCTCAATCCCTGAATGGAAAGTTCCAGCTTCTGTGTATGCGTGGACAGGGCAAACGACATGTATGGCGATCGGTAGAAACCAGGAAGCTTCCGATTCAATTCAAAAGTCTGCTCCGATTCAACCTCACCATGACGTATAATCTTGATGGATTGTCCGCCCAGCTTCAATGTGGTGCGGGTTGTGCCTCCCTCGGGTCCAACCTGCGGTTCTTCATAACGAACATAAAGAACGGACCCTTTCAACACAGCTTCACCCTGCATTTCCTGCAGCACATCTTCACCTTCATAACGGCTGTGCAGCCGGATGTGTACCGGTCGCATGTTCGACATGAATGTTAACCTCCATTATATTCGAGGCGACGCAAAATCAGGCACGGCCGGTGAGAACAGCCCTTCCCGTATTATTGTGTCGCTATACGCGCTCATATTCCCGGATAGCTCGCTATCCTACACTCTACTGTATAACTATATCCAGTTCCCTCGCTCAATTCAAATCCAAATTCAGAGTTTTTTCCTCATGAAGCCAAAAAAGAAGAGCCACACCTGTAAAGTGCAACTCCCTTTTGCTTCATTATAATGAAATTCGTTCATCCGATCAGGCCCATTGCGATTCATAAGGAAAAGGACATGTCGACTCACTCAGCTTCGCTCGCACCTTTACGAGACAGCCACAGTGCCGACAAGTTGTGCCATATTGCAATCCAGGACAGGCAGAGCAGATGGAAAGCCGCCGCTCATATTCCTCATCCTGTACCGTCGGATGCGAGCGTGAGGCAATCTCCACAAGTCTGGCCATTTTAGCATCGCTAATCTTCACATCATACTGATCATTGCAGCCCTTGCAAGGTTCCTGCCTTTTCATTTATTAACCCTCTACTGCGAGCACCCCAACCGATGCTGGTGGAAGGACAAAACGCAATGTGTTATTCTCCAATGTGATTCCATCCCACGCCACAGGCTGAACGTGATTCGGCTGTTCAAACGTATTGAATGCACCAAAATCAGCATGGTGCAGAATCTGCCCGGATACTTTAGCCGCTTGAGCTGCGTCCAGCTGACATACGACTTCCAACTCATCCGCGTGACTCAGATTGCAAGCCGTCACATGAATGACCCCATCCTTGTTGCGGGAAGCTGATAAGCTGAGCTGCGGAATGGTCTCTTCTCCGAATGTGTATCCTGGGCTTTCATAATTCAAGTCCAGTCGCTGCGCATCCATATGAACCTGATACATATTGAACACATGATACGTAGGAGTCAGGAGCATTTTGTCACCTTCCGTGAGCACAAGCGATTGAAGCACATTGACGATCTGAGCAAGATTTGCCATCTGTACCCGTTTATTATGTTGATTGAAAATATTCAGGTTAACGCCTGCAAGCACAGCGTCCCGCATCGTATTCTGTTGATATAGGAACCCTGGATTGGTGCCCGGCTCAACGTTATACCACGTGCCCCATTCGTCCACAATAATGCCGACTCTGCCCTCTGGATCATATTTATCCATAATCTCGGAGTGCTTCACCAGCAACTCTTCCATATGTAGCGTCTTCTTCAAAGTGGTGAACCATTCAGCCTCACCGAATCCTGTGGCTGCGCCTTTATCATTCCACTCTCCTGTAGGGATGGTGTAATAGTGAAGACTGATTCCGTCCATAAAGCGAGTAGCCTCACGCATCAACACTTCCATCCATTCATAGTTGCCTTCGTTGGGACCACAAGCGATTTTATAAATCTCGTTACCGGAATAGTTACGTACATATGTAGCATACCGGCGATATTCATCCGCATAATATTCAGGACGCATATTTCCGCCGCATCCCCAGTTCTCATTTCCTACGCCAAAATATTTCAGTTTCCACGGTTCTTCCCGGCCGTTACTTTTCCGCCAGTTCGCCATTGGGGATTCGCCGTCAAACGTGATGTACTCCACCCATTCCTGCATCTCCTGCACTGTACCGCTACCCAGATTGCCACTAATATATGGCTCCGTGCCGAGCAACTCACATAATCTCATGAATTCATGCGTACCAAAGTGGTTGTTCTCTTCCACACCGCCCCAGTGCGTATTAATCATGCGAGCACGCTCACTCTTCGGACCCACACCATCTTTCCAGTGATATTCATCGGCAAAACAACCTCCTGGCCAGCGAAGTACGGGAATCTTAAGCTTCTGCAAAGCCGTCAATACATCATTCCGAATCCCATCCGTATTCGGAATAGGTGAATCCTCTCCTACCCACAGCCCCTCATAAATACAACGTCCCAAGTGTTCGGAAAAGTGGCCGTATATATTGCGATTTATTAATCCTTGATCTGAATCTGCCTTTAAAATAACATCAACCATGATTTCAACCCCCCATAAATAGTATTGTTATCGCTTACAATAACTCGTTTTGAAGTAGGTTTCAACCGTTTTTATTTCTAAGCAAACAAGCCTCTTCCTATGTAATTGATCAGGAAGAGACTTGTTTGTTATAGAACTTCATGCAGAGACTTACCAAATTGATTTTCATTCATTTCTAGTTTGGATTTGCCTGGTTATTATTTCAGAATAACAGGCTACTTAATCCTACTCTGAAGGCAACAACATTTTTTGCGCCCATGTCGTTCCACCATCTGTAGTCTGATAAATTGCAGGTGAGTTATCACTTGTGACTACGAGCCAGCCTGTCTTGGCAGATGGGAACGAGATACGAGAGCTATATCCCGGATCTTTTAGATCAACGTTTTTCCACGTGGAACCTGTATCATATGAGCGACCAATTCCCACTTTGCCAGCTGCGGGTGAACCCGCAGACAAATACGCCGTCTGATTACCAATCAACGCCATGTTGCCAGGATGTCCACCCGGGTTGGCTGGTCCGTTTCCTTTGCCCATACTGTTTGTACCTGGTGCAGGACCTCCCCCTGCTGTGGATTGCGCAAATACTTGGGTCCAGCTCTTGCCTTGATTACCGCTCGCATAGAGGGAGTACGATTGTTGGGACATGCCTGCATCACCATACAGAAGGGCCCATACTTGCTGGCCATGTGCATACAGATCCGCTCCGCTCCATGTGTCTGAGACAACTCGAAGAGAGGTTGTCCAGTTCTTGCCGCCATCAATCGTTTGCTTGAGATGATATCCCGATCCAGGTACAACCACGACGGCATACCCTTGCTTCTCTGTTGCAAAGGCCGCTGCACGCGTGTTGGCAGGTGTGTTCATTTTACTCCAGGTTAACCCGCCATCCTTCGTCTGATATGCCCCATTATAGGTGTAACCATAACCTACTTCTTTATTGCGAAAATCGATTCGCTTGAATTGAATGCCCGGCGTATCGAGCCGCGTCCAGTGTGATCCTCCATCATTGGTACGGATCAGATAGGTTGCAGGTGAACCCTTCACTCGCGCCAGCGCATATCCGTTCACATTATTCGGAAAATCAAGCTGTGTGAATTGCCACTGCCCGGTGTATATGGACTGCCATGTACAGCCTGCGTTCGAGGTACCGATTAGAAACCCCTCACCCCCGGCTCGTCCAGTCGTTTCATTAAGAAAATCAATGTCAGTAAATTGCAGGTGTTGCTCTTCTACACCACTACCCTTTTTCAATGTAGTAGATAGTCCATGATCTCCCTTTCCACATACCTGCGAGGATGCAGCATTAGCGCCTGATAGCGTATGTACCGGCCCCATCCCCCAAGCCAGCGTTAACGATAATGCCAGCGCACCAATCCGTTTGCATGTCATCGCTCTCTTAGTTGTCATCGTAACACCTCCTTCTATGGTTTTACCCAAATTGGATGGTTCTAACGTAACAATCCAATGAACCCTGATGACAATTTCGCAAGAAAAAAACCACCTTTACCCATGATTGGTATCATGTAGGCAAGGGCGGTTGATTACTAAACGTTGTGTACTCTAAGTTAAATGGGAAATGTCTTGATACCCATGATAACAAAACTGATACTTAAGAAAAGGCATATACTAAAATATATTTTGTTGTATTTATATTCCCGAATACTATATGCAGTAAAAAGCATCGCGAGGTTAGCCACCATCAACGTGAAGTTGAGAAATACCGTCACTGCTAATACAAAATTGATGAAAAACACTATAAAAACTGCAGTTAACCATTTGGGATACATACTCAATTGAGACCGAATCACACGCATACTTGTTCACCTTCCTATATTTCCATATTATACATAAATACTAAGATGGAGTCATGCCAAGGCAGGAAATCTGCATGTGCGAACTATACTAACACATGAAATAAATGGTAGAGTCACAGGAACATACGTGCTATAATCGATGTTATGGACTTTTGAATAACGGTGGATGTTTTCAGATCACGGCGCGGCTTCCCGAGAGGGGGTGACGTCGATGGTCAAACTTGTAGCGTTGCTTGATGTAATCCGATGGATTGCTGCGATCCTCAGTATTGTACTGAGTGGGCGAAAGCTTTACCGTTGGTTACGCAAAAAGTTTCGTAGCAAGCGAAAACCCACCTCATAGGGTTGGCAGCCTGACGGTGGGTTTCGCTTGAATCACATTATTTAGTTCATGCGCGCCGTGGCAATCCACAGCCTTTCGGGTCCTAAGAGTCTTTACCGTTGACGCGGTGAAGGCTCTTTTTTAGTATATGGTCGAACCCGATCACCATATACTTCACGAATGTAATATATCAATTAATATACTACTGAATGCTTATATAGTCAGTATAGCACAGCTCTGTACAAAAGTTAAATTAAGTTAAGTTAACTTAACTTAATTTAACTTCGTTATTTTTTTGGCCAGAATAATTTCCGCCCTATCATCCAGTCCGTTCCTTCAGCTGGAATAGTTGAGGACAGGCAGATAAACGTTAGCAATAAAAAATGCCCTCCCCTGCGCAAATTTGAAACCGCGCAGACAGAGAGCATTATACCGATTATTCTGTAATTATTTTACGAACCCAAGCAGCATTTCACGGATCAGCTTCGCAGCTACAATCTGTGTCTGTTGTGTTGGATCATAGATTGGTGCAACTTCAACCAGATCACAACCAACTACATTTACATCAGATCCAGCGATCATGTGGATGGCTTCCAGCAGTTCCTTGGACGTAATGCCGCCCGCTTCTGCTGTACCTGTTCCTGGTGCTGCTGATGGATCAAGCACATCGATGTCGATAGTTACGTATACCGGACGATTGCCCATCTTCGGAAGAGCTTCCTTCATCGGAGCTGCCACCTCAAATGGATAGAAGTTGATGTTCTCGCGACCATACTGGAACTCCTCACGGGAGCCAGAACGAATACCGAACTGATAGATGTTTTTGCCACCCATCAACTCAGCTGCTTTACGTACTGGTGTGGAGTGGGACAATGGCTCGCCTTCATAATTTTCACGAAGGTCTGCGTGTGCATCAATATGAATCAGGATAAGATCTGGGTATTTCTTGTACATTTGTTGGATGACTGGCCAAGTAACCAGATGCTCGCCACCGAGACCAACTGGGAATTTGTCGTCAGCGAGCAGACTCCCGATGTATTCATGAATTACTTCAAGGCTGCGTCCCGCGTTACCGAAAGGCAAGAGCAAGTCTCCAGCGTCAAAGTACGTCATGTCTACAATACTTTTGTCGAGGTACGGGCTGTACTCTTCAAGCCCAACTGATGCTTGACGGATATGAGATGGGCCGAAACGGGAACCCGGACGGAAGCTGACGGTGTAATCCATCGGCATCCCATAGATAACTGCTTTCGAGTTCTCATAATCCTCAGAGCTGCAAATAAATACGTTTCCTGAATAAGCTTGATCCAGTTTCATTAATGATTTCCCCTTTTATTTCGTTAAATCTTCCACGAATTTAGGAAGTACAAATGCTGCTTTGTGCAGACGCGGAGAGTAATACTTGGTATCCATCTCCGAGATTTGAGTCTCATCCACTTCGAGCGGGTCATGTTTCTTGCTACCCATGGTGAATGTCCACAAACCACTTGGATAGGTTGGAATATTACAGCCGTACACATGTACGATCGGGAAGATTTCTTTGACGTCTTTGTTCACCTTCTGGATCAGATCTGCCTTGAACCAAGGGTTGTCCGTTTGGGCAACGAAGATTCCGTCTTCTTTGAGTGCTTCGTAGATGCCTTGGTAGAAACCACGCTCAAACAATGGCGCAGCCGGGCCTACAGGCTCCGTGGAGTCTACGATAATCACATCGTATTCATTTTTATGTTCAATAATATGCATGTAGCCGTCGTTTACGAGCACTTCAACATTAGGCTCATCCAACTTGCCGGCAATTTCAGGCAAATATTTTTTAGAGTATTCAATGACTTTACCGTCGATTTCGACGAGAACTGCTTTTTCTACAGCAGCATGCTTGATGACTTCACGAATGACTCCGCCATCGCCGCCACCGACAACCAGAACTTTTTTCGGATTTGGGTGTGTGTTCAGCGCAGGATGTGCCGCCATTTCGTGATATACGAATTCGTCTTTTACGGTAGTCATCACCATGCCATCAAGAAGCAACATGTTACCGAATTCCTCGGTCTCTACCATGGCCAAATCTTGAAAATCCGTTTTCTCTGTAACATAGGTCTGCTTAATCTTCGCGGTGATCCCGAATACCGGGGTCTGTTTCTCCGTAAACCACAATTCCATAATCTCTACCTTCTTTCCGTAAAGTTAATGATCAGCCATACCCGACCAAGCGCTGTGCACTATAATCGGTTCGCCCAAGCACGTCCAGCGTTCGGCGCCATATCGCGTTATGATTGCTGGCCTGCGGGAAAGGTCCGCGGTTCACTTCATTATATAGATTAAATTTGACCAGAGCATGCAGAGCGTCTGACTAATCAATGAATCAATGACCATTCGTCTGTTCGTCCTTACGCGCTTTAGTATCTTGTGCCGAATCTTACCTTTTCATTACCCTTTTGCATTATACGCGATTGACGTTTATACTGCAAAACGGTTTTTCCGGCGAAAATGCTACATTTTGTTCGCTTGTGCACCCGATTGAATATCCCTGCCAATCAAGTCCCATACTGGAAGAAAAGAGAGGAGCCCGTTCCATGACCAAGCCAAATCAAAAGACCCGCAAACGCGGGTTCCGTGTACGAAAATTCATTAAAAACCTGTCTCTGCTCGCCGTTCTCGCCATGCTTGCTACCGCTGCAGGATTGGTGTATCTATACGCAACCAGCCTGCCCCTCGCAGACTCTGATCGAAATTCCCGATTGCTGGACAGTCAAGGTGAAGTCATCGCTACCTTCTCCGCAGGTGGCAAAGACTCTGTACCCGTTCAACTGGAGGATATCGCTCCAGATCTGGTCAATGCTACTCTGGCTGTAGAGGACCGCAAATTCTATAATCACTACGGGTTCGACGTGCAAGGGATGGGACGGGCCGTGCTCGTTAACCTCGAACATATGCAGATGTCGCAGGGTGCGAGTACATTGACCCAACAGTTGGCGCGTAACCTGTATCTGTCGCATGAGAAAACATGGACTCGCAAAGCCAAGGAAGCCATGTACACGGCGCAATTGGAGATGAAATACAGCAAGGATGAAATTTTGCAGATGTATCTGAACGAAATCTATTATGGGCATGGAGCGTACGGAATCGAAGCGGCTTCGCGGATGTATTTTGGCAAATCAGCCAAACAGCTGGATCTCGCCGAGAGTGCCATGCTGGCAGGAATCCCAAAAGGCCCCACCTACTACTCACCCTATAACCATATGAAGAATGCCAAAGACCGGCAGAAGATTGTGCTGAATGCCATGGCTGATATCGGCAAGATCACCCAGGCCGAAGCGAATAAGGCCTATGAGAAAATGCTTTCGTTCAAACCAGAAAGTGAGCGTAAAACGGTGGAAAGCGCTCCGTATTTCCGTGACTATATTCGGAGTCTAGCCATCAAAGAACTAGGAATCAGTGAAGCGATGCTGGATCACGGGGGATTGAACATCTACACTACTCTGGATCTACGTGTACAAAAAGCAGCTGAAGACGCCATAGCGAAGGGTATGGATGCCAAAAGCGAGCTGGAGACGGCCCTCGTGTCCATTGACCCGCGCACGGGCTACATCAAAGCCATGGTAGGCGGCAAAAATTATCGCACCAATCAGATTAACCATGTATTGGCGACCACACGCCAGCCAGGTTCGGCGTTTAAACCCATTATGTATCTGGCAGCCCTAGAGTCCAAGCAGCTTACCAGTGCATCCATGTTTAACAGTGAACCTACCCTGTTTCATTATGACAACGACCGCAAAACCTATAAACCCGGCAACTTTGGAGACAAGTATCTAGGTGAGATTGATCTAAGACAGGCGATCGCCGCTTCAGACAACATCTATGCGGTGAACACCATTATGCAGATCGGCCCTGAGCAGGTTGTGAGTATGGCGAAAAGCCTCGGCATTACAAGCAACCTGAGCGCTGTGCCCTCCCTTGCACTGGGAACCTCACCTGTTAGTCCGCTGGAGATGGCGTCGGCCTTTTCTGTCATCGCGGCTGGCGGACAACGCACACCACCTGTCGCCATTCTGCAAGTGACGGATGCTGCAGGACGTGTGCTCTACGAATCGCCGCAGACAAAGGCTGAGACTGTTGTGGAACCTGCGGCAGCTTATGTACTGACTCGTTTAATGGAAAGTGTCTTCGAAAATGGGGGAACGGGTAACCGGGTGTCTGCCGCGATCAAACGTCCGGTAGCCGGAAAGACGGGAACAACCAATACAGATGCCTGGTTAGTTGGCTTCACACCTGAGCTCTCGACCGCGGTATGGGTTGGTTATGACCAAGGTAAAGCCATCTCCACATCGGATGGTCGCCGGGCGGCGCCAATCTTTGCCCAGTTCACAGAGCAAGCCCTTGCGAGCGTACCACCCAAAATTTTCACCGTACCTGATCATGTTGTAAGTGTCTATATCGACCCGGAATCCGGCAAGCTGGCAGGCAACGGCTGTGAAGAGAAGCGACTGGAAGTTTTTATTGATGGCACTGAACCGAAAGAGGTATGTCATGGTACGACGGATGATTCGGATGCAGGAGAAGATGAAAAGACCCGTCAGGTACAAAATCAACAAGGCATACAGGAAGAGAAGCATTCCTGGTGGGGAGATTTCAAACGTTGGTGGGTAGAATGACGCAAATGCGCGATGACTTAGTTGCGCCACCTTTGACCCCTAGTTACATTGGGTATTTGGAAATTCACTTCGAGTGAAAACTCATAATTATTCAGATCGATGAATACTGTTAATGTGCAAGCAAAAAGGCCCCAACCGAACTTTCCGGTAAGGGGCCTTTTTTTTCTTTTATACTGTGTTGAATGTTCTACCTTAGGCGAGTGCTTCCTTCAATACATCCGGAGAGGCATTCCACCATTCTTCGTTGTGTGAGATCAACAGCGTCTTGAGTGCGGCCCGAGCTTCCGGTCCGAGCTCATCCAGCATGAAACGGCGCTTCATGGCATAATCCATGCGATTCACATGTTCCGCAAGCAGCTTCCATCCACGTCTTGCTTCTGTATCAATCCACATCTCACATGCGGTTGCTCCACCATACAGTTGGCCTTCCTCCGTGCGATCCACTGCTACCCACACCAGCCATACTTGGCGTCCATTGGGTACATCTTCACGATTCGTCGAGAACTTGATATTGCGCTCCACTTTGCTCTTCGCATGCATCGCTCCGATATCAATTTTGGCTTCGCCATTATCAATAATGACCGGAGAAAGGTTGTTCAGATCAATGGAACCTGCACCGAAGCCTTTATGCTTGCTTTTTGCACTAACGATATTCAAGGCAATCTGTTTTTTGCCGTTTTGCTCGTTTTGGTCCATGTTTATAGCCTCCAAGGGTTGATACAAATATTTTAACTAATAATTGGCCCATTGCAAACATATACATGCTGTAGATGCTTGTCAACGGGAGGTATTTAACGATGATTCCACGACGCGCCAAGAGCTGGCTCACCGCATCCCTGGCCCTGTGTGTACTGGCCGGAGGGATATGGATCACTCTGGGTTACACTCGCTCAACTCATTCCGAATTGCCAGTACTCGCCCCCGAATCGGGCAAGCCCAAGGCAATAGCTCCAACGCCAGCACCTCCAGAAAGTGTACAGACCCCTACCGCCGAAGTGTACAGCAACCGTATTGTGGAATATCACATGGATGTAAAACTGGCAGAAGGGAACGTACTGGAAGGAACTCAGACGATTACATGGACACATCCAGGCAAAAAAACCGTCAATGAGCTTTATTTTCATATGTACCCCAATGCCTTCTCTTCTGCTGATACCACCTTTATGAAGGAATCTGGCGGAAAGCTTCGGGGTGATGTCATGCCTACCAATGGTTATGGCTCCATGAACATTACCGAAATGAAAACAGAGGACGGGCTCTCTCTGTTGCACCGGATGCAGTATGTGCAACCAGATGACGGAAATATCAAGGACACCACCCTCATTAAAGTACGCTTGCCCAAACCCGTCAAAGGCGGGGAAAGCATCACAGTCCACACCCGATTCAAAGTGAATCTGCCCAAGATTTTTGCAAGGATGGGAACTGCTGATGACTTCGTAATGGCAGGTCAATGGTTTCCCAAACTAAGTGCCTATGAACCTGTGGGCAGGCGCGGACGAACAACGGAAGGCTGGAACCTGCACCAATACCACGGCAATTCGGAGTTTTACGCCGACTTCGGTATATATAGTGTACGTATTCGGGTGCCTGAAACATACAAAGTGGCTGCTACCGGATTTCCGACGCAACAAGCCGTGGTGAAAAATGGAGAAAAAGTTTATCAATTCTATGCTGATGATGTGCATGACTTCGCCTGGGCAGCCTCACCCGATTTTGTGTACGCCGAGGAGCCTTTCTCTGCACCCAACGTTCCTGGTGTACGAATCAAGTTATATCTGGACCCTGCTCATCAGGATCTGAAAGAACGTTATTTCTACGCCGCGAAGGCCGCTCTAGCTAATTATAGCAAATGGTTTGGTCCATATCCTTACGCTACCTTATCTATCGTTGTTCCACCCAAAACGGGGAACGGTGCCGGAGGCATGGAATATCCCACGCTAATCACAGCCTTTGGAGCCGATGACACCACGCCAGGTTATGACCTGGAACGAACCGTAGTCCACGAGATCGGACATCAATACTTCTATGGCATGGTTGCCAGCAACGAATTCGAGGAAGCTTGGCTGGATGAAGGGTTCACCTCTTATGCAGAAGACAAACTGATGGAGCAGGAATATGGACTGATCCCGAACCTGCCGGTACAATCGGGACTAATCACGTCTCCTTCATCTTTAACACAAGAATCCTGGAAGTTCGATTCACAGAATGAGTATGCAGCCAATGTCTACACACGTGGCAAGCTTGTATTGCTCGGTATTGAACATCAAGTCGGTGCCAAAAAGATGGAACGTATTCTCTCTACCTATGTGAAGAAGTACCGTTTCAAACATCCCACTTCGACTGACTTTCAAAAAGTTGTGGAACAAGTGACCCGTACTTCCTGGTCTGATTATTTTGAACAATATGTCTATGGTAACGGAATGGCTGACTTTGCTGTAGAGAAGATTCATGTTACACCCGTACAGAAAGACGGCCAAACATTGTACGAGTCATCCGTAACAATTGCGAAAAAAGGTAGTGATTACAACGCCGTTCCTGTTCGAATTGCTTTTGAAGACGGACATATCCTCACCAAGCAATGGGATGGCAAAGAAGATCGCATCACCTATAAATTAACTCACACATCTCCCGTGTCCTGGGCCATGACCGATCCCCTCTACACGATCGTGCTGGAGAACCGCCATATGAACAATTTCCTGAAAGCTGGACTGGATGAGCAGGCGAAGTCCCGCTGGAGCATGAGTGTAACCAAACTAATAGAAGCCATATTCGGAAGTCTGTCATGGTGAGGTGGAAACGGTGAAAGCGAAAATACGTGAGGGCTGGTTTCTCGTCCGTCAGCATATGTTCATTGCAGCACTTTTATTTCTTTATCAACTAATATGGGGATACTTCCTCTATCGAATGATACAATCGGCTGTCGTCCCACTACTCCTGCGTTATCCGGATACCGATGCCGGGGAGCTGAGTACGCTTTTGTTCAAAATGGAAAGCCAACTGAACCTGTCTACCCATCCGGAGGTTCATCGTTATCTGTGGATCCTGGGGGCTATGCTATTGCTTCGCATGTTGATCAGCCCTCTCATTCAGGCAGGACTGCTCTACTCGCTTCAGCACTATAATAGTACGGAAGAGCGCATTCCATTCGTCCGCGGGATTAAAAATCTATGGAAACCGATGTTACTGCTCCACACCATTCGTACATTATTGATGCTTTTGCCCGGCTACTGGCTCGCGCCAAAGCTGTACTCAATTCTAATGGACGGATTTCATTCCCTTCAATTACTCTTGCCTGGCATACCCTATGTTGCTGCCTGGATCGTATATGGTTGGATTATCCACCACACCCTGCTCTACATGCAGTTCGGTGTTTCCGCACCAGAAGGGGAAGGCGGCGCTCACGGCACACTCAAAGCGCTCTGGATTGCACTGCGTCATCTCATCGCTGTGATCGGCATTGCACTGCTACTGGGCGGAGTTCACCTGCTCGTCTTCGGGGCATTCACTTCAGCCTCATGGTTACTAACGGGACTCACCGGACTTATACTACAACAGACGTATCCACTTGCCAGATGTCTTTTGAGCCTGTGGAAAATATGCGCCCATTTCCGGTTATGGCAGTCCAAAACGTCCAAAGGTTAGAGCAGTAGTTTAAAAATTGTTACCATCACATGTTAAACTTATGGCCTAATATGTACTTATGAATAGGCAAACCTCAACCTTTCCCCGTCAAAGGTCGAGGTTTTTTTTGCTAAATTTATTGCTAAACGTTGCCAAAGTGGTACTCCTCTGTTACAATAATCGCAGTGAGTTTTTAGTAACAACTTTGTAATCTTTACATTCATATTTGTAACTACTTAAAATTAAATCGTCATTTCTTGATTTCGCAGGTGCATAACTAGCATAGCCAAATTCCTGGCACCTGGGAAGCGGGGGAACCAGTTATGGGTGAATTGATCTTGCTACAGAGGGATCATAGGGGACCTTCAACCGAATCCTTAAGCTAACCTCGCAGGCGTTGGAAGGGGAATATCTCTTGTTCAAGAAGAAATTAACCGCAGCTGTACTTAGCATCACATTCGCATTATCGCTTGGTGCAGGTAGCGCATTCGCAGATTCAAAGATGGACACAGTAATTGATTCAGCAATGGGAACTACATACAAAAGTGGGGGAACAACGCTTAACGGCTTTGACTGCTCCGGATTTACACGGTATGTATTCGACAAATTGGGTATTGATTTGGCACGCCAATCCAGTTCCCAATTCGACATGGGCGATTCCGTATCCCGCATGGAAATGAGAGCTGGCGATCTGGTATTCTTCAATACAACAGGTAAAGGCGTATCTCATGTAGGAATCTTTGTAGGGGATGGAAAGTTCGCACACTCCTCTTCTTCCAAAGGCGTTACGATCAGTGCATTGAGTGAAAGCTATTGGGCCAATCGTTATGTTGGCGCTAAACGGATTATGAGCACGGACGCATATGAATCACTGGCCCTTGACTAGGGACAAGCTGAGCAACATGATGCTGTAACCATTAACCATACTGGAACGAAGCAAGAAGCATAACAGAACCGCCCGGTACATTCTCCGCAGGAATGTATCCGGCGGTTTTTTTGTGCTTCATTCCCTGTTCATGTTGCAAGTTACACACGAGGTATATCCTGCGACATCAACAGGTTCATTTTGCGTTCGTCCGTCCGTGCCCTTATGATGTTTTTACCCATCCCGTTATAATATAAACGGAATTACCGGAACTTTTGTTTCATTTTTTTCCTGGAAAGGGAGACTTGCTAAATGAACAGCTCTTTTGTAGAGTGGACAGAGAGTTTGGTAATGAATGAGAGGAGCGTGCAGATGTATGAATGAAGCCCCTGTAACGTTTCATGTTGTACCCATGCAAGAAGAACATGCGGAGCTTATCTGCAGTTGGCAGTATGATCCGCCTTACAATATCTATAGCTGGCTACCCTGGGAGCAGATGAAAGCACTGGAAGTGGAGTTTGGAGATGCACAGCTGCGGCAGGAACAATATGCGATTGTTCTAGATCAGCATGACCGCATCTGCGGATTCGCTCAATACTTCCCACTTCAAGGGGTAACCCGGATTGGCCTCGGCATGCATCCAGAGCTGTGTGGTCAGGGTCAAGGGAAAGCTTTTGTCACCGCCATTGTGCAAGAAGCCATTCGCCGGAACCGGACGAATGAGATCGACCTGGAAGTGCTCACCTGGAATGCCCGTGCCATTCAAGTCTATCTGAAGAGTGGATTTGTCACCCAGGATACATACGAACGACAGACCCCAAGCGGTTTAATGCCCTTCCACTGCATGGTCTATGAAGGGCCTCGTGATTAGAATTCATTGCAGAACAACCAAATCTACCCCTTGTTATGTGATTAGTTCAAAAAATTACCACAAAATGCTATGATGTCACTACAGGTTCCGTTATAATGATATGGATAGTTTCAGGTTAGATGATCTTTCATTCTGGAGGGGACATAAGGGATGCACAAATGGATCATGAGCGGGGTATTTTTTGCAGCATGCGCTTTAGCTATTGTTTTAATGTTTACGCTTCCAGGGAAAGAGGAAGTGGCTGAAGAAGCCAAACCAACCATGCCGGAAGTGACGATGGATGCAGGACAGGCTGAGGCACTGGTCAAAGCCAATTGTATCTCCTGTCACGGGGATCAGCTTCAAGGTGGCGTAGGACCTGCTCTGGCAAACATCGGCAGCCAGGATGATCTGGAGAAGATCTATTCTACGATTGTCAAAGGTAAAGGTGGTGGTATGCCTTCCTTCAAGGGCAAACTGCAGGATGAAGAGATTGCAAATATCGCCATGTGGCTGTCAGAGAAGAAATAATCTCTGCACGCACATAACGAAGAGGCCCTTAATCCCCTTTTGGGAGGATAAGAGCCTCTTTGTTATATCATTTATCGGACTTCTGGCGCGTGCTCAGCCAGGAAGGCCTCGACTTCACGTGCGGACGGCATCCCGGACTGGGCGCCGAGCTTCGTCACGGATAACGCGGCCGCACCCATGGCGAAGCCTACGGCCGCGTCCAAAGTCTCACCGCGCGCGAGGGCTACCGCCAGCGCGCCGTTGAAGCAATCGCCAGCGCCAGTCGTATCGACGGCGCTTACGGCGTAGCCGGGCGCACGGCACGCGCCGGCACGCCCTGCTTGTACGCGACCGCCAGGCGCCGCCGCGTATACAGCCCCCTCGGGGCCGAGCGTCGTGACGACAGCGGCCCCGAGGGATGCGGCGAGCTCTGCGACCGCCGCATCCAGGTCTTCCGGCCGGAGGTGATCCCGGCCGGTAAGCACGGCAAGCTCACTGCGGTTCGGCGTGACAACGTCGACGCACCGCAGGAGCTCCTGGGGCAGACCCGGCACCGCGGGAGCCGGGTTGAGCACCACCAGTGCGCTGCCTTCGGCCGCCAGTTGGGCGGCGCGGGTAACCGCTGGCAGCGGGATCTCCAGTTGTAGTAGCACCGCTGCGGCTGCAGTCAGGCTTTTTACCGTATCCGCTTCTTCCAGCATCTCAGGCACCACTTGCCCATTCGCACCAGGAATAACGATAATCCGATTGTCTCCCCGAGAGAGCCAGATGGAAGCCGTCCCTGTAACCGTGTCTTCCAATATGCGAACCTGCGAGGCATCTGCACCACTTTCCGTCAGACTGTGCAGCAGACTTTCGCCAAAACCGTCCGATCCCACCGCACCAATCATCGTGGTCTGTCCACCCAGACGCGCAGCGGCAACAGCCTGGTTTGCCCCCTTGCCACCAGCGAGATAATGTAGCTCCTCACCGCTCACCGTCTCTCCCTCTTCCGGAATCGTGTCTGTCTTCACCACGAGATCCATATTGAGACTGCCAACGACAGCAATAAGAGGTTGTTTCTGATTATAGTCTGACATGTATGGTTCACTCACTTCCGGCCGCACGATAATAACCGATCTCGTTATTCGGACCTCTTTTTGTCATACGCTTCGTTATATTGTCCTGCTTCCTTGATATCTACAGATGTAATACCACCCGCATCCCATGACGTGAGACGCAGCGTAACCGTTGTATAATCAATCGTAATAAAAGGATGATGATTGAATGCTTCCGAGATCGCAGCGACCTCATCCACAAATGCAATCCCTTTCATGTAGTTGGAGAACACGAATTTACGTACAATCCACCGTCCCTCTTCCAGTTCCCAGCCTTCCAGCCTCCCCAGATGAGCTTCGACTTCCTCTTGCGAAAAAACCATGCGTTATCTTCCTCCCCATAGGATGGTACCTTACAGACAACGTGCGTCCGTATAACCACCGACACCTTCGGCGCTATCAACAGCAACCTCAAAGGCCAGGCTCACCGAAATGCGGTTAGCCCATTTCACGACTAACATCTTACCACGGACAAGCTTCAAAATCCAATCAACTACATAGCATAGAACCAATAACCGTAAGGCTTTGAAGAGAATTCATTCTCCATTCATACCCCCGAAAATGGCATGTACACATACTAAATTAATGGCACAAACGTCAACTCTTCTTCCCCAATCAAAATATGAATGCGATGCTGTTCCTTATCATGGATGACCACACCACTTCCAACCGTAATGATAGACTCTTCACCCAGCGCGTAGAACAGATCCTCCGCCAAAGCCTCATCCACTTCAAGTTGCTCAGGTGCCCCGAGTCTCTCCCACTCTTCCGCGTCCATTTCAAAGAAAACATACCGATCCGGTATGCGTCCGATTGCCGTTGTCAAATCTGTCAAAATTCCTTCATAATCCCGTCCATGCTTTACGCCCATTGGCTTTTCACTCCTATTCGGCCCCTAAGGAGCGGATTTGATCTTATTATACCTGAAAATAGCCCTTAAAAAAAAAGGCCTTCTGGTCGATAAATACTATATATGACCGTTTAAACTGTTTTAGCAACCGTAAGGAATGCCTAACATTGAACGGATTGCGGCCAAAAATTCGTCCGGAAGCCCGAATACAGCCGCTTGAAAGGATTCAATTTTATCTCATGGATGAGGTGTATGATGAACATTTCAACGATTATTGGACTAGTTTTTGGGCTGGTCTCCCTTGTACTCGGTATGTTCCTGAAGGGTGCGCCCTTAATCAACCTGGTTAACAATCCGGCAGCCTACGTTATTATCTTTGTTGGTACTGCAGGAACTATCTTTATCGCATTCCCTATGTCTGAAGTTAAGAAAATCCCTAAGCTTTTCGGGATTATTTTCAAAAATCAAGTACTTATTGATCGAGTATCCCTGATCGGCACGTTTATGGATTGGGCTTCCACTACTCGTCGTGAAGGTTTGCTTGCACTGGAATCAAAAGTAGAAGAGATTGACGATCAGTTCCTCCGTGGCGGTATGCGTATGATTATCGACGGCAACGATCAGGAATTTGTAAGTGATGTACTCATGGAAGATATTCATGCTACAGAGGAGCGCCACCGTGGCGGTGCCTTGATCTTCGCTCAGGCGGGGATGTACGCACCAACGCTCGGAGTTCTCGGGGCCGTTGTAGGTCTCATCGCAGCACTTGCCGATCTCAGTGACATGGAGAAACTCTCTCATGCGATTGCGGCAGCATTTATCGCAACACTCCTTGGTATATTTAGTGGTTACGTGTTATGGCACCCGATGTCTAACAAGCTGAAGCGGATGTCCAAGCAAGAAATGGAGATCAAGCTGATGATGGTTGAAGGATTGTTATCCATACAGTCTGGTGTATCCACAATTGCCATCAACCAAAAGTTATCCGTATTCCTGACACCTTCCGAACGTAAACAACTGGAAGAGAAGGAGGGATCATCAGGTGAAAAAGGCTAAAAAGCACGAACCACATGAAGAACATATAGACGAGAGCTGGTTGCTTCCCTATTCTGACTTGATGACCTTATTGCTTGCCCTGTTTATCACATTGTTCTCCATGAGTTCACTCGATGCAGCCAAGTTCGAGCAGATGGCTTCCGCACTAAGCAGTGCATTGAATGGAGGCTCCGGTGTTCTGGATCATACGTCCATGAATCCGGATACGCCAGGTGCCGATCTGGGTAAGAACAAACAGGAACCTACAGAAATCACCAAGAAAACACCAGCTCAGATAACGGATGCACAAATGGCTCAAAAAGAGCAGGAAGATCTGGAGAAGCTCAAGAAACGGCTTGACCAATATATCTCGAAGAATGGACTTTCAGACCAGCTGAACACCAAGCTGAATCAGTCTGAATTGAAGATCACCATCAGTGATAACGCCCTGTTCTCTTCAGGCCGAGCAGATGTGAAGCCTGAATCAAGATCCTTGGCTAAAGCAATTTCAAGCATGCTACAAGAGTTCCCTGAATATGAAGTGGTTGTATCCGGTCATACCGATAATATTCCCATTTCGAACAACCAATATAAGGATAACTGGGATCTAAGTGCAGACCGTGCACTCAACTTCCTGAAAATCCTGTTGCTGAACACGCAATTGGACCCTTCCAAATTCACACCAAGTGGTTATGGAGAGTATCATCCGATTGCCAGCAATGACACCAATACCGGACGGGCACAGAATCGCCGCGTAGAGGTTTCAATTATTCGGAAGTATCAAAGTAACAATACAAATGTAAAAGCTGTTGGCGAAGGAAACTAGAAGCCTGCAGCGATTCATTAACTAAAGACCGTTCTCCTGGTACAAGGAGAACGGTCTTTTGGGTTTATATATGGCTGGCGCTTGGCTTATCTCTATATATTTCACATTATTTCGGATGATTCGCTGACTTCTTTGACCCTGTACCAAAAAGCCCTGCTCTCCATTACGGAAAGCAGAGCTTCAATTAGTTATATTAATTGTTCAAAATCGAATCGACTATTCCAGTGAATAATCCAGCAGATCACCCAGCTCCGATTTTTCGGCGGCGGTAAGCTCTCTCCATGCACCTGTGGCCATTTCTCCAAGATGGATGTTCATGATCCGAATCCGCTTTAGCTTACGAACCTCATAGCCCAAAGCACTACACATGCGCCGAATCTGGCGGTTCTTTCCTTCGGTCAGGATAATACGGAATACACGATCCGTCATCCGGGTCACTGTACATGGTAGTGTCATTTCACCCAGAATCTTGACTCCTGTGCTCATACCTCTAAGGAAGCTCGGGGTTACAGTTCGATCAACAGTGACAATATACTCTTTCTCATGGCGTCCTTCTGCTCTAAGAATCCGGTTAACGATATCTCCGTCATTGGTCATCAGGATCAAACCTTCTGAGTCCTTATCCAGGCGACCAATTGGAAAAATACGTTCATCGTGCCCGACAAAATCAACGATATTGCCCTGAATATGCTGCTCGGTTGTGCTTGTGATCCCGATCGGTTTATTCAGCGCGATATATACGTGTTTTCTCTTTTCTTTGATCGGCTTGCCATTGATTCGTACATCGTCGCCTTCTTCTGCCTGACTGCCCAGTTCAGCTTTAACTCCATTAATCGTGACCTTCCCGCTATCCACCAACTTATCGGCCTCACGCCGGGAGCAATAACCTGTTTCACTAATAAATTTATTAATACGCAAAAGGTAATCTCACCTCATCTATTTCTCTTCATCTGTAAGTGTGTCATCCGTTACCTGATCTGCCTCAATAACTTCCGGTTGTTGCTCGGATGCAGGCAGTTCAATAATAACCGTTGTTCCCTTGTTCATGACGCTTTTAATATCCATCATGCCCTTATGTGATTGAATAATGCGCTGACTGACCATCAGGCCAAGCCCTGTTCCAGATTCTTTGTTGGTAAAGAAAGGCTCCCCGAGCTTGGGCATCATCTCTTCCGGGATACCGATCCCTTCATCCCTGATCTCAATTCTGACCCTGTTGAGCTGTTCATCATGCTTGAGCTTAATATGGATGCTACCCCCATTTGGCATGGCCTCCATACCATTTTTCAGCAAATTGATGAATACCTGCTTCAATTGGTTCTCTTCACAGTGTACCATAGCCGAATCGGATGAGGCACGCAGTACAAATTCTACACCATGCAGATGCGCCTGACTATCCAGTAACGAGATGACATCGCCGAGAATAAAACGAATATCCCGATTCTGAAAATGAACCGCCTGCGGTTTGGCCAAAATCAGAAATTCACCGACAATAAGGTTGATGCGATCCAGCTCCGATAACATCAGATCCAGATGACGATGATTCAGCTTATTACTCTCTTGCTGTAACTGCAAGAACCCGCGTAATGTGGTCAGCGGATTACGAATCTCATGCGCCACGCCTGCCGCAAGCTGACCCACGGTTGTAAGCTTCTCAGAGCGTCTGAGAAGCTCTTCCATCCGATTACGACTCGTAATGTCCCTGGAGACACTAATCAGCGCGGTAATCTCGCCAGCCTCGTCTCGTACCGGGGCCGTACTGACACTGACCTCTACCCGGGTCCCGTCTTTCTTCATCCAGGTGGTTTCGTTGGACGTAATAGACATCCCCTCAACGAGTTGGGCATGCTGACGTTTCATTTCTTCTTCTGCCTCTGGCGGGATAATCTTCAGGCTACGACCTTCCACCTCACGACTTCGAAAGCCATATAATTGTTCAAATGCCCGGTTAACCCGCAACACTTTTCCTTCAAGATCCGTAATGTGAATGGCATCAGCTGTCTGATTGATAATGGACTCCAGATGCTCTTTCACCGCTCGATTCTCTTCATACATCTGTTTCAGACGGCTCGTATAATGACCCAGATTGCGAATCATGGCATTAATCCGATTGGCCAGTTGGCCAAGTTCATCCTTCCTCCGGACTTTCAGACGGAAGTCAAAGTGTCCATCGGCTACATCATTCACTTTGCCCAGTATGGATTGAATCGGGCGCGTAATATAGCCTGCAAGCAAATAGCTGCCAAAGATCACGATCTCCAGCAAAACCAAAGATATTGAGGCATGGCTCACCAGCTGCTCAGATACCATGGAGGATATTTGCTTATAGTCCATGACAATACTGATGACATAAGAAGACTGATTGGGTGTAAAAATGGGAATAAAACTCTTCAATACCTTCTGTTCGTGCGTTTCACTGACAAAAGATACATTCTGCCCTGTTCGAATGGCGCGCACCACTGCACGGTGGTCCTCTTCCGTAGAACCATATTGGTATGTGCCGAAACGAATCGGTCTGTTATTCAACTTGCTAAAGTTAGAATCTCTTCCGTCATCACCCATGTTCGGGCTACCGAAAGTTAACGGATTGATGCCTGTAATCTCCAGAATGGAGGGATTGACCTCACGAATTTTATTCAAAATCTCATCCGGACTAGAGATTTTCACATAGTCATCAACTTCCGTATTATTATAGAAGGGATTGATTATGTAGTTTCTCTTTCCATCATGGTAGTAACCCCAGATATCGATATCCGAAGGACTGGATGTCGAATACTCGAATCCATCTGACCAGAAATGTTCCAACTTCTGCCCTTCGGGAATCGTCACCTGTTGTTTTTCAAATAACTGCTTAAATGCCTGGTACCAATAGGTCATGGATTTGGTGGACAGCCCGAGCTCTCTCGGATCTGAGGAGCGGCTAACCACAATATCATCATCCGTCTGCTCCATTAACGAAATATGCGAAACGCCGACCTTTTGGCTCAAGCGTACAAGTTCTTCATTTGTGATATTATTAATATCCGGGTCCAATTCTTCCGCCGCCATGACGGCAGCTAGCCACAGATTGTTTCCAATCTGTCTTTTTACATAATCCGAACTGTATTGATTCTGTTCGACAGCAATTGCAATCTGCTTCGCAGTGAGCACCATCTTGGTTTCACTGTCCTGCCTCAGATTCTCTTCTGTAGTATAATAACTCAGTGCGATATTCAACACTAAAATAACGAGCACTGAGCACGACATAATCATGGATAATTTCGTTTTAATAGACAAGTTTTTTTGTTCACCTCTCGGCTTGTACCCTCTGGCGATATATGGCAAAACCTATATCCATCATAACGCTTGTATGTCTTTTTGAAAAGGATAATTGACCTGTGTCCAAAAGTTACCGATTGGCTGAAAAGCTCGAAATTCGTTGTTTCTTGCCTTTTTGAACTCTACAATGAAATTAATCACTATATTTATCCACAAATCCACAGGCTTGTGGATAGTTTGTTTATAACTATGTGAGCAACTATACGGTTATCCACAATTTTATACACAACATGTTAACAACCCGAATATTTGTTCGCTGAATAAACGATTTTGGAAGGAGTTATATTGTAATGACTGACCATTCTCTCCAGACCGATCTTGCGCAATTATCTGAGGAAGCTCAGCATGAGCACTGGATGCGGGAGGCTATTGCCGAGGCCTACAAAGCTGAGGCTCTTGGGGAAGTTCCGATTGGAGCTGTAATCGTACAAAACAACCAAATCATTGGTCGAGGATACAACCTGCGTGAAACTACGCTGGATTCCACCGCCCATGCAGAGATGGTTGCTATTCGTCAGGCCAGCGAGACCATTGGAGCTTGGCGTTTGCTGGATTGTGCTCTATACGTCACACTAGAACCTTGTCCGATGTGTGCAGGTGCGATTGTACAATCCAGAGTCCCCCGCGTCATCTATGGTACGGCTGATCCCAAGGCAGGCTGTGCAGGCACACTAATGAATCTGCTGCAAGAGCCTCGTTTTAACCATCGTACCGAGGTTATTGCGGATATTCTTCAGCCTGAATGCTCCACGATGCTGACTCAATTTTTCAGACGTTTGCGTCAAAAATAACAGTAAACTATATAAATTGAAATTAAACATTTACACGAGAACGTAGAGGACAGAAATACCCTGAAGAAGCAACGCGTTCGCCTTTATCCCCAGATTTCCACCTCTATAATACAGAATCGAAAAATCGGGGGATAACAGCGAATCGGAAGGTTGTTCTGTCATCGGAGTGGCAAGTGTAAATATTCATTAGTTCAATTCATATAGCACTATGAACATTCCAATTGGAAAGGAAGTGTGCTGCAATGGCACTAACACTCTATGATACAGCCAATGGCATAAGCCTTCGGTTGCTCACATCCCAGGATACACAATCCTATCTGGACCTGATTCAGGTCACACGTATTCCCTATCAAGCTGTAGAGCCCGTGCGAGAGAATGATTTTTATACACTGGATGCTCAGACTCGGCGGATTGAGGATCGGGTCAAGGCAGCAGAAGAAGGTACGGGATATCAATTTGGAATCTATACCATTAAAGACAGTCTGCTGATTGGACAAGTAAGTATCAACAATGTCGTATTGGGCGTTGCTAATTATGCTGATATGGGCTACTTTATTCATCCGGATTACCAGGGCGGCGGACGAATGACAGCAGCGGTTAAACTGGCCGTAGCTTATGGCTTCCGTGCGCTGAAGTTAAATCGGATTCAGGCTGCAGTATTACCCTCCAACAAAGGTTCGCAGCGAGTACTCGAGAAGAACGGATTCCAGGTTGAAGGTACTGCTCGCAAATATCTCAAAATCAACGGCAAATATCAGGATCATCAAATTTATGCTGTACTTGCTGAAGATTTGGACGAACTTGTAAACTAATTAAGATGAAGCTCCCCTCACAACCGTCTGCATTTAATACAACAAAATACAAAATAAATGTACAAAACCGCACTATCCTAGTATTTAGGGAAGAGTGCGGTTTTATTTGTATAGATCACCAGCTCCAGTTCAAAATCAAGGGACCATCATTATGTAGGATGTAGGCATCCTTACTACTCTATTCAACAAAAAAACCGCCTGTACCCAAGCGGAAGGAGATTATCCTTCACTTGAATAACAAACGGTTTGATTTGGACTCGACGAGATTAGTATCCGTATGAAGCGTTCATCAGTTCTTCGAACTCTTGCATAGTAATTACGTCATCGCCCGTAGGGATGTTGATTTTGAATGCTGCTTTTTCGTTAATCTTAGTGTACGTATTGGAACCGGTAAATGCCAATTTAACTTCGTCTTTTGTACCTTCTGGCTTGATCAGCACATCAGCGACCATCTTTTGATATACAGGGAAGTCGTTTTTGTCCAATGCGAAATCGATGTTGAATTGGTTGATTGTCAGAACATCTTTCAATTTATCCAAGTCTTTAGCCATTTCAGCCTGATCTGCTTCAGTGATCTTCAGATCTTCTTTAGCTTTGTCGATATCAGCCTGATCCATTTGCAGCATTTCACGATATTCCTCTTTGGACAGAATATCCAATACTTTAGGCATAGCTTTTGTTACCAGTACAGTAACTGCTTCTTTAACATTGTCATTATTCACCGAGAATTGTACAACTTGCTTCGCATCTACACCTTCAGGAAGTTTTGCATCTTTGGTGTCTAGATTTTTGAAGAATTTAGCTTGATCGTACTCGCTCAGCACTGCGTCCATGACTTCGTTGCTCAGCTTTTGCGTTTTGGCTGCGTCCATAGCATCAGGGTTCCATTCCGTACCCTCTTGCTCAGCCAGTTCTTTCAGGTCCAACTCCAGGAACTTGTTAACAACATTCTCCGGAATCGGGAAGAACGGAATATTCGGCACTTTCACATAGAGTTTCTCAGCCGTCATCACCATTGGAATGTTAAAGGTCATACCCATGTCGCCTTTAAGTTCAATGCCAAGAGTCATCTCTGTCTGCATTGGCTCACTTTGGTATACACCTGTTACATTCAACTGAGCGTCCTTCAGCATGCTCATAAATTGAGCCATGGTCGGATCAGTTTGTGAAGCATCTCCAGGTTTATAGCTCAATTCATTAATAGTGAAGTTGGAACTCATTTCATACGAAGTCAGTTTGGAAGCATTGGCCGCAGCCGTCTTCAATGCCTCTTTTGGTTCCTGCTTGCTGCTACATGCTGTCAAGGCCATAGATACGGTCAACAGCAACGTAAGAAGAAGCGCCCCCATACGTTTAGTCATTTGTTTCTCTCCTCTCGTGATAACCCCAAAAAAAGTAATTCAATATCAATGATATACCATATCACCAGATACCGAAACCTTATTTGGGAAAAATGTGATCTTTCCTCTTTAAAATGGCTACAAAGACCTATGTAAGGTTTGGGATTATGCATGTGCCTGTCTTTATATATGTATGAATACGCAAAAGCCCCCTGTTAGGTAACAAGGGGCTTTTGCGTGAATCTGTTTCTTCTATTAACCTTGGGGATTCAGATGATCCACATGATTTTGATTTTTCACTTTTTTGGAACCGGATAGTGGTTCCTGCATGGAAGAGCGTTTGGATGAATGACGATGCTGTTCGGATGCTTGCGCTTCCGGTACGGGAATTGTTTTTGGTTTGCTCATTATTTTGCCCCCTCATCATTGTTAGGAATGGGATGGGTCCCTATCTTCCGTTTTGTCATGATTCAGTGCATCCTGATGACGGCGATCATTGACATCTTGCTGAATTTGCTGGGCATGATGACTGTTTACGGCTGGGTGCTCCAGCTCATCGACTACATTTTGCAGGTTTTTGTCTACTCCCGCTTTGGCTTTCGTCAATTGAAGTTCACTCCTTCAGAATTCAAGCTATTGTCTCGTCTGGGACTGTAACGACTGGGCGCATTCGTGAATGTGCCGTGTATAATCGTGAGCCAGTTCCTGAATCGGTTCTGTACGCTCATCAGTCGTTCGTCCATCCCGTTCCACATCAATCAGCTGTACGCTGACTTCACGTGAATCGACATATGCGCATTTGAAATCAAAAGAGTACATCTCGTGACCTGCTGTCGCAATGTGTATCCGAATAGCCTGCTGATCGGCTTCATCGGCCATCACTTGAGCCTGATCGCCAACATTCAGGACTTCGGGCAAACGTTCTTGCCAGGCCCCTACAAGCTCTGTCTGATCGATGTTTAACTCGCGGTTCATCTTACCACCTCCACTCCTATAAAGTGCGGCGATGAAGATGTTTTTATACATAACAATCTTATTGAAATATAGCATTGTATTGGGCAACGTATACATCGGCCGCCAACCTGTATGGCTCACAACTTAGCACGTGCATAAACGCAAAAAAGGACCTGAGCGATATCGCTCAAATCCTTGTTATAAGTGTAGTATGGCGGAGAGGGTGGGATTCGAACCCACGTGGAGTTGCCCCCTAACGGTTTTCAAGACCGCCCCGTTATGACCGCTTCGGTACCTCTCCAGGGAAATTAACTTTTATAAACTTGCCACGAAAAGTATCATACCACATCTCGATAATATAATGCAACCTTTTTATATTAAAAATATGATCCCGTATCAGACAACCGCCTCCATTATACAAAACACTCCAATCCGTCATTCCAAAATGACGGATTGAATTTGTATTCCCTTGATGAGGATGGTTAGCTCACTGTTACTTAAGAGCGACGTGCAATCACACTTGTACCGCCCATATACGGACGCAATGCTTCAGGAATGACAACCGTACCATCTTCCTGTTGATAGTTCTCCAGAATAGCGGCTACCGTCCGTCCAACGGCCAATCCTGAACCGTTCAATGTATGAACAAATTCCGGTTTGGCTTTTGGCTCTCTGCGGAAACGGATATTGGCACGACGTGCCTGGAAGTCCTCACAGTTGGAGCACGAAGAAATCTCACGATAGGTATTACTCTCAGGCAACCATACTTCAATATCATACGTTTTAGCTGAAGTGAAGCCCATATCTGCCGTGCACAAAGTCAGGACGCGATACGGTAAACCCAACAATTGAAGCACACGCTCCGCATTTTGAGTCATTTGCTCCAGCTCTTCATATGAAGTTTCCGGAGTAGAGAGCTTGAGAAGCTCTACTTTGTTAAACTGATGCTGACGAATCAATCCACGTGTATCCCGCCCAGCCGAACCAGCTTCAGAGCGGAAACAAGAGCTGTATGCCACAAAATGCTTAGGCAATTGATCTACATTCAGAATCTCTTCGCGATGGTAGTTCGTTACCGGAACTTCAGCAGTAGGAATCAGATAATATTCAGTATCTTTCAACTTGAACAGATCTTCTTCGAACTTAGGCAGTTGGCCAGTTCCAAACAAGCTATCCCGATTAACGATGTACGGAGGCAGAATCTCTTCATATCCATGTTGATCACTGTGCAGATCCATCATGAAGTTAATCAATGCACGTTCCAGACGTGCACCTAATCCTTTATAAAAGGTAAAACGGGAACCTGTTACTTTGGCAGCCGCTTCAAAATCAAGGATATCGAGGTCCTGTGCAATTTCCCAGTGTGCTTTTGGCGCAAAAGTAAATGACTTAGGCTCTTCCCAACGACGAATCTCAACATTGTCCTCCTCGGAAGCTCCAATGGGTACGCTCTCGTTAGGAATGTTCGGGATCGCCATGGTGAGATCATTGATCTTCACTTCGAGTTCGCGAACTTCTTCGTCCATAGCTTTGATTCGATCGGAGACTTCACGCATCTCCACAATCAGATCATCAGCATTCTCACGATTCTTCTTTAGTCTAGCAACTTCCGCAGAGACCGTATTCCGACGGCTCTTCAACGTCTCACTCTCTTGAAGCAATTCCCGACGCTTGGCATCCATCTCAGTAAATCCAGCGATAAGATCCAGCGATTTGCCCCGTTTAGTCAATGCTTCTTCTACACGTGCATACTCATTCCGCAATATTTTCACATCAAGCACGATATAACCCTCCTAAATAACCTCACAAAGTGAAGCCTTATGTTTATGTTAAATCCATTCTCAAAACTCTAATGTATATACCTTACTATATACTTATCGGATCCTGTAACCTAAAAAACAACCTATGCCCTCGGTGTCATCCTCCACTGCGATTCCCGCTATGAAGCAGATACGGGCAACATCAGGCATCCGTTCAGATGCAACTGCCAACATGCGGCCTTACAAGGCTTCTGGGGGAGTGATCCGATGACCGGGAGATCATAGGTTGTACATCATGCATTATTTAGGGTCTAACGTGCGTTTATAGGATCTGGCCATGTCTACAAAATAAGTATGCAGACGATAGTCATCCGTCAACTCCGGATGATAGGAGCATGCCAGCAAATGCCCCTGACGAGCAGTAACAATCTCATCCTTGTAGGTGGAGAGAACCTCCACCTGCTCTCCGACACTCTCGATCAAGGGCGCCCGAATAAATACAGCCCTTACCGTTTCCTCAATGCCTTTGACCGGCAAGTCTGTCTCAAAGCTTTCTCTCTGCCGTCCAAAAGCATTTCGGGATACAGTCATATCCATTAACTCCAAATGAGCTTCTTCTTGCCCTACAATATGTTTAGCCATAACGATCAAACCTGCACAGGTACCAAATACCGGTTTGCCCTCAGTAGCGAACGCTCGAATGGCATCCATAAACCCATACTTGCGCATCAGTTTACCGATTGTCGTGCTTTCGCCGCCAGGAAGGATAAGACCATCCAAGTCCTCCAATTGCTGAACCTGTTTGATAGCCACGCCTTCTGCTCCAGCACGTTCAATGCTCCGAATATGCTCTGTGACAGCTCCTTGAAGTGCTAAAACACCGATCTTCATATGTTCATTCTCCTTCTCCTGACCAGCCACGATCTTGCATATGGTTAACGAACATTGGACTTTTTCGCTTCATCATACGTGAATTCTAACTTGATATTTTACCGGAAAAATTGTAAATATACAATCCATCCGGTCGGAATAACTTGTATTTTGTCAATGATTTGATCACATACACATCAAAATCATACTCTTTTCATGAAGTTTGCTAAGGGTTAGAACAGGTTTTTGATTCCGTCAAAGAGATCCACGAAGAAATCCTTTACAGCACGGAAGAACAGACGGAACCATCCGCCTTTATCGGCCTCTTCCGCAGTAATCAAGTTCACTGTTTTTTCCTGAGGCTCAATTCCCTCTGCTTTATATGTGTACGTTACTGTACCAACCTTTGTACCTGCCTTGATTGGTGCTACCAGCTCGTCAGCCTCAGTTACGTTGGCTTTGAACGTCACATCCAGGTTTTGAGTACCTTTGGGAACAACGAAACTTACCGCATTATCTGTTACGACAGGAACAGTCGTTTCTTTACCTTTTTTCAAAGGTACAGCTTCCCAGCCCGTCACTTTGGTTTTGCCCGCAACAGCCTGTTTTACTTCAAAGTTGTTAAATCCAAAGTCCAGTACCTTTTTGGTTTCTCTGAAACGTGCAGATTCCGAATCTGTACCCATAACAACACTGATGAGACGCATACCGTTACGTTCCGCTGTACCTGTAAAGTTATTACCCGCGTTAGTGGTATGGCCTGTTTTCATTCCGTCCAGACCTTCATAGGCATAGCTTTTGAAGTTGGTTATATTTTTATTCGCTTCCAGCATCCAGTTGTAGTTAATAATTGGCGCTTTATCATTGGGACGAAATTTGTAGGATTGGATCGTTGTAAATTCTTTGTAGTCCGGGTGATCCATAATGATATAACGGCAGAGAATTGCAGCATCCAGTGCGGACATGACTGTTTCCTTGTCTTCAGCTGGACGGAAGTCAGCAGGCATATCTGCTCGATCCAAACCGGAAGAATTGATGAAGAACGTATCCTTCATGCCCATACGCTTCGCTTCATCATTCATCATTTTCACAAAAGCTTCTTCCGAACCGGCAACATGTTCAGCCAAAGCAACCGTAGCATCATTGGCAGAGCCAACAGCCATAGCGATATAGAGATCCTTAACTGTGTGCTGGTCACCTTCTGCCAGGAAGATACGTGATCCGATACTTTGTGCAGCATTCTTTTTAACAGTTACGATATCATCCCAGCCGAATTTACCTTGTTTGACTTGTTCAGCGACAATGTACTCTGTCATCATCTTAGTCATACTTGCAGGCGGCATAGCTTTATCCGCATCGACATTGAGCAGAATCTGTCCAGTTGAGGCTTCCATAAGGACGGCTGATCTAACCTCAAGCCCAAGCGAGTCTACCCCAGGCACCTGTACAGCTTTCTCCGTCTTCGTTGTTGTTGCCGCAGCAGTCAGAACCTGACCGGAGGTGTCCGCAGCAGCCATGACTGGCATTACTGCAGACATGCAAAGCATGTTAATTAGCATTACCGAGGCTACGCTCTTTTTGAGCATTTGGCGTTTCTTTTTATTCATGTGTTTGGCTTTCAATGATGAATACTCCCTTCGATCCAAAGCATTGTTAAATGCTTCAGTGCAGCTTGAGCTGCAATTTTCTTGTTCCCTAACCTGTGCAATGATGTATGAGTTGTGTGGTATATGCGCTATATCGAACGAGCAATATTATTGCTCCTAAAGTTCGTTATCGATTGTCACTTAGTCCGCATTTTGCGAATGCTTATGTAAAAGGACGTCCGCGCTTCTGTTTAGCTGCCAGCCTTTACTGGCATTCCATTTGCTTTTTCAAAACCATATTCATAGATTCACGTCAAATAACCGCCGCAACGCCTTAATCCAACCTTGGATCGTCACCGCTTGTTCTATTCTATCACAGGGGTATCTGCAAAAAAAGACAGACCCGGTGAAAATCACCGAGCCTGTCCTGGAAATGATTAACTCTCTTCATATTACAACGAGTAGTTAGGTGCTTCTTTTGTAATCTGTACATCATGCGGATGACTTTCACGCAGACCTGCACCTGTAATGCGGATAAAGCCAGTGTCGTTCCGAAGCTGCTCCAGGTTACTTGTACCACAGTATCCCATACCCGAACGAAGACCACCAATCAGTTGGTGGATTGTATCAGACAATGGACCTTTATAAGCGACACGACCCTCGATTCCTTCTGGAACCAGTTTCTTATCATCATCCTGGAAATAGCGGTCTTTACTACCTTGTTTCATCGCACTAAGGGAACCCATACCACGGTATACTTTGAAACGACGACCTTGATAAATCTCGGATTCACCCGGGCTCTCTTCCGTACCTGCAAACAAACTTCCCAACATAACAGCATGAGCGCCTGCTGCAATAGCCTTCGTGATCTCACCAGAGTATTTAATACCGCCGTCAGCAATGATTGGTACACCGTACTCACGAGCTACAGTAGCGCAATCGTATACAGCTGTAACTTGAGGAACGCCAATACCTGCAATAACACGAGTCGTACAGATTGAACCTGGACCAATACCCACTTTAACTACAGAAGCGCCTGCTTCGATCAGGTCACGAGTTGCTTCACCTGTAGCTACGTTACCTGCAACGATGGTCAGGCTAGGGAAACGTTCACGAAGCTGACGTACAGCTTCAATGATGTTGATGTGGTGTCCGTGAGCCGAGTCTACCGTAATCAGATCAACACCAGCTTGTACCAAAGCATCTGCACGTTCAAATGTATCTTTGGAGATACCAATTGCCGCACCAACCAATAGACGACCCTGTGCATCTTTGGCTGCTTTCGGGAATTGAATCGCTTTTTCAATATCTTTAATGGTAATGAGACCTTTCAGTGTGTTCGTCTCATCAACCAATGGAAGTTTCTCAATCTTGTGTTTCTGAAGAATACCCTCAGCTTCTTGCAGTGTAGTGCCTACAGGAGCTGTAACCAGATTCTCACGAGTCATAACTTCGCTAATTTTGATGCCGTAATCATGGATGAAACGCAAATCACGGTTCGTCAAAATACCAACCAGCTTCTGATCTCCTTCAATAATTGGCACACCAGAGATCCGGTATTTCGCCATAACCTCTTCTGCATCAGACACCAGATGATCTGCTGTCAGTGAAAATGGATTAGTGATAACGCCGCTCTCCGAACGCTTAACACGGTCCACTTCTTCCGCTTGTTGCTCAACAGACATATTTTTATGGATAATTCCAATACCGCCTTCACGGGCAATGGCAATGGCAAGTGTTGCTTCAGTAACAGTATCCATACCTGCACTAATCAAAGGAATATTCAATTTTACGCTATCGCTCAGGCGAACGGAAACGTCTACTTCTTTAGGCAGTGTCTCGGATTTCCGTGGCACTAGCAATACATCATCAAAGGTGAAGCCTTCTTTACCAAATTTATCTTCCCACACGCAGGTGTTCCTCCTTATGTTTGCTCAGCTTTACGGTCCAAAACCCGAAGATTCCAGGCTGTATTTTACGCCGAAAATACGTTTTCTGAAAAATTTATTATTGCCATCTTAGCAAAGCGATATTTAGACTGTCAAGGAAAAGTACTTGGTTATATCAGGTGTGTTGTCTCATGAACACAACTGTTTTTCTCTTGCGGACAACTCTAATCATTATAACAAAATAACGCCTACTCATATCGAGCGACGTTTATTTTCAATATACATAGAAACCAGGCTTTTCACGTGGACGTTTGATGCAAATAGGCTATAAAACCTCCTGTTTCCAAGCTATTGATTAAACCTTACCTATCCATTTATAAACAAATAAAAACCACCACCGAATAACATCGGCAGTGGTTAATTGCTTGGCGGCGTCCTACTCTCCCAGGACCCTGCGGTCCAAGTACCATCGGCGCTAGAGGGCTTAACGGTCGTGTTCGGGATGGGTACGTGTGGAACCCCTCCGCCATCGCCACCAAACGCATAGCTTAGCTTACATTTCAGAGATCGTTCTCTGAAAACTAGATTCGAAACGAAACACGCGAATTATCACTTGCAAATTGGATAAGCCCTCGACCGATTAGTACTGGTCAGCTCCATGCATTGCTGCACTTCCACCCCCAGCCTATCTACCTCGTCGTCTTCAAGGGGTCTTACATACTGGGAAATCTCATCTTGAGGGGGGCT
>Ga0209295_1000190_pt1 | contig 50812 bp, 55 predicted proteins | sample Porto_5metaG_FD_187428 | JGI IMG/M metagenome (GOLD analysis project Ga0209295, IMG submission 187428) | Marine algal microbial communities from Porto, Portugal - Porto_5 metaG (SPAdes) (version 2) | ecosystem: Host-associated > Algae > Red algae > Unclassified | place: Portugal: Porto... | reverse complement strand
ATCGAAGACTTAATCAAAATTTATGTTTTGCGAAGCAAAATCATTTTACTTACTATCTAGTTTTGAATGTATAATACATTCCATTTGTCTGGTGACAATGGCAAGGAGGTCACACCTGTTCCCATGCTGAACACAGAAGTTAAGCTCCTTAGCGCCGATGGTAGTCGGACTAACGTTCCGCTAGAGTAGGACGTTGCCAGGCAAATAATAGGATGCGATGAGACGCATTGAGACCGCAAGGTCTCTTTTTTTTATGTTTAAAATAAGAAAGTCAACGCAGAGTAAATGCGTTTAGACGATGAATTGAAGAATGAGTGCAACGAGCTTAGTCGAGCTAAGTGAGTAAGTGAGAGATGAAAATGAAGAAGTATAAGCGTATTTCTCTCAAGTTGAAAAAGGTCCTTAGCGCCGAAGGTAGCAGACTAACGTTCTAAAGCAAAACAGTGATTGAAAATCACATGTTTTACTTACTTAATAGCATGAGCTATTAAGATCAATAGCCCATGCCAGGCAAATAATAGGATGCGATGAGCCACATTGAGACCGCAAGGTCTCTTTTTTTATGTTTAAAATAAGAAAGTCAACGCAGAGCAAATGCGTTTAGACGATGAATTGAAGAATGAGCGTAACGAGCTTAGTCTATCTAATAGTTGAAAGTAGAAACTAAAACGAAGCCATGCAAGTTTACATAGCTTCGTCTAGTTTAAATTAATAATGAATATAGCATTTTATTTTCATTAATGTAAATGTTTGAAGAATCAAACTGATTTACATTTTCTTTTAATTGTTGTAAGTCTGTATGATCTTTAAGTTGAATACCGATAATTACAGTACCAGTATTTTGAGATGATTTCTTTAAATATTCAAATTTAGTGATATCATCTTGTGGTCCTAGTACATCATTAACGAATTCTCTAAGTGCACCAGGTCTTTGAGGGAAATTAAGAATGAAATAATGTTTCATTTCTTCGTATAATAATGAACGTTCTTCAATTTCTTTCATACGGTTAATATCATTATTCCCACCACTTACGATGCAAACTACTGTTTTGCCTTTGATTAATTCTCGATAGTCTTCTAATGCTGCTACACTTAGCGCTCCAGCAGGTTCTGCAATAATTGCTTGTTTAGAATACATATCTAGGATTGTTGAACAAACTGCACCTTCATCCACTTGCACATAGTCATGTACGAAAGATTTAGCAATTTCAAATGTAATATCACCAACTCTAGCAACTGATGCACCGTCTACAAATTTATCAATGTTTTCTAATGTTACAATTTTGTTATTAACTACTACAGATTCATACATACTACTAGCTCCAGCAGGTTCTACACCAATGATTTTAGTTTGTGGAGAATAGTCATGAAAATAAGTACTGATACCTGAAATTAAACCACCACCGCCAATAGCTGCAAATAAATAATCAAAATTGATATTTTCCTCGCGAGATTGTGTAATCATTTCTTTAGCTAATGTACCTTGACCTGCAATAGTATAAACATTATTAAATGGATCAATAAAAGTCATATTATTTTGTTTAGTATATTCAAGCGCTTCTGCTAAACAATGGTCAAATGTGTCACCAGTTAATTTAATTTCAACATTACCATTTCCAAAGAATTGAACTTGGTTAATTTTTTGTAATGGTGTTGTGACTGGCATAAAAATGACAGCTTTTAGATTAAGTTTTTTTGCTGTGTAGGCCACGCCTTGAGCATGGTTTCCAGCACTAGCACATGTAATCCCTTTACTTTGAATGTCATCAGATAGGACTGAAATAGCATTATACGCACCACGCAATTTAAAAGAGCGTACCCATTGCAAGTCCTCTCTTTTTAAATATACCTTACAATCATACTTTTGAGATAAATAGTGATCTAATTGTAAAGGCGTTTCTTTAACTATATCTTTAAGACGTAAATAAGCTTCGTCGATATCTTTGGTTGAAACTGTTGTTTTTACTGTCATAATTTTCCCACCTTAATGTACTTTTTCATATTTTTCAATTAAATCTTCATATTGTAAAGTAATATCAATATCATCAAGACCATTGATTAGCTTATTCTTCCAGGTTTCATCGATATCAAAGTGGAAGGTTTGTTCTGTTGATGATACAGTTTGATTAGGTAAATCTATTGTGATCTCTTTGAATGATGCTAGATGTTCACGTGAAGGTTTATCTAAAACGATAGGGAGCATGGCATTCTTAGTACAATTCATATAAAAGATATCACTATAACTTCCAGCAATGATAATACTAAAACCATAGTCTTTTAATGCCCAAGCAGCATGTTCTCTACTTGAACCACAGCCAAAATTATCTCCAGTGATTAAAATACTAGCACCTTGATATTCAGGTTTGTTTGGATTGAAGTCTGGATTATCGCTTCCATCTGGTAAATAACGCCATTCATCAAAAGCAAATGGACCAAAACCAGTTTTTGAAATCCGTTTTAAATGAACTTTTGGAATAATTTGATCTGTATCAATATTATCGTAAAAGAGAGGTACAATTTTACCTTGATAAGTTGTAATTGGTTTGATATCCATCTAAACGACCACCTTTCTAACATCAACAAATCGTCCATTAATTGCCGCTGCAGCGGCCATAGCAGGGGAGACGAGATGAGTTCTTGCTCCCTTACCTTGTCTACCCTCAAAATTGCGGTTACTTGTTGATGCACAATGTACGCCTTCAGGTACTTGGTCCGGATTCATACCTAAACACATTGAACAACCTGGTTCACGCCATTCAAATCCAGCTTCTTTGAATACTTTATCAAGTCCCATTGATTCTGCTTCTTTTTTTACTGTTCGTGATCCTGGAACAACAATAGCAGTAATATTAGGATGCACATGATTGCCTTTTACAATATGACTAGCTTCGATCAAGTCAGTAATTCTAGCGTTAGTACATGAACCTAAAAATACATAACCTAATTCAATATCTTCAGCTTTTTGTCCTGGTTCAAGTCCCATGTATTGATAAGCTCGTTCGTCATTAGAATCTTTAATTTCAGGGAATGGGGTATTAAAATTAACGCCCATTTCAGGATTAGTGCCCCAAGTTACTTGAGGTTCCAATTCTGAAACATCCATTTCAATGACTTTGTCAAAAATAGCATCTTTATCAGAATAAAGTTGTTTCCATTCAGATATTGAGCGTTCGAAATTGTCAGCATAAGGTCTACCTTTTACATATTCAAATGTAGTTTCATCTGGTTGCATGATTCCATATTTTGCACCTGCCTCAATAGCCATATTACATATTGTCATTCTAGCTTCCATTGAAAGGCTTTTGATTGTTTCACCAGTGAACTCTAAAGCATAACCAGTACCAAAATCTACACCGTATTGATTAATAAGGTAAAGAATAATATCTTTAGCGTATACACCCTTAGGTAATTTTCCATTGATATCAATCTTCAAATTTTTAGGTTTAGTTTGCCAAAGCGTTTGTGTAGCAAATACATGTTCTACCTCACTCGTTCCGATACCAAAAGCTATGGCACCAAAAGCGCCATGTGTAGCAGTATGAGAATCACCACATACAATAGTCTTTCCTGGTTGTGTTAGTCCAGTTTCAGGTCCAACCATATGCACGATTCCTTGTTCATCTGATCCCATATCAAATATGTGTACACCGAAGTCTTTTGCATTTTTTTGTAGCGTGGTAATTTGCTTATTTGCAATTTCATCTTTGATATTAAAAATATCTACTGTTGGGACATTATGATCTAATGTAGCAAAAGTTAAATCGGGACGTCGTAAGCGTCTATTTTGAATTCTCAATCCTTCAAACGCTTGTGGTGATGTTACTTCATGTATCAAATGTAAATCAATATATAATAATTGAGGGTCACCTACATTTCCATGCAAGACATGTTTATCCCATACTTTGTCAAATAGTGTTTGTCCCATAAGATGACGCCTCCCTTAAGTATAAAATTCTTTTAAAAATTTAATAATTTGTGATGTAGTATACGTACCGCCTAAATCGGCTGTGCATTTTCCATCTCTAATGAGTTGATATACATTGTTCTCTAATTCTTTAGCTGCCTCAATTTCATTGAAACTTTCACGTAAACACATTGCTAAAGATAATATCATTCCAAAAGGATTGGCTTTATCTTGACCAGCAATATCAGGTGCAGAGCCATGAATAGGTTCATATAATCTTGTTCCATCTTTACCAAAACTAGCTGATGGAGATAATCCTAAAGAACCTGGAATGACCGAAGCTTCATCGCTTAAGATGTCTCCAAATAAATTTTCAGTGACAATGACGTCAAATTGTGTTGGACGTGTAATCAAATGCATACTGCAGGCATCTACGAGTAAATATTCTACTTCTACATCTGGATAATCATGTTTTACTTCCTCTACCGTTTTTCTCCAAAGTTTACTTGAAGCAAGTACATTTTCTTTATCGACTGACGTTAACTTCTTATGTCGTTGCTGCGCTATTTCAAATGCGACTCTAACAATTTGTTCAATTTCAGTACGTGTGTAAGTTAAAGAATCTAGTGCATGATGATCAGTTAATTCACGTGGTTCTCCAAAATATAAACCACCTGTTAATTCTCTAACAATAACTAAATCAGTACCTTCAACTCTATCTTGTTTGAGAGGTGAAAGATGGCTCGTGCCATCTTTCACAATAGTAGGGCGAATATTAGCATATAAATTAAGTGACTTTCTTAATTTTAATAATCCTTGTTCTGGACGTACGTTAGGATTAGTCCATTTAGGACCTCCGATAGCACCTAATAATATCGCATCAGCATTTTGACAAGCCTTTAAAGTTTCATCTGTAAGAGGTGTGCCATAGACATCTATGGCAGCTCCTCCAAAATGATGTGTATCTACTTGATACTCAAAATGATATTTTTGACTAATTTTTTCTAGAACTTCTAAACTCCCATTTAGTATTTCTGGGCCTATGCCATCTCCAGGTAAAGCAACGATATTATAGGTCATGATTGGATACCTTCTTTCTCTTTAGCGTCTGCATCGTATTTTGCATGTGCCTCAATATAAGCTTTACATGAAGCTTTTAAAATATCGTGATCAATACCTATACCATTGACTTCTTTATTGTTGATTACAAGATTAACATGTACTTCTGCTTGAGCATCTGCTCCTTCTGTAACGGAATCAATGCGATAATCGATTAATTCTGTTTCACGTTTAAAGATACGATCAACTGCATTATAAATTGCGACAATAGAACCTGTACCAATACTTGAGTCTTGATAAATGCTGCCATCTTTATCTTTAATTACAACAACTGCACTTTGAAGTCCATTAGAAACGAATTGAAGTTGTAATGCTTCTAGTTGATAAATCGCACTTTGTTCATGTTCTGAGCCCTGAATTAAAGCATGAATATCGCGGTCAGAAACCGATTTTTTCTTATCAGCAATAGATTTAAATTGTTTAAATAAATTAATTTGATCGTCTGGATTAATGTCATAGCCTAATGCTTTTAATTTTTCAGCAAAGGCGTGCTTACCTGAAAGTTTTCCTAAAGGTAATTCTGTAGTACTAACACCAACTAATTGAGGCGTCATAATTTCATATGTTTCACGATGTTTAAGAATACCATCTTGATGTATACCAGATTCATGACTGAATGCATTTTGTCCTACGATAGCTTTATTTCTTGGTACACGAATACCTGCATAACGAGAAATTAAGTCAGAAGTTTTCTTAGTTTCTTTTAACTCAATTTGTGACTCTATTCCATAATGATCTTTACGAATATATAGTGCTAAAGCGACTTCTTCTAGTGCTGCGTTACCAGCACGCTCGCCAATACCATTTACAGTACCTTCTACACGTCTCGCGCCACCTTCAATAGCAGCTAGACTATTAGACACCGCCATACCTAAGTCATCGTGACAATGTGAACTATAAATAATTTCATTATCAGATTGAACGGATTCAGTTAAAGTTTTAAAAATTTGTCCATATTCATTTGGGTAACTAAAACCTACAGTGTCAGGAATATTAATAATGGTTGCACCAGCATCAACAGCTGTTTGTACACTTTGTATTAAAAAATCCATATCTGTTCGTGTTGCGTCTTCAGGTGAGAATTGAACGATATCAAATAATTGCTTAGCATAAGTGACATGTTCTTTTATAGAATCTAAAACTTCTTCTTGAGACATTTTCAATTTATGCTCTAGATGAATAGGGGATGTCGCAATAAAGACATGTACTAGAGGTTTAGCAGCATGTTTTGTTGCTTCATAGACTGCATCAATATCAGACTTGATACATCTAGCTAAACCACAAACAGCAGTTGTTGTTAAGGCTTTAGAAATAGCTTCCACTGATTTGAAACTACCTGTACTAGAAGCAGGAAAGCCAGCTTCGATAACATCTACACCCCATTTTTCAAGTTGTAGTGCTATTTTTAAACGTTCATCGAATGTGAAATTCACTCCAGGTGTTTGTTCACCATCTCTAAGAGTGGTATCAAATATTTGAATATGGCTACTCATTTTAATCAACTCCTTAATCCATTACTTTTCAATGCTTTTTGATTTAATAAATGGCATCATATCACGTAATTTACGTCCCACTTTTTCAATTGGATGACCGGCTTGTTCTTCACGCATTTTATAAAATTCTTTAAATCCGTTTTTATTATCTTCAACAAAACTATTAGCAAATTTACCGTTTTGAATATCTGTTAAAACAGCTTTCATATTGTCTTTGACATCTGGTGTGATGATACGACGACCAGATACATAATCACCATACTCTGCAGTATTAGAAATTGAATAACGTACATTATCCATTCCGCCTTCATACATTAAATCAACGATTAATTTCATTTCATGTAATACTTCAAAATAGGCTAATTCTGGTTGGTAACCAGCTTCTACTAATGTTTCAAATCCACTTTGAATTAATTTGTGGATACCACCACATAGCACAGCTTGTTCACCAAATAAATCTGTTTCTGTTTCTTCTTTAAATGTTGTTTCAATTACACCAGCTCTTGTAGATCCGATACCTTTTGCGTAACTTAGTGCAATATCTCTTGCATGACCTGTAGCATCTTGTTGAACACCAAATAATGATGGTACAGCACTACCTTCTTCAAATGTACGTCTAACTAAGTGGCCTGGTCCTTTTGGTGCAACTAAGAAGACATCAACATCTGCAGGGGGTTGAATAACACCAAAGTGAATATTAAAACCGTGAGCAAATGCAAGGGCATTACCAGCTTCTAGATTAGGTTCAATTTCTTTTTTATATACGTCACCTTGGATTTCATCTGGAATTAAAACCATGATAACGTCAGCTTGTTTCGTTGCTTCTGCTACAGGATATACATCGAAACCATTTTCTTTAGCTTTATCAAAAGAACGGCCTGGACGGATACCGATAACAACATCATATCCGTTATCTTTTAAGTTTTGTGCATGAGCATGGCCTTGTGAACCATAACCAATCACTGCAATTTTTTTACCTTCTAAAGCGTCTGTTTTTACTGATTCATCATAATAAACTGTTGTCATAATACATTCCTCCAAAATAATTAAAAATTAGCAATATTCCGAAAATTGATGTGAGTAATAAACATTAGATGATAGCTGTTCGGTTATTATGCTTTTTTAGAACACTAGCGCATCGATGTTTTTCCATTTATATTAAGCAGAGTATTGTTCTACGTTTAAAACATTTATTTGTTGTTGTAATTTATTTAATAAAATATTTAATACGTCTTCATCCTCAATATTAACAATAAGTTCCATATCAGAAATATTAGGATTATCGTCACGTTTTTTGACATGTAATTCTTCAATATTATATTGCAATCTGACGAATACACTAGTAATTCTATTTAAGGTGCTTACTTGGTTCATTACTTCAAATTTTAAATGTCGTTTCATTAATACCCCTCCATCTCATTATTAGCTTTACCACTTGGAATCATTGGATTAACTGGTTCAATAGGAGAGATACGGACTTCAATAAGTGCTGGTCCTTCATACTTAAATGCTTCATCAAGTTTAGATTTAAGTTGCTCGGGTTGATCAATTAAGAATCCTTTAACACCATAAGCTTCTGACATTTTAATGAAATCAGGTTGATCATTAAATACTGAATGTGAAAATCGTTGCTTAAAGAACTTATCTTGCCACTGTTTAACCATACCTAATGTACCGTTGTTGATAAGGACGATTTTAATATTTAAACCATATTCTGGTAAAAGTGCCATTTCTTGATTTGTCATTTGGAATCCACCATCTCCGACGAAACAAACGACTGTTTTATCTGGTGAAGCGAGTTGTGCACCAATGGCAGATGGAATACCGAATCCCATAGTACCTAGACCGCCACTAGTTACCCATTGACTGTGAGTTTTGAATGGATAGAATTGAGCTGCCCACATTTGGTGTTGACCCACATCTGTTGTGACAATGGCATCACCATTTGTGATTTTACCAATATATTCTATTGCCTCTTGAGGTTTACAAAAGATGTCTTTGTCTTCTTTTTCATATTTAAATGGGTGATTTGCTTTATTTGATTGACAGTATTGTAACCATTCATCATGCGATGGAACATTAACTTGAGCTGTGTCAAGTTGTTCTAGCACATTTTTACAATCTGCCACAATACCTAAATCAGTGGCTATGATTTTGTTGATTTCTGAAGGATCTATATCTACATGAACCACTTTAGCATTAGGCGCAAAAGCATCTGGTTTACTGGCAAGGCGATCATCAAATCGACTACCTAAGTTAATTAATAAGTCACACTCGGTTAATGCCATATTACTTGCGTATGAACCGTGCATACCTCCCATACCTAAAAATAGGGGATGTTCGTAAGGAATAGCACCGAGCCCTAAAAGTGTTGTGACAGTTGGGATTTGATGTTGAGTAACAAATTGAGTGAGTAATTCATTTGATTTTGAATGATTGACACCAGCACCTGCTAAAATTAAAGGCTTTTTAGAATCATTTAAATATTTGACTAACGTGTTAATATCACTTGATTTGGCTACAGTATTAACTTGATAACCTGGTAAATCGATATCATCAGAAAGTCCTACATTGGTAGATAATACGCCCATATCCTTAGGGAAATCTACGACTACTGGACCTTTTCTACCAGAATTGGCTACGTGAAATGCTTCGTGAACGATTCTAGGAATATCTTCCACTTTTTTTACTTGATAATTTTGTTTAGTAATAGGAGCGGTCATTGATAATAAATCTGCTTCTTGGAAAGCATCTTTACCAATACCTGGTGTTGCGACTTGTCCTGTAAAGACTACTAATGGTAATGAATCACTATGAGCATCAGTGATACCCGTAATAGCATTCGTAGCTCCAGGACCACTTGTTACAACTACCACACCAGTTTTACCAGAAATTCGCGCATATCCTTCAGCAGCGTGCGTTGCACCTTGTTCATGTCTGGCTAAAATATGTTTTATTTTACCGTCATAAAATGTGTCATATAAAGGTAATACAGCACCACCTGGATAACCAAAGATAAAATCGACATCTTCATTTTGAAGTGCTTCAACTAATAACTCAGAACCAGGACGCATCTCATTGATAGTCTGAGTCTTCATATATTCAGGTTTGCTAGATTCAGCAACTTTCATGGTATCTACAGGTTGGTTCGATGTTTCCGTATTATGTTCTGACATATCACTAAGTTTAGTCATTAAAATCAACTCCTATTATTTAGATAAGGTTCTCAGGTACTTGCATAATGCCTCCAGTATTGGCACTTGTTACTAATGATGTATAACGTGCAAGATAACCAGTTTTAACCTTTGCTTTAAATGGTTCTAATTGTTCTCTACGACGATATAATTCCTCTTCAGGTTGATCAACATTTAGAGTACGATTTGTTAAATCGATTGTGATATCGTCACCATCTCGAATGAGTCCAATCGGACCACCAGATGCGGCCTCAGGGGAAATATGTCCTACTGCAATGCCTCGTGTTGCGCCTGAAAAACGACCATCTGTGATTAAGGCTACATCTTTCCCCAATCCTCTACCGACAATTGAAGAAGTAGGGGCTAGCATTTCTGGCATGCCTGGTCCGCCTTTTGGTCCTTCATATCTGATAACGACCACATGACCTTCTCTTACTGTATGATTATCAATGGCTTCAACTGCTTCATCATGTGAATTAAAGCAAATCGCTTTACCAGTGAATGTCTTAATTGAAGGATCAACACCACCAACTTTGATAACTGCACCCTTAGGAGCCAGATTACCAAATAAGATAGATAAACCACCTTCTTTATCGTATGGATTTTCGAGTGAATGGATAACATCAAAGTTTTTAATTTCTTTGCCTTCATTATTTTCTCTTAAAGTTTTTCCGGTTACTGTAATTCTATCTGGATGTAATGTACCTTCTTTTTTCATTAATTCATTGATAATTGCGGGTACACCACCAGCTTCGTGTACATCATGCATTGAGTATGAAGAACTTGGAGCAATCTTAGATAAGTAAGGTGTATTTTTAGCGACTTCATTAATACGTTCCAAATCATATTCAATGCCGGCTTCATTAGCAATTGCTAATGTGTGTAATACAGTATTTGTAGAACCACCCATAGCCATATCAAGTGCAAATGCATCATCTATCGCTTCTTTGGTAACAATATCTCTAGGTTTAATATCATTTTTGATATTTTCTACTAATCTAAATGCAGCTTGACGAATCATTTCGCGGCGTTGGTCACTAACAGCTAAGGCCGTACCATTATAAGGTAATGCTAAACCAAGTACTTCCATGAGGCAGTTCATTGAATTAGCAGTGAACATTCCTGCACATGAACCACAAGTAGGGCAAGCATTTTGTTCCATATCCAAGAATTCTTCTTTAGAAATAGAACCTTCTTTAAATGCACCAACCGCTTCAAACATAGAAGATAATGTTAATGCTTTACCTTGAGCAGATAAACCAGCTTTCATTGGACCACCTGAACAAAAAATTGCAGGTACATTAGTTCTAACAGCTGCTAGTAGCATGCCTGGTGTGATTTTGTCACAGTTTGGAATATAAAATACACCGTCAAACCAGTGGGCATTGATGACAGTTTCTGCAGCATCAGCAATAATTTCTCTTGAAGGTAAAGAATATCTCATTCCAATATGACCCATCGCAATACCGTCATCTACACCAATGGTATTAAATTCAAATGGAATGGCACCTGCCTCGCGAATAGCTTCTTTTGCAATATCAGCTAATTCTCTTAAGTGAACATGTCCAGGAACAATATCAATATATGAATTACAGATAGCTACGAAAGGTTTGTTCATATCTGTTGGATTTTGAAGAGCGCCCGTAGCATGTAAAAGACTTCTTGCTGGAGCTTGGTGATCTCCTTTTTTGATCATGTCGCTTCGCATAATAAATTCCCCCGTATTTTTTGTACTATAAGAAAATAAAAAACGTCCCAATGGTTATTGGGACGTTCAATAAGTCCCATTCAATTACAAATAGGACTTAAACATTTAGTAAATGAAATAATTACTAAAGTTCGAGCCCTTGAGAGTATAATAAAATAATAATATTTGAAGTTGTCGTTGAATGTTGAGTTGTATAATGTCTCATTTTATTATACTCCTTTCGTTGAATGGTTATTTATTCTAAATAGTTTGAATTGTTTTAAAATTTATAAACTTAATTTACTATAAGCCGAAAATGATGTCAATGATAATTTAGAATTTTCTTACAATTCTAAATCTATTTTGTTAAAAATATTTACGAAGAAATATAAGACAAAATTTGTTACACTAATTAAGTTAATATATTTCTTGAGTAGTTAAAAAGAAAATAGGAGAATGACCTATGATTAGTATTAAAGATAAAAATGAAATGAAACAATTTGCTAAAAGATTGGTGGCACTAGTTCAACCTGGAGATTTAGTTTTACTTAATGGAGATTTAGGTGCAGGTAAAACAACATTCACTCAATTTATAGGTGAAGCTTTGGGTGTTAAACGAACAATCAATTCACCTACATTTAATATTATTAAATCTTACAAAGGTACAAATTTAAAGTTACACCATATGGATTGCTATAGACTCGAAGATTCGGATGAAGATTTAGGGTTTGATGAATATTTTGAAGATGATGCGTTAACAGTAATTGAATGGAGCCAATTTATTGAGGATTTATTACCTAATGAATCACTGACAATAAATATTGAAGTGATTGATGAAACAAGTCGGCACATCAAGATAGAAGCTAAAGGAGAACATTATGAAGTTATGAAGGAGGCGTTAGAACAATGAAATTGTTATTGATAGATACGTCCAATCAGCCTTTGTCTGTCGCATTAACAGACGGCAATGATGTTCTTGCTGAAATTACCAACAATACAAAGACGAATCATTCAGTGCAACTAATGCCTATGATTCAACGTTTATTTAATGAAAGTAGTATGTCAAAAAATGATCTCGATGGTATCGTAGTTGCTGAAGGTCCTGGTTCATATACTGGATTAAGAATTGGTGTGACGACTGCTAAAACGCTTGCCTACGTATTAAATTGTAAATTATATGGCGTTTCGTCATTAAAAGCTTTGGCAGCAACTATTAACGAGAATAACAAACTTTTAGTACCCATTTTTGACGCAAGACGTGAAGCGGTATATGCAGGGATATATCAACAAAAAAATGGGTTATTAGAAACTGTATTAGATGATCAATATATTTCAATTAATGACTTGAAGCAGAAATTACATGAACTTAATCAACCCTATGTATATATCGGTGAAGATACAGTTAAATTAGCACATTTAATAGATGGTGAGGGGATTAATCAATTACCACAAGCGTCAGTCATGAAAAATTTAATTACCGAGCCCACTGATATCCATAGTTTTGTTCCTAAATATCATAAAATAACTGAGGCGGAAAGAAATTGGATAGACCAACAGAAGAACAATTAAATATTAGAAGAATGAATAAAGATGATGTTCCAGCAGTCTTTGACATTGAAAGAAGCAGTTTCAATGATAGTTCGTGGTCAATTGATGCATTTTATCATGAAATCGAAAAGAATGAGTTTGCTAATTATTTTGTTATAGAATTTAATCAAGCGATTATTGGATATTTAGGGTTATGGGTTGTCATTGATCAAGCACAAATTACAACAGTTGCCATTTCAGAGCATTTTAGAGGATATGGTTTAGGACAATTGTTATTAAAATATGTCATGAATTATGCAAGTCATCAATGTGATGTAATGAGTTTAGAAGTAAGAGTGGATAATACAGTCGCTCAACATGTTTATCAAAATTTAGGTTTTCAATTTGGTGGAAAACGAAAAAATTATTATGGAGAAGGGCAGGATGCATTAGTCATGTGGGTGAATTTACGTGAATAAGCAACAGACATTAATTTTAGCAATAGAGACAAGTTGTGATGAAACAAGTGTAAGTGTTATAAAAAATGGTACAGAAATATTATCTAATACAGTGTTAAGCCAAATTGAAAGTCATAAGCGCTTTGGCGGTGTAGTACCTGAAATTGCTAGTCGTCACCATGTCGAAGGGATTACGACGACAATAGATACCGCTTTACAAACTGCAAATGTGACTATGAATGATATCAATGCTATTGCTGTAACTCAAGGGCCTGGACTTATAGGTGCGTTGCTCATAGGTATTAATGCGGCAAAAGCACTTGCATTTGCATATGATTTACCGTTAATACCAGTTCACCATATTGCAGGACATATTTATGCGAATCATTTAGAAACACCGTTAACATTTCCATTGATGGCTTTAATCGTTTCTGGTGGTCATACAGAATTGGTTTATATGAAGAATCATTTAAATTTTGAAGTCATAGGTGAAACAAGAGATGATGCTGTAGGTGAAGCATATGATAAAGTAGCACGTACCATTGATTTACCCTATCCAGGTGGACCTCAAATTGATCAATTAGCAGCTAAAGGTGAAGATACGTATCAATTTCCTAGAGTTTGGTTAGAAAAGGGAAGTTATGATTTTAGTTTTAGTGGGCTAAAAAGCGCAGTTATTAATCAATTGCATAATCAACGTCAAAAAGGACAAGAGATTGTACCAGAAAATGTTGCTACAAGCTTCCAAAACAGTGTTGTTGAAGTGTTAACGACTAAAGCTATACATGCTTGCAAAGCGTATAATGTTAAACGATTAATCGTTGCTGGTGGTGTGGCAAGTAATCGTGGGCTAAGAGAAAGTATTGCTAAACAATGTGAAGACAATCAAATTCAATTAACCATACCTACACCGAAATTATGTACTGACAATGCAGCGATGATTGGTGCAGCAGGTCATTATCTTTATTTAGCAGGCATTCGTAGTGATATGTCAATGAACGGAAAAAATAACATTGATATTGAAGATTTTTCAATTGAAACCTTATCATAATTAAAAAGTCAGTAGTGCGAGATTAAATATATTCTCGTACTACTGACTTTTTATTATATATCCTTAACTTGTTGTTTGGCACGTTCATAAATATCAGAAGGAAATTGTGTCAGTCTTAACAATTCGATTGCATTTCTTGTATTAGCTTTACCCGGTTTGATTTTAAAGTCAAACGCAATGGAATCATCTTTAATTGATTCATTAAAGTGGTAATTTGTAAAAGATATATTTAATAAATTTGATAATTCAATATCATGAGTTGCTGCTAATACGTAGTAATTAGGCAGATGAGATAAATAGGTTAATACTGATTCGGAAGCGGCAATACGTTCCGTAGTATTGGTTCCTTTAAATATTTCATCAATGAAGCAGTATACTTGATTCTCCGTAGAAATATTGAATAAACGACGAATTGATTTTAGTTCAGCCATAAAATAACTATCTCCTGATAAGACGTCATCAGCATTAGCCATTGATGTATATACTAATCCAGGCACATATTTAAATTGAGAGGCTGTCGCAGTGTCAATTGTTTGAGCCAAAATAAGATTAAGTGCAACAGTCTTCATGAAGGTTGATTTACCAGACGCATTCGAGCCTGTTAATAAAATATTTCGATTGAGATTTAAATCATTTGGAATAGCATTGTTGATTAATGGATGTACAAGTTGATTAAATTTACATAATTGTTGATGAGTATTACTATATTGAATGATTTCTGGTTCGCAATATTCTTGCAATGTCTCTTGATATAAAGCAATGGCATAATGATTATCTAAATGGCCTATATAATCATAGCATTTTAATACTTCATTTATGTATTTATAGTAACTATGCTGAATAGTATGGAAAATTAGATAATCTAACATAAATATAGTTTTAATCAATAAAACAAAGGCTGATGCTAAGTCTACGCTTTCGATTTTGGCTAATATACCACTCAAATAACGTGCAGTTTTAAAGTGATTGAAATTGACGTCTACTTGTGGTGTTCCCTCTATCTCAGTAAGATTTTTAACACTGTTTTAAAATATAAGCAGTATAAAAAATGGTTTTTAAATCTTGTTCAAATGTTCGTTTTAAACTGACCGATAAAATGATATTGATCATGCAAGCTATGACGAATATCAGAATGCCATTTGACGCATCAAAGCATGTATAAATTAAAGCGATAATCGGTAATAATGGTGCTAGCATAAATATTTTTTGACACTTAATAGGTGTGAGTTGATCGGGAAAATGGGGATAAACACTTTTACCTACTAAACCTAACCGTAATGAAACTTGATTCCTAAACGATGTATCTTCTTTAAAACGTTTAAGTAATATTTTATTGTTTACTTTATACATCCTACGTAAAGTAGCATATAAACGCATTTCACCAAGTGCTGTGAAATTGAAATTCATACTTTGAAATAAGGCATCCATATTTAAGTCAGACCAAGTTTTGTCATCGACAAGTTGATGTTCATTATAATGATCACTATAAGTTTGAAATTGATAATCATATTTCGCATTTGGCCTAATAAATTTTTCTATCTTTTCTTGATTAGGCCATAAGCCGTTAATTTTATTAATGAACTGTCTTCTATTGACGATTGATGTAATAATACTAACGACGGTGGTTAAAATAATAACGCCTAATACAAATAATAAAAATAACTGTACATCGTCCATTGAAAAACTCCTTTATGTATAGTTATTTTAACTATTTCATATCATTTAATATGAAACAATCAATGATAATAATGAGAAGTTAGAAGTTATGTCAATAGGGAACATGCGTACTTATCAACAATAAGTGCACAACTTGTGGATAAGTGGTGTTAATTTTTGTGGATATAGTATATTTTCATCTGAATAACTTTTAAAAATAGTTACATATTACTTGTGGATAACTAGGATAACTCTGTGGATAGCTTTCATATAGGCAATAATCATTGTTAATAATAATCAATAAAACGATAGAAAAAAGACACTAAAGAGTAGAAACTCTACTTTTTAATGTCTAGTAAAATAATAGTTATTTATAATTTTTCTTGTAATTCTTCCCATTCCATCATTGCTTGTTCTAATTCTTGTTCGGTGTTTGATTTTAATTCCGCTAATTCATTGGATTTAATAGGATCACTATAAACATCAGGTTGTGTAAGTTGATAATCAATGTCTTCGATCTTTGCTTCACATGATTCGATGATAGCTTCACGTTGCTCGATTTCACGTTCTATTTTGCGTTGTTCGCGACGACGTTGTTTTTGATTTTCATATGATGATGTCGATCTCTGTTTGGTGCTTGGGTTATTTGTAGACTCAATTTCACTTTCCGCTTTAGCTTTTAGAGCAGCAGCTTCTTCTGTTTTTTCAATATAATATTGGTAGTCACCAAGATACATTTTGCCACCATCATGATCTAAGTCAAATACTTTATTGGCTAATTGATTGATGAAATATCTATCATGGGATACAAATATTATAGTACCTGCAAAATGCTCTAAAGCTTGTTCTAACATTTCTTTTGAATCTATGTCGAGGTGATTGGTAGGCTCATCTAAAATAAGTACATTATCACGTTGTAACATTAACAAGGCTAGTTGTAGTCTTGCTTTTTCACCACCTGATAAATCATTGATGATTTTTTTGACATCGTCTTGTACGAATAAAAAGCGTCCTAATACTGCTCGAATATCTTTTTCGTTCATATTTGGATATTGGTCCCACACATAATCTAGAATGGTTTTATTTGATTTGAATTCAGCTTGTTTTTGATCATAGTAACCAATTTTCAAATTAGCACCAAATGTGACTTCGCCACCGAGTTGACGTTGTCTTTGAGCAATGGTTTTAATCAAAGTGGTTTTACCGACACCATTTGGCCCTATAATTGCAATGTGATCGCCTTTGGATACTTCCATATTAATAGGTTTAGTAATAGGGGTATCATCATAACCAATTTCTAATTGTTTGATATGCATGACGTCATTTCCGGTATTTCTATCAAATCCAAACTGGATATTGGCACTTCTTGCATCAATCATAGGTTTATCTATACGTTGAATTTTTTCTAGGGTTTTACGACGACTTTTTGCCATGCCACTTGTTGAAGCTCTTGTAATATTTTTTTCTACAAATGTTTCTAATCTTTTAATTTCTTCCTGTTGTTTTTCATATTCTTGCATACGTTTTTCATAATATTTATCTCTTTGTTGAATAAATTGTTCATAATTACCAATATATCGTTTGACGCTACCTAAAGCGACGTCATAAACTTGTGTAACGATTTTGTCTAAGAAATATCTATCATGACTGATAATGACAATTGCACCTTTAAAGTAGCGTAAATAATCCTCTAACCATTTTGTGGTTTCTAAATCAAGATGGTTGGTAGGTTCATCAAGTAATAATAAATCTGGTTCATTTAACAACATTTGTGCCAGTGATAATCTTGTTTTTTGACCACCACTGAAGTCATTAATAGGTTTATTAAAGTCATCTTCATTAAAATTCAACCCATGAAGAACTGTTTTAATTTTACTATCATATTGATAACCTTCTAGTTGCTCAAATTGATTTGATAAAGATTCATATTTTTCCATATGTGCTTGATAAGTAGGGGTATCATACGCATCTGCATGTGCAGCTAACCAATCGGTTTCTTGTTTGATTAATAATTCCATATTTTTTATATGTTCAAATGGTTTTGACATTTCCTCAAATACAGTGGCGTTAGAGTCTAGTGTCATTTGTTGTGTCAAATAGCCCATCTTAAGATTTTTAATCTTTGAAATATGACCACTATCATAATCTTCAACGCCAGCAATGATTTTCATAAGTGTTGATTTACCGGCACCATTTCGTCCAACAACACCTATACGTTCGCCTGTTTTTACTTCAAAATCAACGTTAGTAAAGATATCTTCACCATCGAACGATTTAGAGATGTCATTAAGTTGTAAAAGTATCATCCGACTTCACCTTTCTAAATATGCGATATCATTATAAACTATACATATAGTTTGATATGTTTAAATATTTGTTTATCATATTAATATTTATTTTACAGTATTAAGCTGTGTCTTGAAACTAGGATATTTATTTTTAAATTTTATTAATGTATAATTAGCAAGTATTCATTGTAAACAATTATTTGGATTTTTATTGTTGCAAACATATATACATAAAATTAAATTGAAACCGTTTAGTGTCGAAGGGAGACAAATAAAATGGCAAGTAACGTTAAAATTCCTCGAGCAACTTTAAAACGTTTACCGTTATATTATAGATTTGTTAGTAATCTAAAAACTAAAGGTATTGACCGTGTTAATTCTAAAGCTATTAGCGAAGCATTACAAATAGATTCAGCTACGATTCGTAGAGATTTTTCATATTTTGGCGAATTAGGTAAAAAAGGTTATGGCTATAATATAGATAGTTTAATTGAATTTTTTAAAGCTGAAATTAGTGGTAGTAATGATATTAAAATTGCAATTGTTGGTGTAGGTAACTTAGGTCGAGCATTATTAACATATAACTTTTCAATTCACGATGAAATGACAATTACAGAAGCATTTGATGTGAATCAAGATGTCATCGGTGAACAAGTAGGCCGTGTAGTTGTTAAAGATAGCAAGACTTTAAAACAAACGTTATCAAAACAAGATATTGATGTAGTCATTCTCACTACTCCTGAACATGTTGCTCAAAGTGTTACAGACGAACTTGTTGAATCTGGTATTAAAGGAATTATGAATTTTACGCCAGCAAGAGTAAGTACACCAAATGATGTTCAAGTACATCATATTGATTTAGGTATTGAATTACAGTCCTTACTATTCTTTATGAGAAATTATGATGAATCAATGAAATAGCATATTGGTCATTAGGGGGACTCTTTATGAATGGTAAATTTTTGATTCAAGTAAGTTGTATGTATAAAGCTCATTTACCTACATTGATATACATTCCCGGACAATTGGTTTTGAACGAGCATACACTAATATTCAAGTCATATTATACAAATCATAATCCTTTAAATTTAGATATTGATGTAAAAAAAATAATTCGTTACCAAGTACGTAAGGGATTACTAGGACATAAATTATTTATTTATTATAACCAAACTTGGTATAAATTCAGTCATTTTAAATCAAAAGACATACAAACGTTAGTTCATCATATAAATGAAATACAAGCGCTTTAAAATAGCGATATTTAATAGTACATCTTAAAGAGGTGTACTATTTTTTAGTAAAGTGAAAACTACATTCAATAAAGATATGCATTGGGAGAACTAATTTAGATAGTGAACTTGAAATATAACACTTTATCCTGTAAAATAACTTAGTATTTATATCGGAAAAGGGTGAAAATATGGTTTGGATGATTATAAGCGGTTTGATTGTCGGTGTACTATTAGGATTCGTAATGCAACGAACTCGCTTTTGTTTAGCAGGCGGTTTTAGAGATATGTATGTACAAAAAAGTAATAAAATGTTTTATGCTTTGCTTGTTGCGATTACAGTTCAAAGTATTGGTTTATTCATTTTAACAAGTTTAGGCTTAGTTAATGTTCCAGCACATACATTTCCAATTGTTGGTACAGTTATCGGTTCTTTTGTCTTTGGCATAGGTATCGTATTAGCAGGCGGTTGTGCTACTGGAACATATTATAGAGCAGGAGAAGGTTTAATAGGTAGTTGGATTGCACTTATTTTATATGCATTAACAAGTGCTATGACTAAGACAGGTATTTTATCACCAGTTCTAAAAGTAATTAACCAACCTACAAATGAAAATGCTAGTATGGCAGATACATTGCATATTCCAAATTGGATTTTAGTCATTCTTATAACGATTATTACTTTAATATTGGTGACTAAAACACTTAAAAAACCTAAAGTAGCAGTTCCTAAATTAAAACAAAAGTATACAGGTTTAAGACATTATTTATTTGAAAGAAGGTATCATCCATTTGTAGCAGCAATTGCAGTTGGATTAATCGCATTATTAGCTTGGCCAATGAGTAGTTCTACTGGTAGAGATTATGGATTAGGAATTACGACGCCTTCAGCAAATATTGTTAATTTCTTAATTACTGGAAATACTCAACTCATTGATTGGGGCGCATTTTTAGTTGTAGGTATATTCCTTGGTTCCTACATTGCTGCTAAAGGTTCAAAAGAATTCAAATGGCGTTTACCAGATAAGAAAACAATTAGAAATAGTGCAATAGGTGGTATTTTAATGGGCTTTGGAGCCTCTGTTGCAGGTGGTTGCTCAATCGGTAACGGTTTAGTTGAAACGGCAACAATGAGTTGGCAAGGTTGGATTGGCTTAGGTTCAATGATTCTAGGTGTATGGTTTATGAGTTACTTTATTTTTATTAAACCTATGAAACAATTACAACAATCGACTAAAAAACAACAAACAACAGTTAAACAACAAACGCAAACGACGTAAGGAGGATTTATAATGGTATATGAATTAGGTACAGTTGGGATGGTTTGTCCTTTCCCATTAATTGAAGCACAAAAGAAAATGACTGAATTAGATCTTGGCGATGAATTAAAAATTGATTTTAATTGTACACAGGCAACTGAGGCAATCCCTAATTGGGCGGCAGAAAATGGTTACCCTGTTACTAATTATGAACAACTCGGTGATGCATCTTGGACAATTACTGTTCAAAAAGCGTAAAGTACTGATAAATATAGACAGAGCATCCTACATAGGGTGCTCTTTTTCATTTCAAAGAACTAGAAAATAGTATTTAAAGCGATTACATGTATGATAGAATAAATATAAGTTTTCCAAAATATGATGGGTGAGTAACTTTTATGAAAAATATATCGGATATCGCAAAATTAGCAGGTGTATCTAAAAGTACAGTTTCTAGGTATTTAAATAATGGATCTGTAAGTCAAAAGACGCGTATAAAATTAAGTAGAATTATTAATGAACATGACTACCAACCGAATCAGTTTGCACAAAGTCTAAGAGCGACTCAAACACGTATTATAGGTGCAATTATTCCAAGGATGAACTCTTACGCTGTTGATGAAACAGTCAAAGGTATAGTAGATCAATGCCAACGACATAACTATCAATTACTACTAAACTACACTGGTTTACATATGGATGCGGAAATAGAAGCAATTGAAACTTTATCTCGAAGTAAAGTGGATGCAATCATTTTAATGGCAACCGATATTACTAATAAACACTTGGAAGTAATTGATAAAGCTAATGTACCTGTCATTATAGTTGGACAAGAATACCCTGGATTACATAGCATCACGCATGATGATTATCAAGCAGGATTAAAAGTGGGTGAGTGGGTAGGTCAAAACCAACCACAACGTGTTGTATTTTTTAGTGTTACTGAGAAAGACATTGCAGTGGGTGTACATAGAAGAAATGGATTAGTCGACGGCTTATCAAAATATCAAATTGAACCAGATATATTTGAAACCTCTTTTAAATATGAAGAAGCATTACAAGACATTGAACAAACGTTAACAAAGATCAATGATGCTGACGTCATTATAGGTGCGACCGATGCGATTGCATTGGCTATTCATAAATATAGTTTTAATTCAGATCAATTATTAAAACCAACAATGATTCATGGATTTGGTGGAGACCCTATGACACAAATAGTTTCACCAATTATTCGAACGATACAGTTTAATTATTTTGAAGCGGGACAACGTGCCATGCTTGAAGTTAGACAATTGATAAAGGGTGAAGCTATTGAAGAAACCATTGTGATACCAGTGAAATTATGAAGAATATATTCAAATTATATGGAACCGATACCAGTAGAAATGATAAAATAGAAGCATCATTCTTACCGGCTCAAGTAGCCCAAGTATAAAGGATTTCGATGAGGAATTCTAAAGACAATGCAAGTTGGGGAAGACAATGATAAAGACATACATTTTTAGAAACGCATATGACTTAGCATATAGTTTCGACTTTTGTTTAATATTTATAATTGAACAAAATTACATGTATAAGTGGCACTTTATTATGAATAAACTTAACCCCATATACTTAAAAGATTACTATAAAATAGGGGGATATGAATGACTGAATGGACTAAAGAAGAACGCTATCAACGAATAGAAGATGCTGATAGCGATAAATTACTAAATTTAAAACAACAAGTAAAACTATCTCCGTATAGACAAACTTTTCATATTCAACCAGAAACGGGTTTATTAAATGATCCCAACGGTTTAATTTATTTTGATGGAAAATATTATGTGTCACATCAATGGTTCCCTTTAGGTGCGGTACATGGTTTAAAGTATTGGTTTAATTATACAAGTGACGATTTGGTTCATTTCGAACCACAAGGTGTGATACTAAGTCCAGATACTAAATTCGATAGTCATGGCGTTTATAGCGGAAGTGCTTTTGAATATCAGGGCCATTTATATTATATGTACACTGGAAATCACCGTGATCATGCATGGCAAAGACATTCATCCCAAATGATTGCTAGAATGAAAGCTGACGGATCAGTAGAGAAATTTCCTAAACCTGTCATTAGCCAACAACCGGAAGGCTATACAAGTCATTTTAGAGATCCAAAAGTATTTCAAGTTGAGGATCAATTTTATGCGATTTTAGGTGCGCAAACTATGGATGAATTTGGTAGATTATTATTATATCGTTCGAAAGATATTGTGAATTGGCATTTCCAAGGAGAAATTAAAACATCATTAAATCAGTTTGGTTATATGTGGGAGTGTCCTGATTACTTTGAACTAGATGGCCATGATGTCATCATGTTTTGTCCACAAGGTCTTGATAGTGATGAAGATAAGTATCGTAATATTTATCAATCTGGCTATATTATGGGTGATTTAAATCTAGATACGTTAGAATTTGATCATCAATCATTTTTAGAATTGGACAGAGGTTTTGATTTTTATGCGCCACAAACATTTCTCGACCAAAATGGTCAACGTATCTTAATTGGTTGGATGGGATTACCAGACACAACATATCCTACAGATGAAGAAGGTTGGGCACATTGTTTAACTATTCCAAGAGTATTAAATATTGAAAATGGTAAGTTGAAACAAAGACCTATTCAAAGCTTAGAAAAATTAAGATATAACAAAGAAACAGCTTTAGGTTACGCTAATAAATTTACAACCAAGTTACATCCATATGAGGGTAAACAATACGAATTAATCATTGATATTTTGGAAAATGATGCATCTGAAATTTATTTTGAGTTAAGAACATCAAGATATCAATCGACAATGATTTCATATAATAAAAGAGACAATAAAGTGACACTTGATCGAACTGATAGCGGTGTATTACCAGGCAATGTAGAAGGCACAACACGTAGTACAAAACTGGATTCAACCTTAACACAATTACGAATCTTTGTTGATACCTCTAGTATAGAGATTTTTTGTAATGACGGTGAACGTGTCTTAACATCAAGAATATTCCCTTCAGAGGAAGCAACTGGTATTAAGACTTCGACAGAATCAGGACAAGTCTATCTACAATTTACAAAATATAATTTGAAAGGTGATCTTTCATGAGACGTTTATTCGCAATAGGTGAAGCGTTAATAGATTTTATGCCAACAGTAACTGATACTGCACTTAAAGACGTTGAACAATTTTCTCGTCAAGTAGGAGGTGCACCTTGCAACGTTGCTTGTACAGTTCAAAAGTTAGGTGCACAAGCTGAAATGATAACGCAACTTGGCAATGATGCATTTGGAGATATTATCGTTGAGACACTGAATCAAATTGGTGTTGGTACTGATTATATTAAGAGAACAGATGAGGCGAATACAGCACTCGCATTTGTAAGTTTAAAGGCAGACGGACAAAGAGACTTTTCATTTTATCGGAAACCATCTGCAGATATGTTATATGAAGCTCAAAATATTGAAGATTTAGACGTGGGTAAGGGTGATGTTTTACATTTCTGCTCGGTTGATTTAGTAGATAGCCCTATGAAACAAGCACATTTGGCAATGGTCGAGAAATTTAATCAACATCAAGGAACCATTGTTTTTGATCCTAATGTTCGCTTACCTTTATGGGATAATAAAGAGGATTGTCGTAACGCTATATTGACATTTATACCTAAAGCACATGTCGTTAAAGTTTCAGATGAAGAAATTGAATTTATTACGAGAGAGCAAGATGAATCTAAAGCGATTGAATCGCTATTTGTAGGCAATGTTGAAGCGGTAATTTATACTCGAGGCGCTAAGGGAGCCTCAATCTATTTGAAAGATGGTACAGTTAAACATCATGAAGGCTTTAAAGTCAAAGCTATCGATACTACTGGTGCTGGAGATGCCTTTATAGGTGCTGTAATAAGCCAAATATTAATACAACAAGATATGGCGATAGAGTCATTATTTAAACAACAGGGTGAATCAATCTTGCAATTTAGTAACCTTGTTGCAGCAAAAGTAACGACAAAATATGGTGCCATTGAAAGTATTCCTACATTAGAAGAAATTGATAACGCGTAATAAAACAACCATCCGTTTTACACTGACGGATGGTTGTTTATTTATATTAATAATGGAATTATATCTTTTTGACATTACGAACTGATGCATAACAATGCTCTTTATTTTTAAAATAGACAATGCGTTCTTTAGAATCAATTGACTCAATATTTCTTCGGTTAATCACAAAGCTATTATGACATCTAAAGAAACGGTCATCTAATTGACTTAATTCTTTAAGGTTACCATAAAATTCGATTTGTCTATTATCTAAATGTGCAATTAAACGATGTGATTTACTAGATGATTCGAAAAACATAATATCGTCATATTGTACATAAACTGAATTACTACCACGCTTTAACTCTATTGTTTCTACATTACTTTCTTTAGATAATAATTTAAGTCTTGTGTGAGCTGTTTCTAAACAATCGATAATACGTGTTTTCAGTTCTGCAGGATCATCTTTGAATATAAAATCCATTGCAGCCACTTTATAAACGAAAGTGAGATACGTTAATTCACTATGACTTGTTACAAAAATGATATTACCTACAGGATCATGTTTTCGAATTTCACTACCTAATTTAATACCATTTATATCAGCTTCAAGTTGAATATCTAAGAAATAACAACCGATGTCATTCATATTTTTGGATTGCTCAAGCACTTCATAAGGATCATCAGTTGCGAGAGCAAGCTCCATAGGCTTTTCCTCAATCATAATATAATTTTTAATAATTGAAGCCATATTTTCTCGTTGTTTTGGATCATCTTCGCAAATGAATATTTTCATGATTTCACATCCTTATGATTCTTTATCGATTATTTCTATTTTTTGAATAAAAAAGCCATTTTCAATGACTGTATCTAATAATACATTATCATTATTATCAGTGATTTCTTTAAGTGTAGATAAACCTAAACCTCGATTATCACCTTTTGTAGAAAAACCTTCTTCAAATAGTTCATGCACACGAGGAATGCTATCTTTACATTTATTCATGATAATAAGCGTTACTGATTCATCTTCTTTGAAAAAGGCGATACGAATAAGGGCATCTTCTAATGATTCTGATGCTTCAATCGCATTATCCAATGTAATACCAATAATACGGCTTAATTCTATCGTATTCATATCAATGCGTTCAATCACATCGGGCACTTCAATACTAATCGCGATTTCTTTCTCTTGAGCTTGAAGAATCTTCGTCGTAATAAGACCTTTGATTTCACGGACCTTATGCTTCTCAATACCGTTAAGTTTAAGTGAACGTGTTTCTAAGTTATCTTTCATCGGTACAATTTGTTCATTGAAATACTGACGTAAGCCTGGCATATCGTCTTCACGAATAAATTCGGACATCGTAGAAAGAATATTGACATAGTCATGTCGAAACTTACGCATTTCATTATTAATAGATTCAATTTTCAAAGTATATTCATAATACGTTTCAATCTCTTGAAGATTACGTTTATAACGCATTTCACGTAAAGTGAACATTGAAAGAATGAAAATAATGATGCTTAAAAAGATAATTAAACCAACAAAAATAATTCCATAACTTCTTAAGCTTTCGAATGCAGAAGTATTAACTAAAGAATAAGAGTAAAAAAATACAAACGATATTACTAATACTAAGGCGATGATAATATTATATGTTTTATTCATTGAAAGGTATGATGTTTTTAGTTTTTGTAATAAAAATCTCAGAACTAGAGAAGTTATCAAAGAAACTATAAAAAATACTAGCATGTATATTGTAAGTAGTATATATGTATCAGTGATTTTATCTAAAACTGTTACGTACAATACTAAAGTAGTGAAGTTGCTCAAATACATTATCAATGAAGTAATTAAAACAGCCAAAATAGAATAAAATTTAATTTTCCTATATAAGAAAATTAGGCTAGATATTACTACAAATAGTAAAGATTTCGTACCAAATAATTCGTATAATACAAGAGAAGAGATTATAATCCCTATGATGATAAAATAATCTCTTCTTGTATATTTGATAAACGATATTAATTTTGTAACCCAAAAGTATAAAATTAATTGCAAAATAGCAAACGGTATATTATTGATTAATTCCATTTAATACACGCTTTCTAAATTAAATGATGTTATTCGTATATCTTAGTTAATTCGCTAGGTACTTCTGGCTCATCAAAGAAGTTAGTACAAGGACTATAACCAGCTACAAAACCAACAAATTCCATGATTGAAGTGAAAAATTTAAAAAATAAATTGACTAAAAATTCCATAATGTTAATCCTCCTTAGGGAAAAAGATAGGTAATAATGTAATTGATTCAACAATAATTCCAAATAAAATTAATTGTGAATATGGCTCTTTAATTATAAACGATATTAATACTAATAACATGTAAACTACAATGGAGAGTATTCGTTTCTTTTTCACTAAGCGTTTAGGTATAGGTTGCTTCTTCGTTGCAGCAGGTGCAAAGGCAATTACTATAAAGTAACCGATTAAAGCAAAGAAAAGCATCTCAAATTTACTTATTGAAAAATATACGATAAGCCATGGCATCAATAGAAAAATAATGATGTTTTGAATATGACACAGTAATGATGATTTAGCATGTGCACCATGCGCATAAAACCTCAAAATCATATATGCTAAATGCATAGTTAACGTATACCAGAAAATATGGAATATTATCGCTAACCCATAAGTTACTATAAATTTCGCTATATTACTTACTACAACTTGCATACCTAAACGAACTTTTAGAAATTGTATGCGATCCAAGTTATTTCTACGTTGTAAGTAGTTGGCAAATTGATCAATTTTTGTATCTATTATTTTCACTTGTTCACTACTCTCCTTAAGTATCATTATACAATTTTGTGCAACTTATTTTGGATTTTATGCCTAACTGTCAAAAATAAATACTTAACTGTATAATGTACTTTCTAAAAAGTATTTTATCATAAAAAGGCTTACAGTTTAGTATAAAATATTGCAAGTTAGGAATTTTTTAATTCAAAGGGTTATAACCATGTTTTAATAGACTCATATCACAGAGATGTGATGGAAATAGAGTTGAAAATTTGCTTAATCTACTTATTAGAATTATTTTTCTAAGTAATTCTAGTTCCATTACTTGAAGGAAGGAGTGATTTCAATGGCAGCAGATATCATTTCAACAATCGGTGATTTAGTAAAATTAATCATTAACACTGTGAAAAAATTCCAAAAATAATTTTTTCTAGTTAGTTAAGATGAGTATTTAGGATTTACAATAATTCAAATGGAAGGAGTGATTTCAATGACTGCAGATATCATTTCAACAATTGGTGATTTTGTAAAATGGATTTTAGATACAGTAAAAAAATTCACTAAATAATAGTAGAAATTCATTGTAACTTTGTTTTCTTCGTATAAAAGGTGAGTTATTAAGCCATCCCAACTTAATAACTTGCAACATTAGTAGGTGACCAAACATTTACTAATATGACTGTAGTTTTCCTTGGACTCAGTGTTACGTATTATTCTTAGCTACCTTTAATTAGGTATTTTTCTAACATGTAAGCTATCGTAAAACAACATTCAATTTATCATTATAAAAAGAGATAAATTCACTAAAATTTTTTCATAATTAATAACATCCCCAAAAAAATAGATTGAAAAAATAACTGTAAAAACATTCCCTTAATAATAAGTTATCAAAAGCCGTGAGCCCCTCCCAAGCTCACGGCTTATTCTTATATGTGACAAAACCCACTCAATGAGTCTCATCGAGTGGGAATGATTCTTTTATTACTTATATAAATCAAGTTTAAGATTATCAAATACTGGAATTGATTGTCGTTGTTTTGTTACTTCGTTAATATCTATATTTACACTTAGAACATCTTCTTCACTTTCTAAACTTCCAATGACTTCACCATTAGGATTGATAACAATAGAGTGCCCAGCATAATCTGTTTGTCCGTCGTTACCACAACTATTTGTACCTATAATAAACATGTCATTTTCAATTGCGCGTGCTTTTAGTAAAGCGAGCCAATGATTTAATCTTACTGTTGGCCATTGTGCAACATAAAATGCTACTTTTGCGCCACTACGAGCAGGGTATCGCAGTAATTCTGGAAATCTAAGGTCATAGCAAATAATTTGAGTCGCCAAAGTCCCATCAGATAATGCAAAAGGTTCAGGAACATTCACACCGGGTGACATAAAATCAGGTTCTCTTAACATTGGAACTAAATGAATTTTATTATAATGATTAATACATTTACCACTTGATGATACTGTAAAGGCTGTATTATAAATATTTCGATCAATTTTATTTGATACAGAGCCGGCAACAATATCAACTTGATACCTTTGAGCTAGATTCTTAATAAATGGCAAACTATTTCTTAGGTTTTCATCTGCTAAATCATTTAATTTCTCTAACGCATAGCCGTTGTTCCACATTTCAGGGATAACTACAACATCTGTGTCGCTTTCTAATTTATCTTCAAACCATTGTTCAATTTTTGCCATATTTTTCTCAGATTGTCCATATTCGATATATATTTGAAATAGTTGAACTTTCATATATATCACTCCTCTTAAATGATTAATTATAAGATACTAAAATTAATTATAGATAGCAAAAAAGTGGGGTAATTTCTGTACGAAAATTACACCCACTCAGAGTTTTAATGATTCAATTATTTTTTAATAAGGAAACGAGGTTCAACTGGTTTAATATCTTTTTCGCCAGCTTGCTCACGTACATTACCAAATGGCATTTGAGCTACTAATTTCCATGTTTTAGGAATGCCAAATTCATTTGCAGTTGCTTCGTCAACGATTGGATTATAATGTTGTAATGAAGCACCGATGCCCTTAGTTGCTAATGCAGTCCATATAGCATATTGATGCATAGCATTTGTTTGATTAGACCAAATTTCAAAATTGTCATAGAAGTTTGGCATTTTTTCTTGTAATCCTGTAATAACATCTTGATCTTCATAGTAAAGAATCGTTCCGTATGAATGTTTGAAGTTATCAATTTTTTGACGTGTAGGTTCAAAATCACGGTCTGGACCCATTGTTTCTTTTAAAATAGCTTTTGTGTTTTCCCAGAATTTTTCATTTTTATCATTTAATAATAAAACGATACGAGTAGATTGAGAATTGAATGCTGAAGGTACATGTTTAACTGCATGTGCAATTAACTCTTCTAACTCTGAATCGTCAATTGAAATAGTACTTTCTAAATTGTATATTGTGCGTCTTTGCTCCATAGCGTCATTAAATGAAACGTCATTGTTCTTTTTATTAAATAAACCCATAATCAATCTCCTTTTTATATCTTAAGTATAAATATTATACTCGATAAAGTAAACTAATAATTACTGGAAAATTTCAAAAATATTAATATTTTTTATCAATAAACATATATCAATGCATTCTTTGATTACTTTATATATACTTAGTTTAGTAAAGAAATAATAATAGGAGGTGACTTTTGATGCAGAAAAAGTTAAAACATAAATTAATGTTACCTGGATTTGCATTAATATTAAGCACATCATTTCTAAATCCGTCAGTTTTTGCTGCTGATAATTCAAATAAGCCACCTCAATCAGATACAACTCAAACAAGTGATTCAAATCAGAATAACAATAATCAGAATAATACTGATAATACAACAAATGATAGTAACAATAATGAACCATCAACTGATGATAAAAAGGATACATCTCAACCTTCTGATTCTAATCAAGATGATTCAAATCCATCTAACCAAGATCAAAATAATCCAAATAATAATACTTCAGACGGTAGTAAAGATGATAATCAAAATTCAGGACAAGATGATGGTTCTAATTCAAATGATAACTCTGATTCAAACGGTGGCTCTGCTGATAACAACGACAACCCTGGAAATCAAGATGGTCAGGATCAGACCGATAATGGTCAAGATAAACCTAATGATGACAAGAATGATGGGGCAGATGGCAATCAAGATTCTAATTCAAACCAAGATAAACCGGGTTCAAAGCCAGATGATAAAGATAATAATGATAATGGAACAACTGATGGTAATAATTCAAATCAAAATGGACAAGACAAACCTAACGGCTCTAACAATACAGATAAACCAGGGTCTAACCAAAATGATGGCAATTCGAACAGGCAACCGGGTTCAGGCCAAAATAATCATCAACCATCTAAACCAGGCAATCATCAACCGCCTACAAATCATGGTCACCAGTCATCACAAGATGGAAACTCACAATATCCTGGTGTAGATAATTCAACGCATCAAACTAATGGACCAGGTTCTACGCATCAAGGGCAACCAAATTATCAAAGACCCAATCATTGGCAAAATACAAATAACCAAAATATTAAAAATGATCAATATCAGAATTCTAATCATAATTCAGTTCAATTAATGCCTCGATACGATTCTCAAAATCAAGTTTTAGGTCCTGTGAGAAAATCAAATTCACATTATCAGTCACAATCTAATACACCTAATTATGATAGCAATCGTTTTATGTGGCAAAGACCGGATACGATTTTCAACAATCAAAAAGGCTTTGAGCATACATCAAATCAACAATCTTTAATAAGAAGATTTAACTCTTTAGCCGAAGGTTCATACAAATATAATCCATTTGTGATTAATCAAATTCATCGACTTGATAACTCTAATGGTGCTGTTTCAGATAAGGACATTTACAATATTTTTAGAAAAGAAACTTTTAGTGGAAATCAATATTTAAATTCATTACAACAGTCATCGAATTATTTTAGATTTCAATATTTTAATCCATTAGATTCAAAGAAATATTATAAAAACTTAGATGATCAAGTTTTAGCTTTAATTACAGGTGATATAGGATCTATGCCTGATTTGAAGAAACCTGAAGATAAAGAATCAAGTGATAAAAGTGCTTTCAAAAATCATAGTGATGATAAAATAAGTACGTCAAATCAACAGAAAGAAAGTTATCAAAAAGAGCAGAAAACGAATCGATTACTAATGACGTTAGGTAGAAGTATGGTTGCAATCTTCATTGGTGTAATCATTGCATTTCTTCTAAAACGTCGTAAGCATGATGAAGGTGCTCAATAAAATGATATTAATAAAATAGAGCCAATCACTTTGTGAGTGACTGGCTCTATTAATTTATATTTAATTAAATATAAGATGGATGATAAAGTTGGCTTGTTCTTGTACTTTTTTAAGCGCGTCACCACCGAAGACTTGCATAATAACAACAGTACCGTTTTGTAACATGTGAATGCCGATTGGTATAGCGATTCTATTTGTATATGTATAAGCTAATGAGAATAACATTCCCATACCGAAATACATAGGTAAGAATTTAATATCATTATGTGCTAATGCAAAAAGAAGTGAGCTCACAATGGAAGCTATTAGAAAGGCAACGATACGATTACCTTTGATAGCGTTATATAATTCACCAAAAAGTACTTTTCTAAATACATATTCTTCTAAAATTGGACCAACAACTGAAATTAATATAATAAAGACTGGCATTTGTTTAGCAATAGCCATTAATCGCTCAGTATTAGGACTTTGTTGTTGTTGTCCTAAAACAAGTGTATAAATTAAACTCACAACAACTTGATATACCATGACGATACAAAATCCAAGTAATGCCCAACTGATGATGTATCGTTTAGGTTCTTTATGACCTGCTTCCAATCGAGTGGGATTTTTAATATATAAGTTAATTAATATGATTAATATAGCAGCAATAATAAATAATGATACTTGTGTATATATCATAAATTGAGTTGTTTCCATACCTTTTTCTGGATGGATTAATCCACTTCGTAATAACATGCCTGGTAAAAATTGAGCTAAGGCATAAATTAATACTGTTAATAATGACACCCAAAATCTTTTCATATTGGACCTCCGATTTTCTGTTTATAGTTTATTTTATCGTAAAAAATCATTATGTACAAAATAAATTCAAAGACGTCCTGCTTGAAATGTTGACCAAATTTGATTATTATAAAAGTAGTTTAGCACTCTAAAAGTTTAAGTGCTAAAATTCGTACTCAACAAGGAGGAACAATCATGCTTAAACCATTAGGAAATCGTGTGATTATTGAAAGAAAAGAACAAGAACAAACAACTAAAAGTGGTATCGTATTAACAGATAGTGCTAAAGAAAAATCAAATGAAGGCATCGTTAAAGCAGTTGGAAAAGGTCGCTTATTAGACGATGGTTCTAGAGTTGCTCCTGAAGTAAAAGAAGGGGATACAATTGTATTCCAACAATATGCAGGAACAGAAGTTAAACGTGGCGATGAAACATACATCGTATTAAATGAAGACGACATTTTAGCAATTATTGAAGCATAAAATAAACGTATTATAAAAAGTAAGAAGATTGACAATACTGGAGGTTAGACATAATGGCTAAAGATTTAAAATTCTCAGAAGACGCACGTCAAGCAATGTTACGTGGTGTAGATAAATTGGCAAATGCTGTGAAAGTGACAATTGGACCAAAAGGACGCAATGTTGTATTAGATAAAGAATATACAGCACCATTAATTACAAATGATGGTGTTACAATTGCGAAAGAAATTGAATTAGAAGATCCGTATGAAAATATGGGTGCCAAATTAGTTCAAGAAGTAGCTAACAAAACAAATGAAATTGCTGGTGATGGTACTACAACTGCAACAGTATTAGCACAAGCAATGATTCAAGAAGGTCTAAAAAACGTAACTAGTGGTGCAAACCCTGTAGGTTTAAGACAAGGTATTGATAAAGCAGTTCAAGTAGCAGTTGAAGCTTTACATGAAATTTCTCAAAAAGTAGAAAATAAAAATGAAATTGCTCAAGTAGGTGCCATTTCTGCAGCAGATGAAGAAATTGGTAAATATATTTCAGAAGCTATGGAAAAAGTGGGTAATGATGGTGTTATTACTATAGAAGAATCTAGTGGCTTTAATACTGAATTGGAAGTTGTAGAAGGTATGCAATTTGATAGAGGTTACCAGTCACCATATATGGTCACTGACTCAGATAAAATGATTGCGGAGTTAGAACGCCCATATATTTTAGTTACTGATAAGAAAATTTCTTCTTTCCAAGATATTTTACCTTTATTAGAACAAGTGGTTCAATCTAATCGTCCAATTTTAATTGTAGCAGATGAAGTAGAAGGCGATGCATTAACTAATATTGTATTAAACCGTATGAGAGGTACCTTTACAGCAGTAGCAGTTAAAGCACCAGGATTTGGTGATCGTCGTAAAGCAATGTTAGAAGACTTAGCAATTTTAACAGGTTCACAAGTCATTACAGATGATTTAGGATTAGAATTAAAAGATGCTTCAATTGATATGTTAGGTAGCGCTAATAAAGTTGAAGTAACTAAAGATAATACGACTGTCGTTGATGGAGACGGTGATGAAAATAATATCGATGCAAGAGTTAGCCAAATCAAAGCACAAATTGAAGAAACTGATTCTGACTTCGATAGAGAAAAATTACAAGAACGTCTTGCTAAATTAGCCGGTGGTGTGGCAGTCATCAAAGTAGGTGCTGCTAGTGAAACTGAATTAAAAGAACGCAAATTACGCATTGAAGATGCTTTAAACTCAACTAGAGCAGCTGTTGAAGAAGGTATCGTTGCTGGTGGTGGAACAGCGTTAGTAAATATTTATAAAAAAGTAAGCGAAATTGATGCAACTGGCGATGTTGAAACAGGCGTTAATATTGTCTTAAAAGCATTGCAAGCACCGGTTAGACAAATTGCAGAAAATGCGGGCTTAGAAGGTTCCATTATTGTAGAACGTCTTAAAAATGCAGATGCAGGCATTGGATTCAATGCAGCAACAAATGAATGGGTTAATATGCTAGAAGAAGGTATTGTAGACCCTACCAAAGTAACACGTTCAGCATTACAACATGCAGCAAGTGTAGCAGCAATGTTCTTGACAACTGAAGCTGTAGTAGCAACAATTCCAGAAAAAGATCAATCAGATCAAGCTGGAATGGGTGGCGGCATGCCTGGTATGATGTAAAACGACCGATAAACGTTGGTTTAAAGGCGTTTGGTCATTCTTTTTGACATAATAATGACATAAAAATCCAGAAAATAAAAAATGCCGTTTGATTCAGCTGAAACTAAACGGACATTTAAAATAATTCTTTTGAGACGTTTTCCATGAGTTGACTAAACTTGTGGGAAGCGTCTTTTTTGTATGAGTTGGTAATCTTAGCGTAGATGTTCATTGTGGTATTTATATCTTTGTGGCGTAGTCTTTCTTGTATTTCCTTAATATGTACACCTGCCTCTATAAGTAGGGCGCAATGTGTATGACGGAACGAGTGGGTGCTTATTTGTTTATTGGTTATGTTAGTCTTTTTAAGTATAGCTTTTATCCATAATTGCAGCTTTTTAATCACAAGTGGATAACCATTCACATCAGTAAACACAAAATTATTATCTACATAAAGCTCATTTTTCCATGTGTCCTGGACGTTTACCTTATAATCTTTGAGTAATTGAATCACGTGGGGATCGACTGAGATTTTACCGATTGAGCTTTCAGTTTTCGGTGTAAGTATCTGATAATGCTTTTTATTATTATTCGGATTGTAATATGTCTTAGTAATGCTAATCGTGTTGTTCTCAAAGTCTATATCAGACCATTTTAACGCTAATAATTCGCCTGCTCTCATGCCTGTATATGCCAATGTGGTAAATATTTCAAAGCTATTTTGTGGTGAATGGTGATACTTAGCAATCTCCAGGAATTGAAATAATTCATCTTTTTCAAGAAACTTTTTGTGTATCTCAATATCTTCTAATTCTTCCACGCTTACTTTCTTTTTAGGTCGTTTAATACCCTCACTAGGAATAGCTTTTATTAATCTCATATCATACGCATACTTAAATATCATATTTGTAGATGCGACAATACTATCAACATAATTCTTACTATACTGTGCGCTCATATCGTCCACAAAGCGCTGATAATTATGTTTCTTGATGGTTTGTATTGGTTTAGTATTAAAACGCTCTATGGCGTGTTGTATGGCTTTCTTACGTGCTCTCACACTACTTACTTTTACATCATTAGCATACTGTTTAAGCCAATCATCAGCTACTTGTTTGAATGTGCTGGAAGAAGGAGGAATATATTCACCATTTCTTAATTGACGTTCTATCATCTCAGCTTGATGTTTAGCGTCTGATTTACGTTTAAAGCCAGTCTTAGAAATATATTCATATTTGCCAGTTTCTGTATTTTTACCAAGTGAAATACGATAACGCCAGTTATTTTTAGATATTTGATCGTAACTTGCCATAGGAACACCTACTTAATATTCAGTAAATATATTAGAAATCAAATTCACTGGTGCTTTTTCAAATGCTTTTTTTAAGCGTGTCATATCACTTTTCGGTATAGAAAAACTAGAATTATTTTCTATATCCTCTAACAAATATTCAGTTACATAACTTTGCATTTGTTTTTGTATTCTTTTGTGAAGTACATTTTTTAAACCTGGTGTAAGATAGTTAACTACTTCTTTTAATTTTTCGGTGTTGCTTTCATTTGAAATTTTAAAATTTGTCTTTTCGTTTGGTTCAAATCCCATAAATTTTACTTCTAAATCGAAAGTTTCACTTTTACCATAAGCATTTACGTCTACTAAAAAATCAAAAACAAATTTATCTAATACTAATTTATTATCAAAGTTGTAATCTATTGAATACTCTACATTAGGTTCCTCATCAAAAGTATATTCGATAGAAATTGGCATATATTCAAAGAAATCATTTGGAGATACATTTAAATATTTACATAATTTATCAATCGCATCGTATCTAACCATTTCTGAATCATTTTGAACCATAGAAGTTAAAGAACTTCTAGCTATTCCAACCTCTTTAGCTACTCTTGAAATTTTCAATCCTCTTTCTGAAAGTAATTCAGACAATCTATTTCTAATCATTTTTAAACCTCCTATTCACGCTTATAATAGCATTTTTTCAAACATAATTGTGTAAAAAAATGAAATTTGATTGAGAAATCAGGCAAAAATATGTTGCAAATAAAAATTAAGTATGTATAATAAAATTATAAATTGATTGAGAAATCAGTCAAAAATAGAAAGAGGTGTTCAAAATGGCGATTTTTATTAACTCCAACAATTTTAAAAAAGCAATGTTTCTTAAAGGTTACAACTTATCTGATTTATCAACAAAAACAGGTGTCAGCACTTCTTACCTAAGTTCAATAATCAATGGTAAAAAAACACCAAGTCCTAAGTTAGCTAAGAATATTGCCAACGTTTTAGGTTTAGACATCGAAGATTTATTTAATTTTGAAGCAAAGGAGGCATAACACATGTTCAACATTAATATTGATGAAGATGAAGCACGTGCTTTATTAGAGCAAGCAATTAATCAACGTGTAGATGAACTGGCTAGAGAAAAGTTCTTTATGACCTACAAGGAATTAGCTGAATACCTAAATTTAAGTAAACCAACGATTGAAGAATTACTTATTAATAACGGCCTAAAGTATTATATGGTCGGCTCGACATATCGTTTCAAGAAATCTGATGTTGATGAATTTATGGAGAAAATCACATCACACATGGATATTCATAACAATGATTTCAAGCAGATTGATGTTAAGAAATTGATGGAGGTTCAAAATGGTTAAATTCACATTACAACTATTATTAATCAGTTTAATGACTTTATTAGCTAGTGCATTTATAGCGTTTCATATAGGTTTAGCAATTTATTTATTAGGAAGTACAATCGCATTATTAAATTATGAAAACGTGGAGGTTCAACCAGATGAACAATAAACAAAAATTTAACAAACAAATTAAATTCGGAGAGGAAAATAAGAAAATGAAAAACTTAACTAATCAAGATTTTAAAGATATTGAAAATAAAGTGAAACACGATCTAATTTTTAAAGACAAAAAGCATATCAAAAAAATGACGAAACTATTACAAAAACGTCGTAACAAAGATATTTCAATTATTAAAAAAATGTATCCTTATTTAAGTAATAATGAGATTTTAGAAATCACAAATGATTATCAAGAATACAAAAATCTTGTTCAAGCTACTGAAACTTTTACAGACTTCCCTATCATTTACCAAGATTCTAATATTAGTAAATTCTTAACTGAAGAAAATATTGAAGATTTAAAAATGGCTGTTGAAGAAATGCTAGTTTTTGTTGAAAGATTGGAGGTGTAATAAATGAAAAATTTAAAATATCAAATTCATGAAATCAAAGATGAGGTAGTAAGTATAGATTTAACTTCTAAACTTAACGCACTCAGAAACTTAGTAGCAGATGAAATGGAACGCGCTGAGGAATATAAGAAAATGCTAGTTGCGTCTAACGATCAAGTAGCAGCATATACTGTAAATGAAAGCATTCAAAATCATTTTGTTTATCTTGCAGTAATCAATTCAATCTTTACTGATGTAAATTCAATGATTGAACAAGTTGAACATCATTATAACAATGCAATAGAAGAATTAAAAAATGCGTCACTTCCAACCGACCAAAGCGAAAGTAACGCATAATATATAAATTTTATTAAATGCAAGAGCAATAAGAAAATACTCCATTTGTATTATAACATCTTTGCTCTTGTTTTAATACTAGGAGTGAGAAAATGGAATTTCAAAAAGTTAAATTGAACAACGATTTTAAAATTCATATAGTTCAATATAAAAATTTATATTCAAATTCATGTAATGGTTCTGGCTTATGTGAATGGTCTAAGTGGTTAGATAAACTACAAACACCAAGAATCAACTCAGATAAATATATACGTGGTTTATGTGTATATGGTGATTTTGAAGATGTTGAAAAAGATAATCAAACTATTAGTAAATATCGTAGTGATGACACTTTATTAAATCGAAGTGCTATTACATTAGATTATGATGAAATTAAAGATTTTAGAAGTTTATTCGAATCATTTAAAGCCAAGTTAGAAAATGTAGCATGGGCATTTCATACAACATATTCATACACTTCTGAAAAGCCACGCATACGTCTTATAGTACCTTTAAATGCGCTAGTGAGTGCGTCGGATTATCGCAAGTATTCAAATGGATTAGCAAAGTACATTAACTATCCAGTAGATGAGGCCAGTTTTGTACCGTCTCAAGCTATGGCTTTACCAGTAAAGAAGTCAAAAGATTCAATTTACATTTTTAAATATAATGATGCGCCAGCAATTACAATTGAAGAATTAAACAAGATGGTTGTCAACGATGAACCAATAACCGTTGATTACTCAAGTCAATTTCAAAAGCGTGACAGTGCGTATTGGCGTGAAATTGCTTTTGGCGTTGGTAAAGGTGAGCGTAATCAAACATTAGCTTCTTTAACAGGTTACTTATTGCGTCGTTATGTGGACGCTAATCTAGTGTATGGATTGGTAAGCGCATGGGCGATGACGTGCAGGCCACCGATTAAGCAAAGTGAAGTTAATCGTACATTCAAAAGCATTTTGAAGAAAGATAGTAAGAATAAGTAAGGAGGTTTTTATTTGGAAGATGTAACCAAAGAAGAAGTATTTGAGTTGATTGATGAAAATAATTTTTTGGCCAATAGTGATGATTGGCGTAGTAAATTAAGACGATCAGCCACAACACAAGCCCTTAAAAAGACCACTGCAAACGCAGAGTTAATAATGGAAAATGATGAGAGTTTAAAAGGGTTAGTACAATACGATTCCTTTGAAAAAATTACTAAACTAAAACGTCTACCATATTGGCGTACCAAAGATGACAATAATTATTATTGGGCTGATATTGATACAACTCATGTCATTTCTCATATAGATAGATATTATAATGTGCAATTTAGTCGTGACATTATGGATAGTGTCATTGAAAAAGAAGCTTATCATAATAAATTTCATCCTATTAAGTCCATGATTGAATCTAAAACATGGGACGGCAATAAGCGAATCGAAACATTATTTATTGATTATTTAGGTGCAGAAGATAATCACTATAATCGTGAAGTGACTAAAAAATGGATGATGGGTGCAGTTGCTAGAATTTATCATCCTGGTATCAAATACGATTCCATGATTATTTTATATGGCGGGCAAGGTGATGGTAAGTCTACGACAGTAAGTAAGTTAGGTGGTCATTGGTATAACCAAAGTTTAAAAACGTTTAAAGGTGATGAATCCTATAAAAAAATACAAGGCTCATGGTTGTGTGAGATAGAAGAACTCGCAGCATTTCAAAAGTCTACTATTGAAGATATTAAAAGTTTCATTAGTGCAATTGTAGATATTTATAGAGCTTCATATGGTAAACGTATTGAACGATATCCACGCCAATGTGTGTTTATAGGTACGACAAATAATTATGAATTTCTAAAAGACCAAACAGGTAACCGTCGTTTCTTTCCTATTACGACAGATAAAAATAAAGCAACTAAAAGTCCGTTTGACGATTTAACGCAAGACATTGTTCAACAAATGTTTGCTGAAGCTAAAGTTTATTTTGATGAAGATCCAACAGATAAAGCATTGTTACTAGATAAAGAAGCTAGTGAAACAGCATTGAAAGTCCAAGAAGAACATTCTGAAAAAGATGCTTTAGTCGGTGAAATTGAAGAATTTCTTGAACGTCCTATTCCATCTGACTATTGGTATAGAACATTAGAAGAAAAAAGAATATCTGCTCACGATGTTATAGATCAAGATTACATTAAATTATATGGTGACGGTAAATTAATTGAATTACCAAATACAAAACCAGGTGCTTATGTATGGCGTGACAAAGTATGTAGTATGGAAATTTGGAAAGTGATGATGAAACGAGATGACCAACCACAGCCGCATAATTTAAGAAAGATTGATAAAGCATTAAGAAATACAAGATATTGTGGACAAAGCAAGTCGCGTTATAGATTCGGTGAAGGTATAGGGAGACAATATGGTTTTCAAATTGATTTGTCCTCTTATTATCGAGATTTAAAAAATGAAAACAACAATAAAGGGACAACGGGACAGTGATGGGACAGTTGTAGGACACATTTAAGCTATTGTGGCAGTAAGTGCCATGCTACAAGTGTCCCTGTGTCCTACTAACTTTAAGATAAAGTTTTATAAAAAAATATATCAAGAACTCAAAAAATATATAAGTGTAGACCTAAATCGGCGGGACAACGGGACAATGAACCTTGATGCATTGGCAGAGTAGCAATAATAAGTGTACTAACTGCGTCCTACAACTTACAAATAATAGGACGTTAGGACACCTATACAATTTTAGGAGGAAGAAAATGAATATAAATCAATTAAAATCAGAAATTTTAGAATATATAGAATCACACGATGGAACTACTTTTGTAGAAATAGAAAATGTATTCAAAGAAAATAACTTTAATTATAAAGGAGATGGTGCATATACAAGTGGCCAACATCCAAATGTAGTGTTTTGGGTCGGGTGGAACCAAGAGGCATTTAATATTATTGCTGAACTTAAACAAGATGGTCTTATTGAAATGGATATTTGCCCGCCAATTATTTATCTGGTAGATGGTAAAGGGTTGGATTTACCGATAGTGAAGTCTAAAAATATTAAAACTGATCATTGGTTACCTGTTGCATTTAACATTTGTACAAAAGAAAAGGAGCGTGTTTAACATGAACGTTGAAATTATAGCAAATGAATTTGAAACTAGAGCAGCAACGCTATTAAGATATTTTACTGGTTTATGTGAAAGTAGTTATAAATTACCTGTTGCATTTAAGATATATAATGATCCGTTTAATGTTGTGTATATGATGAGCAAAGGTAAAATGTATGCTCATGTATTAATAAAAGATTATGAAGTGAGAAAATCTTTTAAGATTGCCTCAGAAAAGCATACTGAGAAACTCATTGAGAGCATTGAGGGGCATTATACTGGATATGATTTATATGATGGAACACATGACACTATAAGCGATATGATGGCTAGTTTCATGTTTGATAATGAGTATTTTATGTACGGTCTAGAAACCTTTGCAGAAAGTAACAATAGTGACATGTTCGACTACATGAGTAGAGATTTCAATATAGATGAACTTGAAGGCGTTCAATCTAGTAATGCAGATGTTATAGGTAATATGGAGGCATTGTATCAGTTAGCTACTGGTATTAATGAACCATCACCAGAATTAGTAAAGGGGCTTAAAATCATTACTGAGTTTATCCAGAATGAGAAGGCTAATGAAGTTGATAGTAAAGCATTGATTAAGCGACTGAATGAATTGAAACAGTCTTATTATAATGGTATAAAAGCATAAAATTATAGGTCATGCACTTTAATAGGTGCATGGCTTTTTTATGTAAATCGTAATTGTTAAGATTTGTTAATGATTTTAGATTGAGTTAAGGTAAAAAACGAACATTAGTTCTATAATAGAAAGTGTATGAAATTGTATGAAAAGTAGTATAAATACTTTATTTATAGTGTTAAATGGAATGTTAAGAAGTTATATAAACATCACTAAAATAAGAACATTTGTTTGTTATTTAGGTGTAAATTTAGTATAATAGTGTTATAGAAGTAATTATACTTTTATGTAGCTTGGTTGGTTTCTTGCTCGCTGAAATCACGAATATAAATAGTTGAAAACTGTAGATTAATTGATTTGTTTCATTTAACACCTCCTCATTTACTTAGGTCTGCTCAATTAAGAATGAAATGAGGATAAAACAATGACAATAACAATTGAAAAAGAATTAACGAACGATCATATCAGAGTATTAAACGTATTACGCAACACTAAGCACGAGATTATTACTAAGCAAAATATATTTAATCAATTGAATATGGAATTTAACCGAAACAACGACAGATGGTTAAGAAATACGATTAATAGTTTAGTAGTTGATTATGGTTATCCAATCGGATATAGCTATAAAAAAGATGCAAGAGGTTATTTCATGGTTAAATCTGAGGAACAGAAAGAATTAGCCTTAAGAAGTATCAAGCGTCATATCGAGGGTAGTTTAAAGCGATATGAGGCGTTAAAGAAAACTGAGATTTAAGGTTATCTAGTACGTGGTGCTGCTGAGATTGCACAAGAGTAATAATTTTAAAAAATATAACTGAAACGAGGTATATCATTGAAAACAGCTAAATACTTTGATGAATACAATGAATATGTGACAGGTCAAAGAGAGAATATCAATAAACTTGAAAAAGAACGTCAAGAACTCACGCAACGAATTAAAGAAGATAAAGTTAAATATAAAGAACTAATTGCAAACTCACAAGATGATGAGGCTGATGAACTTTATACCACATTTGATAGTAATGAGAAGAAATTGAAAGCATTAGAGAAACGCTTATCAACTAAAAAAGAAGTGTTTGATGAGGCTAGACGTAAAAAGGCGATTGAACTTATTAAACATCAAGCAGATTTACCTCATTTGTACAAAAAGGACAAAGAACGTATATTAGCAAAATTTGAGCCAATCGTTGAGGAATATAACAAAGTGGTAGATGAAATCGCAGCATTAAATGACGAATATGAATATGAGTTTTACAGATTCGTCGGGCCTTATGACAAAGAAAACTTTGAGAAAGATAAAGAAGTAAGAGCAGAAATCAAAAATCATTTCAGTCCTAATAAATATTCCAATTATGTGAGTGGAGACGAACTACCATTCATTGATATAAGAAATAAAATGCAATTAAGAGGTGCTAAATAATGGCTAGAAAATACAATTTAGATAAGGTTAGCAATTATCTTTTAACAGAAACAACATTGTCGGCAGAAGAAACTCAAAAAGTATTAGATGTAGTAGAAGAACAATTTTCTCAAAACATTCAACAGCAACGAAAAGATGAACTAACTCAACAGTCACAAAGAGAGAGAAAACTTATGAAAATGTTTGAAGAAAATCGCATAGTTAAATAATAAATATCTTGCCTATCCTTAGTGGTAGGCTCATTTTATTTGTGAGGTGCATACATGAACCTTAGAAGAGTAAACTACTCACTATCATATTATGAAACAAAAATATCTGAATATACTTTACTAACAGAATATAACCCTAAATTTATTAATACCAAGATTAAGGCCATCACTATACAAATAGAGATGATGTATCACTTAAATATCTCACATATGACTACAAATGATGTTCATGGCGTTGTATCAATATCCTATCCACTAGAAAAGTTAGTGATTGATATTATAGGTGAAAAAGAAAAATTGAAACGTTTCAAAACAAAAGCGAATAGAAACATGCAGCAATTAAAACAAGTTATTAAGCGATATACACCAGTTGAACAAAAAGAAATCATGTATTATATGCAGTCCAATGGTTCAACGATAGATTATAGCCTCATAGAACGCCTACAACGTGATTTATACGCTTATAAGCATAAAGTAAGTGTTGCTACATGATGTACGATAAACAAGCGATTAAACAGTTTATAATGGACTATCACAAAGAGAAAGCCTCAAATGTTGTAAGCTATGATGATACTGATATAGATGATTTCTTTTCACTTAGTGATGAAGTCGAACCCTTTGAACTAAGTGAGAATACTAGTAATCAAGTGTTCTTCAATGAACTAGATCAGCTTATTTATACAGTAGGGACTAGAAGGGGATACTACATATTTTTCTTGCTATGTGAAGGGAAATCTATGAATGAAATCGCAAAAATATTTGAATTAAGTAGAGAAAGAATACGTCAACTATGGAATGATTTATTAGACAAATTAGAGGAGGGATAACATGAGGGATTTAAACCCTAGACAAGAAAAGTTTATATCTGAATACCTAAAGACGTTGAATGTAACACAAAGTGCAATTAAGGCTGGTTATAGTCCTCATACTGCAAGTGTACAAGGCAGTAGATTGCTAAAGAATGAAAAAGTGGCTAAGTACATTGATGAGCAACGTAAGAAAGTGATTGATGAGGGCGTGCTATCAGCTAACGAACTACTTCATATCCTAAGTAATGCAGCAGTAGGTGACGAGAGCGAAGTGAGAGAGGTCGTTGTTAAACGTGGTGAGTTTCAACGCAACCCAGACACTGACAGAATGAACCTCGTGTATAATGAGCATGTAGAAATGGTGGAAGTACCTATTAAACCTAGTGACCGTTTACGTGCTAGAGATATGCTCGGAAAGTATCATAAGCTATTTACCGATAAGCAAGAGTTAGCTACGGACACACCAATTTTAATTAATATAGGTGAATGGCCAGAAGATGAGGAAGAGGAAAAACGGAAAGCATTAGATGAAATACATGAACAACACCCTAATAGAACAATGATTATTAATGATATTCCAGATGAGGACTGATAACAGTGTGTTCTAAAGATGATATAAGAAGATTTTAATTACTCTTCTAATAAAATTAAAAAAATAGTTGACACAATATATAGTGTTTCTAACTGTTTTAATAGCGTTTAAGTTAGTGTTTTAGAGCAGAAAACACAATATGTAGTGTTGGTTTGTTATTAGTGTTGATTATACATCATTATGTTATTATAATAAGTGAATGATCTAATGGGCCAATGAGTTTATCTCAAATGGCCCCTTTTTTTATGGGGGAAGACATAGTGGATGAAAAGGTGTACAAAACTATAAATGAAAGAATTGAAATTTTAAAGAAAAGAAATATGAATATCAGAGGGAATGCAACTAGGGAAATAAAAATATTAAATGAAAATAACTATTATAACTTGATAAATGGATATAAACATTTGTTTTTAGACTATAATAAAATGAATCAAAGTAACCATAGAGAAGATATATTTAAAGATGGGACAAAACCTAGTGAATTATACAATGTAATGCAATATGATAACAATATGAGAAGCATATTTTTGCAGTATCTTTTATATATTGAAGAAAAAGTTAAGCATGCTATTGTTCAAGCTTTTTACGAAAAAAATAATCATGAAAATCTACATAAAGAATTTGAGTATTTGAAAGCGAAATATTACAATACATCACTAACTTATTTTATTACAAGAGTAAATAAAAAAATAAACCATCAATATACATATACTAGTCTTACTAATGGTAATCCTGTACGTACTCAATTTATTGATGAATCTGAATATTTGCCCCTAAATCGAGAAGAAAAACACAAAACTTTTGAGTCGAATGCGACAAATGCTATAACTGATCAGCAAAGTAAAAAAGATTCGATAAAATCTTATAAAAGAAAACATGGATATGTTCCTTTATGGATATTAACTAATATTTTAACATTAGGAAATATCAGTCATTTATTTGTGGTTTTAACAGATGATGTCGCTTTTAGAGCAATGGATATACTTGGTATATCACATAATAATAATGAAATAGATATATATAATATGTATAGAGTTCTAGGGATATTAACTCTATATAGAAATATATGTGCACATAATGATAGATTTATTTGCACTTCTCATGGAATCAATATAGATGATTATTTTATGGATTTTGGAAAAGCATTGCCATTTTATAGAGATCCAAATAATAGAAATTCTAAATTGAAAAAATATCAAAAAAAAGGAAGGAAAAAATGCAGGTACGGATTGTTTTCATTGGTATTTTGTATTTCAATTTTCTTAAATGATTCTACTCGAAAAGAATTTGTTAATAAAATAGAAAAAGAAAACAGGAAAATAAACAATAGAATAAATACGATTAATATAGATGTTATTAAAAAAGATATAGGATTAAAATTAGAGTTATCAAAACATGTTGATTTAATAAAATACAATAACATTCAATAATAGTTCGTTTATATAATTATTTTTAATATTTAATGTGCTTGAAACAGTTAAATGTTTATAAATCTGTTTTCGTTAATAAAATAGACGCTGAGAAACACCCTGTGTTGCAGTGAGGATTGGGTTTGTGTGACTACGGTAAGTTATATAATAAAGGATGTCGTGCTATACAACATCCTTTATTAATTGCGTTCTATAAAAATTAATTCGACTTAAGTAAAGAATAAATTTTTAATTGTTAATGCTATACCTAAAATAGTAGCAATAAAAGAAAAAAAGCCTATGAGTAAACTTTTTATGAAAGAAAGCTTAAATTTAATTAATTCATCTCGTTGATGACTTTCATCGTTAAATATCCAATTGTAAATAGAAGTAATTATATTTCTCAAAGTTTGTATCAGCCAGTAAGAAATAAGAACTGAAGTAATAATAATAATATTGATATCAAAATGAGTAAGATTTTCTATATCTTTTCTAACAAATATGTATATATGATAAGAAATAATAATTATTAGAGTAGTTATTTTAACAAATTTTAATAATGAATTTTTACCTTCAAGGTAAACTACATAAAACATCATTAAATACAATGCAACTACCCAAAATATAAGAATTAAAGAAACAGCGCTTGACAAAGCTTCAATTAATGATTTATTCATAAATGTAGCCTTGTATGCTAAAATAAATGCATAAGTTATTAATGTAAAAGGAGTTAAAAAGAAAGCGCCGATAGCATTTTGCAAAAATGTTTTAATTTCTAAACTTTTAAAGTAGTTACAAAAATGATGGAACTGCTTTTGCTTTTTTGCTGAGAGTTTCATAAAAAACACTCCTGTTTAGTAAGTTTAATTCTATATAAAAACTATAAAAAATATATCATAATGAAACTTTTTCTTACAATACTTTTTGCAAAAATGAAATGATTTGTTTAATGATAATTTAAAGGGCAAAAAAGGGTACAGTTTTGAAATAAAGGACAAGAGTATGAAATTATTAACAATATAAGACGTTGAGAAACGTTCTGTGTTTCGATGAGTGAAACGATTAACTCTGGATTTACCCATGTTATTTTTTTACTAAGAGTAACATTATGAGTAATTAATTAATATTGAAGTGATATAAATGAATTTAACAGTTCGGGAGGTGATGATGTTATGTTAAAAGATATAACATATTTAAAGCTATTGGATCTTGAATATAAGATGCTTTGTAGCTAAATTTAATCAACATTATCACAAAGTATCTTATTTATTAATAAGTAAAATAAATATACTTGTGAAAGGTTGAAAACAATGAAAACAATGATTTATCCTCACCAATATAATTATATCAGATCGGTTATTTTAAGATTGAAAAATGTATATAAAACGGTAAATGATAAAGAAACCGTCAAAGTTATTCAATCGGAAACCTATAATGATATTAATGAGATTTTTGGTCATATAGATGACGATATTGAAGAATCTTTAAAAGTATTAATGAACATCAGATTATCAAACAAAGAAATTGAAGCAATACTTAATAAATTTTTAGAATATGTAGTACCTTTTGAACTACCTAGTCCGCAAAAACTTCAGAAAGTATTTAAGAAAGTTAAAAAAATAAAAATACCTCAATTTGAAGAATATGATTTGAAGGTAAGTTCATTTGTAGGATGGAATGAACTTGCATCAAATCGGAAATATATAATATATTACGATGAAAAAAAACAATTAAAAGGACTTTATGGAGAAATTTCTAATCAGGTTGTAAAGGGGTTCTGCACAATTTGTAATAAAGAATCTAATGTTTCATTATTCATGAAAAAGTCAAAAACCAATTCGGATGGTCAATATGTAAAAAAAGGTGACTATATATGTCGAGATAGCATTCATTGTAATAAACAATTAACAGATATTAATCAGTTTTATAATTTTATTGATAAACTAGATTAAGGAATAAACTATGTTTGTGAAAATTGTGATTGTTAAATAATATTGTTTACCGTTAATTATGGATATAAATAGCTTTAAATTCAGAGGGCAAAAAAAGGGCATAATTTTGATGATAAGGGCAAATTAAATAGTTAGCACACGGACAAGTTAAATAATTCGTTTCAAGCGTCACTCATTGAGTGGCGTTTTTTTTATTTTAAGAAATTTTTTAATACATATTGTAATAAATTTTAACTCGGGTTAGCTTATTGTTGGAGGTGCTAAAATGAACTATAAAATCGAAATTTTAGATGATTGTAATGTGATCTATGTTAGAAATAAAGGTAAGTATGGTAGTAATAAGAATTATGAAATGATGAAGAATTTTAAAGAGTGGATTAAAGAAAATTGTTATTGGAGATATGTTGAAACTAACGGAATATTAGGTGTAGCATTAGATGATCCGCAAATTGTCGAAGAAGAATCATGTAGATATGATTTAGTTTTAAAAATAGACGAAGATGTAAAGATAAATGATTTTATAAATTCTCGAAGTTTTACGGGAGGAAAATATGTTGTTTTTGCATTACCACATACAACAAAAGACGTGAAAGACTTCTATTCTAATTTACCAAACATTATAGATAACAATAATTTGAGAGTAAAAAATGAACCTATATTAGAGCGTTATAAGGAAGAAGAGGGAAAAGATAAGTATTGCGAAGTACTAATACCAATTTTATAATTCTGAGAAACGTCCTGTATTGCAGTGGGGAATGAGTATTTATGACCCTAAATATGTTCAGTAAAGATATAACGTCGAGAATTAAGATTTATTGAAACTAAGGAACGGATGATAGTTACACCATATATAACTATGCTATTATTGTGATAAAAATGAGGTGCATAAATTGCAAAATACTAAATTAGAGTTAAAACACATTTTGATTATAATTTTCATTATAATACTTGCAATAATATCATTTGTTTTTGTTGTAGGTTATATTATTAGTTATGTAGATCCTAAACATAGTATTACTGGTTATTCTATAGCTATAAGTTTTGTTGGAGTATTTGCAACGTTTGGTGGTGCTTATTTAGGTGCTAAAGTTTCAGGGGATAATTCTAGGAAATTGTATGAGTATCAAAAGAATGAAAAGAATAAACAGATAATTAATAAACTTGAGATAGCTGCTAGTATCAAAATGATAAAAGTTTTAAATCATTCTAATATAGCAAAAGAATCAAGGTTAAATTTGTATGTTGCACCAGAAGATAATCGCACTTACGATGAAATAATGAGTAGTGGAATTATGGAGACTTTAGATTTAATAGATGGTTATGCTAATCCTATTATTGAACTACTAGAAGATAGGGAAATATATGAAGGATCTCCTAATTTATATAGAAGTTTACTCAAAATGTTTAATGAATGTAATAGAATGAATTATCATATTAATCAAATCGATATAAAAGATAAATCTGGAAGATTGCCAGAGGATTTTAATAATTTAAGTGAAGATGAAAGAGATTATTTACAAGATACAGTACATGAATATAGAGGATATGTCAGAAAAGATATTTTAATAAATTTTGTAGAATTTGAATTTATAGAAAACATTTTAAATGATTGTGCTAGCGAAATTTTAAATAGTATATCTGAGGAAAACAAACTAGTAGAATCCATTGATTTTAAAAATCATATTGATATGAGATATACTTTAAATTTATAGTAATTAAATTCGCTTTTGTTCTCATATGTTTAATTAAAAAGAGAAAAAAGGTATTATATTGAAGTAAAAAGCAAATGTATATACATAGGTTTAATTAGTATATCAATATAATCATTGCCCCAAATATTTTGTGTTTTTTCAATTTTAACATTTTGTGTTAGCTATATATCATGATTTGACATACTATTTTTAATGACATAATTATGACATAATGGAATGCGAAAACTAAAAATAACCATATCAAAAGAAATTGTGATAGCTGATTTAATAGGCTTTTATGCATGTATTAAAGTTTATTTTTAGTGGTGCTTAATGCCTGGTATGATGTAAGTTCACGCCATCGCATAGATCGATTGATAAAACCTTCATAAATTAGACATAATGATAATAAAAACTTTCTAGTGATAACTTCCACTAGAAAGTTTTTTATTTATCAAAA
>Ga0209295_1000189_pt1 | contig 50950 bp, 46 predicted proteins | sample Porto_5metaG_FD_187428 | JGI IMG/M metagenome (GOLD analysis project Ga0209295, IMG submission 187428) | Marine algal microbial communities from Porto, Portugal - Porto_5 metaG (SPAdes) (version 2) | ecosystem: Host-associated > Algae > Red algae > Unclassified | place: Portugal: Porto... | reverse complement strand
ATATTGACTACTACAATCACACACGTATAAAGACAAAACTAAAAGGCATGAGTCCGATACAATATCGAACTCATGCCTCGAAAGCTGTCTCATAAAAAAACGCGTCTAAATTTAGGGGGTCACTTCACTGATGAAAAGGCGGTTTTTTGGCATTAGATACTCTTTGAATATGCCACTAGACGCTGAGACATATGATTCACTTCATCAACTGAAGCGTTCACTTGCTCTGTCAAAGCAGCCTGTGTTTGCGTAAGAGCTGTCATATTGGAGATATTTTCAAGAATTTGATCGATTTGTGTTTTCATTTCAGTTAAACTAGATTCGATATTTTCTGTCGCATTGGCACTATGAAGCGCTAGCTTACGTACTTCATCGGCAACGACTGAGAAACCGCGGCCCTGCTCGCCTGCTCTTGCTGCTTCAATTGCGGCATTCAAACCAAGCAGATTCGTTTGGTTTGCCACTTCTTTGATTAAGTCTGAAATGTTCTTCGTCTCATCTGCACTGTTTTTCGCCAAATTAGCAGCAGACGTTGACTGCTCTTGAGCGACAGCAAGCTCCTGTGCTTGGTTTGTCACAGAACTGATGCCAGATACCATCTCACTAATAGAACTTGAAAGCTGCTCTACTTGGGAAGCCATTTCATTGGCTGTTTTTTCTTTATTTTTTTCTAACGTAATATCACGAATCGTTCCTGCGACACGTAAAGGGACACCCTTCTCATCACGAATGGTTTCACCGCCCGCATGATACCAGCGGTACTCGCCATTTTTACTCTGCAATCTATAATCAATGTCAAATGGTGTCCGGCCAGAATGATCATTTAAGTGATCCGCAAAGGCTTGGAGAGCCGATTCTTTATCTTCAGGATGCAAACGATCACTCCAGCTGCTCAACACGTTCGGGAAATCCTTTTCATCTGTAAAACCAAGCGTTTTTCTAAACTGCGGAGACCACCAGAATTCATTGTTTGGATTGACAGGATCGCCAGCCTCTACAACCATATCCCAAGGCGCTTCCACAAGCGCACGGTTGATCAAGTCATATCTTGTCACGAATGCTTGCAGCTCTTCTTCTTTCAATTTCTGATCATGAATATCAAAAAGAGCTCCTGCCACACGAAGAGGTACCCCATTTCGATCTCGAATCGTCGTTCCAGTTGCTTTGAACCAGCGATACTCGCCATTTTTCAACTTCAGACGATATTCGATATCATACGGTGTACGGCCAGAATGATCCAATAAATGCGTAGAGAATGCATTCAAGGTGTATTCCTGCTCATCTGGATGAATTCGAGATGCCCAGCTGTCTAAGACATTCGGAAAATCGTTTTCATTTTGAAAACCTAGCATTTTGCGGAAATCGTCTGTCCATGTGAATTCGTTTTTTGGATTCACAGGATCTCCTGCTACAACCGTCATATCCCATAGACCCACTTGAATCGCTTTTGTCACTAAATTCATACGCATATGAATATCTTCTTGCACTTCTTGCATCTTTTGCAACGCTTCATTTATTTGAGCCACTGCTTCTATTGTTTGACTAGAAGAGAATGCAGCAGTATCAATTCTGGCTGAAAAATCTCCCTTCTCAATTCGTTCAACTAATTGACTGCTTTCACTAAGAAGGGCTTCCGACGATGAATCACTTGCTTTTCTCATAAACATCTTCAATAACTCCTTTCATTCTTTCATACATTTTTGAAATATTTTACAGTTATAAACAATTCTTTATTAGGACTTTAGTAACACAAAAGATATATCGACAAAAACTGAAAATTGTTTATGTCAGAATGAAGGCAAATGTTCATTTTTTCACGAAGTTTTAGATTTTGGGGATGGGTCATGGAAAAGATTTATGGAAGAAAACGGCTCATTTGATAGAATCAACCGCCTATTTTGTCTGAAAAATCTCTTTTTTTATATTGACACTGACCGCTCGAAAAAAGAAAATGGAACATAAGCATTTTAAAAAAGGAGAACGTCATGAGCGCGAATCAGGAACAACACGAATTAAAAAAGCTTTTATCGCCGCGTCATATTCGCATGATTGCGATGGGCGGGGTCATTGGTACAGGAATCTTTAAAGGAAGTGCCGATACAATCGGCTTAGCAGGTCCTGGAGTTATCTTTTCCTATGTATTTGCTGGATTGCTTCTTCTCATTGTCATGGCGGCTTTAGCTGAAATGGCCATCGTCTACCCGGGGAATAACCTTCGCGACCTCATACAGATTGCGCTTGGTCAACGTTTTTCATTTGTTGTCGGATGGGTTTACTGTTTTATGTGGCTCACTGTATGTGTCATTGAAATCATTGCAGCGGGGAGTTTACTTCAATATTGGATGCCGAACGTACCATTATGGTCTTTATGTTTACTTTGCTCGCTCTTAGTCATCGGAATTAATTTAAATAATGTAAAATACTTTGGTGAAATTGAGTTTTGGTTCGCTGGAATGAAGATTTTCGTTATTATTGTGTTTATTCTTCTCGGTGCTGCATTATTATTTAGAATCATTCCGAGCGAACAAAGCACGCCTGTTCTCACCAATTACCAAAACTTTGTCCCGAACGGATGGGGTGCTGTCTTTGCCTCATTATTAGTGGTGATCTTCTCGTATGGAGGCTCTGAATTGATCGGGCTGACCATTACAGAAACAAAGGATGCAGAAAAGGTATTACCTGGTGTTGTCAAAAGTATGATGTGGCGCATCATCTTGTTTTACACACTGCCGATTTTGATTATTTGTGGACTCATTCCTTGGAATCAAATTGATCCGAATAACAGTCCTTTTGTCCAAGTCTTTTCAGCAGCTGGCATGCAAGGTGCCTCTCACTTCATTAATTTCGTCTTAATTACAGCCGTTCTATCTGCCGCCAACTCTGGTATTTACGGCACGACGAGAATGATTCATTCTCTATCTAAATCAGACGGCGGTCCAAAAAAGCTGGCACAGGTCAACAAAAGAGGTGTACCTATTTTAAGTTTATGGGTGACCGTTCTGTTTCTTTTAATCGGAACCTTCTTTGCTTACTTGTACCCAGATCAAATTTTCAGCTATATGCTGGCTATTCCTGGTTTTGCGGTTTCTCTTATTTGGATCAGCATCTGTCTGGCTCATTTGAAATTGCGTCCAAGATATCCGCAGGAGCCGTATTTCAAAGTTTGGTTATTTCCGTATTTCACTTTATTTGCTGGTCTTGTACTCAGTGTCAGTTTTGTTCTGTTCCTATTCAGACCAGAGAACTTACCTAGCTCGATTATCAGTATCGGTTTCTTAGCAGCCGCCATCATTGCTTCATTCTTAATGAAAAAGAAAGCTTAGAAACGCAAGCAAAACCCGCCTCAGTGGCGGGTATCAGATTGTTGATAAAGGGCTAAAATGAACTTGATTTTAGCCCTTTGTCTTCTTTTCAGCGTGATAGAAAACCTTTGCAGTCTAGGAAGGACGAGTACTGGCGCGGAGCGAATGTGACATTCGTGAGCACCAGCGCGCAGGACTGACAAAGAATGCGAGGGTTTGTCTACACGCTGAAACCCGCCTCAGTGGCGGGTTTTTTCATGAGCAGCTGCTGTGACTTCGAAATCGACAGACGCTTTTGGGATGCCGTTGATGATGATGGTTAATGTATGAATGCCCTCATAGTGCTTTCTCGTTGTCATATTTTGAAACGACTGTGACCGGACAAATTCTCTATACAGCGCAGATCCTGTTTCAAATTCTGTGATTTTAAATACCTTTTGATTGCGTGTACCACGAGCTTTCACGTAATCAACGGCATACTCTACGCGCAGCTTTAATGGCTTATCAGTTTGAAGAATAAAATGAAACGTCAGCTTCTCTCCAATACGAACGGGGTCTTGCGTCACCTTCAAATCCGTTACTTGGATAGACGGATCATCTCCATAGCCAAATAAAGCCATGATCTCTGGATCGCCTTTTTTCAATAACGTACGGGATGCATGTTTGACAATCCAGTTTGTATGTTCATTGGTTCCATACCAGCTTTTGACCATTTGCTTCATGAGGTCTGGCTGAATTGCAGAAATATCATTTAAATGATTCGCTACACTTTTTTGCACATACTTGGCCGAATCTGACTTCAAATTTTCTAGAATGGGCAGCGTGACAGAAGGGTCCTTTTTCAGCGCAGGGACGGATAATCCCCACGGCAAACGAGGCCTGCATCCTTCACTAGCGAGACGGCGAATATGTTCATTTTGATCCTGTGACCACACAAGCATCTGCGCCAGCATTTTCTCTTGATCTTGAATGAGAAAAGGTCGAACGGCAAATTCAGCAGTGGAAAACGGTGTAAAGAATTCAAGTGCTTTGATCGAGATATCCCAATGGTCAACACCATATGTCTCGACGTAGTCTGGAAATACGAGCGCACTGAGCCCTGTAAAATGCGGTGCTGTCTGACGCAGTACATCGATTGCCTTCTCATAATCTTCAGGCAGACAGGCGTGCATCGATTCAGTCACTCTTCTCATTCGTTCTTTTAACTCCAGCTGCTCCCAATCCTCTTGAAACACGAGCTGCTGAAAGTGATCAGCATCAAATACAGTTGACGCTTGCGCCAGTTTTTCTGCTAAATGTTGAATAAATGGTTCATTATATACATGTTTTAAAGGTTCGATCGTGTCCGCCTCCCATAGCTCAATATCATTATTTTATCCTAAATTGTCAAAAGCGGCATAACAACAAACCAAAAACAGCCCAATCCCGAAGAATTGAGCTGTTGTCCCGTTATATAAACATATTTATGATCATAATAAATGCAATGGCGCTAACGGAAATGATGGTCTCCATAGCCGTCCAAGTCAAGAACGTCTCTTTAATGGTCATACCAAAATACTCTTTGATCAGCCAAAAACCAGAGTCATTGACATGAGACAAAATCAGTGAACCCGCTCCTGTTGCTAAAACAAGCAGCTCTTTGCTCACATCCGGCATGGATGCAGCGATTGGGGCTACAATTCCGGCCGCTGTCATCATGGATACTGTAGCTGATCCTGTTGCCACACGAATAACCGCAGCAATCAGCCAGCTAAGTAAAATCGGTGAGATTGGGGAGTGTTTGGCTAAATCAGCAATATAATCCCCAACGCCTGAATCGATCAGTACATTATTGAACGCTCCGCCTGCACCAATCACAAGCAGAATGGACGCGATCGGTCCCAAACAATCGTTACTGAATGACAGCACTCGGTCACGGCTCATCCCTTGTATAAAGCCAAGGCTAAAGAAAGAATACACTGTTGCAATCAATAAAGCTGTTATGGGATCTCCAATGTACTTGAACATCTGATACCACATACTATCCTCTGGCAAAATAATATCCGCCAACGTGGCAAGCAACATAAGAATGACCGGCACCAAAATGGTAAACATCGTATTTGCAAAACCAGGAAGCTTCCGATCAGCATGTCGTTCCGTGAATTGCTTTCTGAGCAGATCTGGAACTGGTTTATGTATCCGCTTTCCAATCCACTTACCGTACAGCGGTCCAGCAATAATAGCCGTTGGCAAACCGACGATGATTGAAAAGAAAATCGTTTTCCCCACGTTGGCATGATAGATGCCTACTGCTGCCATGGCAGCTGGGTGAGGCGGAACTAGCCCATGCACAACAGACAATCCTGCGATTAATGAAATCCCAATCGTCACGAGCGAAATGCCCGTTTCAATCGCAATGGTAAAGAGTAAGGGAATGAGAAGAACGAATCCGACCTGGAAAAAGACAGGTATCCCCACGATAAAGGCTACAAACATCATCGCCCAATGCACATTCTTCGTCCCAAAACGACTGATGAGTGTTTGAGCTATCCGCTCAGCGCCCCCTGACTCAGCCATCATTTTCCCAAGCATGGTCCCAAGCGCTAGCACAATCGCCAGTAACGATAACGTGTTCCCTAATCCCGTTTTAATCGATTGAATGATTTCCTGTAAATCCATTCCTGTAGCAAAGCCTACTAGCATAGAGGTAATGATCAAACTCACAAACGGATTCAACTTAGCGACTGTAATGAGAATGAGTAAAAGGACAATCGCCGCAATCACAATGAATAAAAGCATGTTCTCCCACCTTTTCCCCGATGTTTAACGATTTTGTTTTAATTGCAACGCACTAATGACATCAAATTCATCCTTCAGTTTGTCATAGAGACGCTCATATAAATAAAACAGCTCTATGTATGTTTCGTTGTTCTTCATATTTGGTTCATGGCGGGCAGAAATACGAATCCATTCCTGCACCTCTTCTATCTCTTCCATATGACCTAAACTATGAAGTGCAAGGACAGCCGCCCCAAGTGCGGAAGCCTCGTAGCTCTCTGGAACAAGTACTTCTCTGCCCATTGTATCCGCCAAAATCTGCCGCCATAGCGGGGATCTCGCAAATCCACCAGAAGCCCTGACATCCTTCGCTGGACCTGTTAAATCTCTTAGTGCCACACCGATCGAGAAAACACTCATAATGACGCCTTCTAACACGGCTCTAATAAAGTGCTCGCGCTTATGCTGAAGACCGATCCCGAAGAACGTGCCTCTTGCGTTTGGATTCCAATAAGGTGCACGCTCACCTGTTAAAAATGGAAGAAACAGCAGTCCTTCTGAGCCAGCTGGAACCTTCTCTGCAATATCAATCATCAGATCGTAAGGGTCTACACCTAGACGCTTTGCTACCTCCACCTCGGAAGACCCAAATTCATCCTTGAGCCATCTCAGCATAATCCCGCCGTTATTGGTCGGTCCTCCAACGACCCAATGCTCGTCCGTCAATGCATAGCAAAATGTTCTTGATTGCTCATCTGTAATTGGCTGATCTACGACTGTACGTACTGCACCACTTGTCCCAATCGTGACTGCTACCTCACCTTTGCCAATCGCACCAACACCAAGATTCGCTAGTACACCGTCATTTGCACCCACAACAAATGGTGTATCTTCTTCAATGCCCATTCGCAGCGCAATTTCTGGCTGAAGCCCACGTAGCTGATGCATCGTTGGAACAAGTTCAGACAGCTGATTCACCTGAATTCCTGCAATACGTAGTGCCTCCTCGTCCCATTGAAGCGTTTCCAATCGGAACAGTCCTGTTGCTGATGCGATTGAATAATCGACCACATACTGACCGAAGAAATGATAAAGAACATACTCTTTGATGGAAATGAATTTTGCTGCCTGATTGAAGACGTCAGGTGTCATTTCCTTGATCCATCGTATTTTTGAAAGCGGTGACATTGGATGGATCGGTGTTCCGGTTCTTTTATAAATTTGAAAGCCATCTAAGTCCGTTATGATTCGTTTCGCTTGTTCTGCACTTCTGTTATCAGCCCAAATGATACTGTTTGTTAATGCTTTTCCATTCTCATCCATGACGATTAAGGAATGCATCGCCGTACTAATTCCCACACCTATGAGGTTTTTTGCATCAAATGCTGCTTTCGTCAATGCGCCTCTTACACTCGCAATCACAGCATCTAAAATATGTTCAGGGTTCTGCTCAACCCATGCTGGCTGGGGGTGAATGAGGTCATAAGGAACAGAATGCTTTGATATGACTTTCCCCTGTGGTCCAAATAGAACCGCCTTTGTACTTGTTGTTCCAATATCCAAACCAATTACCGCCTGGTTTCCCTTCATCTGTATCACGCCCAATCATTGATTTGAAATAAAGTGTCGTGGTGCCGGTGTACCTGATAAATCCCATTATAGGAATATTTTTTTCGACATTCAACGACCAAAAAGAAAATAATTTTCATTTAAAACCTTAGAATCGTTACCACAACAGCATTTTTCACTAATAGAAAAATTTATTTTTGAAACCATTACACTCTTTTTTGAGAAATGGTTTCTCTCATTTGCTTTAAGTTTGTTAATGTTTCCTGCTGCCTTAAATGTGCAAGCGCAAAATATAGCACATCAATCACAGTAAGCTGGGCAAGCCTAGCAGACATCGCTTCCGTTCGGAAAGCCGTTTCTTGCGTTGATGTATACAGCGTGACATCTGCAAGCTGACTCAATGGAGAACGCTGATAGCTTGTAATGCCAATGGTTTTCGCTCCTTTTTCCTTAGCTGTTTTCATCGCATCCAGTAAATCCTTATTTCGACCAGAATGAGATATACCAAGCACTGTGCTCTTTTGATCAAGCAGACCTGCCGACATCGCTTGAAAGTGAGAATCTGTATGAACAATACAGTTGATGCCTGTTCTCATAAATTTGTGAAAAGCATCTGTGGCGATGAGTCCAGACCCACCACTGCCATAAAACTCTAAGCGCTCTGCTTCATGGATTAATTGTACGGCTTTTTCTACATCTTCTGGATTCAACAATTGAAAACTATCCTTTAATGCAGTGATGTTTGCCTGAAATACCTTTTGCATAAAAACGGCAGTATCATCGTCAAGACTCATCTCTTCATCTACATAATCAGGCTTCGTTTGGTCTATTTCCTGGGCAATAGCAATCTTCAAATCTTGATACCCCTCAAATCCAAGCCTTTTACAAAGACGAAAAATCGTTGCCTCTGAGCTCGCTGTCTTTTTGGCAAGCTCGACAATCGACAAATGGATGATGTCGCGGGGCTCACTCGTAATGTGCTCAGCAATTGCTTTCAGTTTTGGCGGCAATCCTCTGCTTGCTGCCCTTATCTTATCCATACTACTTAAACTGACAGAAGCCAATTGACTTCACTCCTTCCTCATTCATGTGAGCGCATACATTTCCTCATGTTCCCATCTTATAAAAAAGAAGCCTGTTTGCACAGACTTCTTTTTTAAGAATTCAAGACTTTGATCATTAAATCAAAAAAGCCTTCAGCATCTACATCCATACACACTTGAAGATTGCGATCTTTTCCCCATTGATGCTGAAAATCACATATCATTTGACCATCGCAGAACTCACTCTTCGTCTCCACTTCTACATGAAAAGCCTGTGTATTCACAAGTTGTTTATCAATTGCAAGACTTACAGCAAGCGGATCATGCATGGCACATGCCCACACCCCATTCCGCTCAAAATAGCGCTGGCGGTAAATGCTTGTGCTCTCTCTGATATAACTGGCTAACGTTTCATTTTGAATGGCATTAATTCTCTCATCCGTTAACAAGACCTGTCTCGTGACATCCAGCCCTACTTGAGTCAATGAAGGGAAACCAGCCTCCAGCACCAATTTCGCCGCTTCTGGATCTGCATATGTATTAAATTCCGCAACCGGTGTGACATTCCCCTGTCCCTGCACGACACCCCCCATAAAAATGACTTCTTTCACGTGATGAATCAGCTCAGGACATTTTTTTACCGCAAGGGCTAAATTCGTTAACGGTCCTGTCAACACAAGCGTAACCTGCTTCGAATACTTCAGCACTTGGTCAATGATAAAATCAGGCGCAAAACCTTCATCTGCGGTCTTCTTAGGCTCGACATCCTTTAAAGCGCCGCCAATTCCATCCTCCCCATGCACCCGATGTTCATAATGAGGGGCTCTCAAAAGAGGCGTTACTGCACCTTTGATGACAGGGATTTCCTCTGCCTCAACCAGCTCAAGCACTTTACACGTATTCAACGCCGCCGCTTCAACAGACACATTCCCGCACACCGTTGTGATCCCCAACATATCAAACCGCTTACTTTTCACTGCAAGCAAAATACCAATCGCATCATCAATTCCAGTGTCTACATCCAAGATCAATTTCTTTTTATTTGCCATGTTTGAAAGCTCTCCCTTGTTTGTAAGTGTTGTTAGGGGAATGATAGCATATTACTTTGGTCATCGTTTTTTAAAGAACATACGGCTAACGGATATTTTTCACTCTTTTTCTCCAATGTCTCTCAGATACTGTTCACGTTCCTCCTTAGTAAAACTTTTAAGGTAATTTTCTTTCACTTCCGGCTCATCTTTATATTCTTCCCAATCTATAAAGCGGTCTGATAAATCAGGGTCATAACTCATTGAACCGATTTTTTTAGCTCTATATTGTAAAGAAGCTGAGAAACCGTACTTTTCCGGTTCATCATTTATATATCCTCTAATTACGATGTAGCCCATTGGATCAATAGTTACACTCTTCTTAAACGTTATGGTCTTAATAAAGTGATGGATGTCTTCTTTGCGTAAACATTCTTCTATTTTAGGCTTCATTTTTTCTGCGAGCTCTTCTGCTTTTTCTTGATCGCTCTTTTCTTTTACCACATCATTTGTTTTACTTTGCTTATTGTGCTGAGTGATTAACGAAGTCACTGAGACAATGATGATAACGACCAAAACAGATACAAGTTTTAAAGTATTTTTCATACAACGCAACACTCCTTACAATCAAAACTTCTCAATTAATGATAATAAAAAAATAAAACAGGTGGGTAGACACCTGCTTCACTCTTTTTCTCCAATGTCCTTTAGATATTGCTCTCGTTCTTTTTCAGAGAGTCGTTTAAGATAGTTTTCCTTTAATTCTGGTTCATCTTTAAATTTGTCCCAATCTTTAAAACGATATGACAACTCAGGATCATAACTCATTGAACCGATTTTTTTAGCTCTATATTGTAAAGAAGCTGAAAATCCGTACTTCTCCGGTTCATTATTTATATAGCCATCGATTATAATATCCCCCATAGGATTGATGGTCACATCTTTTTCAAACGTTATGGTTTTAATAAAGTGATGAATGTCTCTTTTATGTAAATGCTCTTCTATCTTAGGCTTCATCTTCTTTGCAAGTTCTTCTGCTTTTTCTTCATCGCTCTTCTCTTCCACTACATCATCCGACAGACTCTGATTAATGTACTCTACAATGAAAGCAGTTACTGAGATGATGACGACCACAAATAATATAGAAAATTTCATTGTATTTCTCATAAAAAATAAAAACTCCTTTATGAACCTTTAATCAATCTACAAATGAAATTGACACAAATAAAAACAGGTAGGTGAGTACCTGCTTTACTCTTTTTCTCCAATGTCCTTTAGATATTGCTCTCGTTCTTTTTTAGAGAGTCTGTTAAGGTAGTTTTCTTTTATCTCAGGCTCATCTTTATATTTATTCCAGTCTTTAAAACGATATGACAACTCTGGGGAAAAGCTCATAGAACCAATTTCGTTAGACTTATGCATTAAAGATGCTGAGAAATAAAATTTTTCAGGATCATCATTTATATAACCATCAACTGTTACATATCCCATTGGACTAATGGATACCTTTTTTTTGAATGTTATTTTTTCTATAAAATGATAGATATCCTTTTTATGTAATCTTTCTTCTATTTTTGGTTTCATTTTCTCTGCGAACTCTTCTGCTTTTTCTTGATCACTTTTCTCTTTCACAACAGTTTCCCCTCCTGAATCATTCGATTTTTCTTTCTTATCTTGTTGGATAATAAGAGAAACTATTAGAATAATAACGATAGTAAATAATATAATCACAACTTTGATTGTGTTTTTCATTAGATAAATCCACCTTTGTTAATCTAGAGGATTTTAATCCTCTTTTTATAGATATCTATCATACAATATCATATAATATATAAGATAAATATTACAGGAGTGACAATTTTGTCTAAAACCGTAGCCCAAAACGAACTTTCTGATAAAGACTATAATCTTATTTCCAATGCATCTTATAAAATAGATTACTATAGAATTTCTAGTGAAATAGAAATTAGTAAAAATAAGACCATGTATGTCATTGATTATAAAGAAACAACTAAAGGTCTTAATGCACTAACTATCGTTTCCGAAGAAGATTTTGATCGCTCAAATGGCGGAAAAGACCTCACCAAAATCAAAAACGCCGTCATCGCCTACCGTGGCTCAGAACCGATTGGGGCAGGCCAATATAAAGATACCATTAAAAAACATGGAAAAAAAGAGTCAGATGATCTTCTTTCTACCATTTTGACAAAGCTGCCTCCTTTTAGCCAGTCAGAGACGTCAAAGGAAGTCACGACGAAGATGACGACAGGGACAACGACCTATACAAATGAGATTGTACAAGATTGGTTGATTTCAGATACGAAGTATTTGATTAAAAATATCCCTTTTGAACACGGCGCAGAGAATCAAATGGTGCAAGCGGACCAGTATGCAAAAGAGATCCATAAGAAAATGCCGAATGCGAAGATGTATGTGACAGGGCATTCACTTGGCGGGTCAAATGCTTCTTATGTTCTTGTCAAAAATGATTTTATTCAAGGCGGGGTCACCTTTGAGAATCCGAATATTTACCCAAATCTATCGGATGGTCTGCAAGCCAAAGCATTAAAAGGTGATTACCGTAGTAGATTAACAGAATATATCAATCTCAATGACGGGCTTTCTCTCTTAAATCGTCATACGACAGAAATCGGTCGTGTGAAAGTGATGTATGATGCCGCTTTACCTGAAGGCGTCGATTACACTGAGGACTCCTCAAAGGCCGTCCAATTTATGAAAAATCTCCTCAATCGGGCAATGAGTGTGAATCCTTCACTTGATGCGAATTTATTTCTTGAAGCCCTCGCCGGCAGCCATGGCTTAGACCGGTATTCCTTTTCGTCAGATGGCTCCGTTCAAACCATTGATGATATGTTGAGAAAAAACCCTTCTCTCACTGCCGCCATGTTACATCAATTGAGCCAATCAAATGTCCATCCGCAAAGTGTGGTAGCGATTTTAATCAAGTCGCATGTTCTCATGAACACAGGGCGTAAATTCTCCACATATGCCGAGCACCATATGCAGCAAATCATTCGTAAAATTGAGAAACTCGATGACAAAGTGGAGCAATCGGTGGAACGCGTTCGTTCAAGATACAAACAAATTGTCGGTTTTGGTTCGTATGACCAGCTGACGGCTTCAGATGTGGATGCTGTGATTCGCCACTTAAAAACAGAGGGTCTTGAAAATGAGTTCTATTCGGTCAAAAAATATGATGCAGCGATTGATCATGCGATGGATATGAAACGGTGGATGGATTCAATATCAGATGATATGAGCCAGCTAGGAAAACAATACCACGATGCAGATACAACCCTTGCCAAGAATATGGGTATTTCTTAAGGAGTACGACAAATGGAATTTTCTAAGAAACAACCAACAGACGCAGATCGTTTTTTGCAGAGAGTGACAGATACGCATACATCTAGCTCCATCTTCTCTCAAGCAAATTTTAACACGGAAGATATGACACCAGCAGAGCTTGCTGCTTTGAAGGCAAAGATCAAAGAAGAACAGAAAACAGCGCTGATTAGAGCCATCCGGCATCAACTTCAAAATGAATTTGCAGAGGATCGTCAAGAAGCCAAAAAAATAGTAGATCTGATTGATGACCTTCTGATTAACGTGTACAAACATCAAAGGAACATCCAAACCCATATGTCAGGTGAAGCCATTGACGCCTTAATCGAAAAAATTGAAAAAAGACTCACATTTTTTGAGCTGAAAGAAGATGTTCAATCAGCCATTGATTCGATCGGCATTTAAATGAACCTTCCATCTGGTGAATCTTTTCCCCGTCTCACTCGTATATACTAAAAGAGTGATTGATTTGAAAGGAGATCTGTTTGTGGGATATATGTTGTTATTTTCGGTTGTGATCGGTCTTGTCCTGACCCTTTTGCTCACACCACTCAGGTTAATCGTTAGAAAGAAAGGGACTGAACAACAGGTGCCGCTTATGTGGATTGCGGGACTGGCACTGCTGTTTATCATCGGGATTTTCGGCTTCTACTACATCACCAATTTAGACCGCAACCCATCATCACTGTGGCTCATTGGACTTGTTGTGACAGCAGCAGGTGCCTTTTTATCAGTGGGATTGGAGCGGAAGATCAAAGGCGTATTATTTCTCATTTTATTGCTGCTCGGTGTTTATATGGTAACCGCTTTTCTATTCAATGCAAATGAGAAATTCGACGTGTCTAAAATGGAGCAAAAAGTCGAAATCAAAGCGTTCGATGAGACAGAGACACCTGCGAGTGTACCACCGCAATTTGCTCGCAATAAGATGAAGAAATCGTTCGGACAGGTGCCAAACACGAGTTACTACGAGCTTGGCAGCTTGCAAATTCAGAAGGTCAATGGTGAGTATGTGTATATCGCACCCGTCGAGTTCTCCGATTTCTTTAAATGGATTCGTTCTGGCAGCACACCGGGTTACTTTACACTAAGTGCGACCGACTCATCTGCCAATCCAAAGTTTGTGAAAACCGAGATGGTCTATACGCCTTCTTCCTATTTCAATAAGGAAATTGAGCGGCATATCCGTCTTCAGTACCCAGATTTGATTTTCTATGGAGACACGCAGCTGGAGATCAATGATGATGGCAAGCCTTATTACATCCAAACATTTGGAGATTTCATCTCTGCACGAAACGGGTTTAAAGCTTCAGGTGTGGTTGTTGTGGATGCCAAAACGGGTGCAACGAAGAAATATTCCTTAGACAAAGTACCAGCCTTTATTGATGGCGCTGTGTCACCAGAGGCTGTCAGTCTGCAGAATAGTTACTTCGGCAACTATGTACATGGTTTCTGGAACAGCCTCTTTGGAAAATCAGATGTGAAGCTGCCTTCTGATGAGGGGACTGAAGCCAATGTAAGTCCGGTGTTTGATTCAAAAGGGGATATGTATTACTTCACAGATTTCACCAGTCCAAAAGAGGGCGTTGATTCCATGCTCGGGTATGCACTAACAAATGCCCGAACAGGAAAAGCCACGTATTATACGGGTAATCTTGAAGAATCCTACATGGATTCACAGGGAGCTTTGCAAATTATTGAGAAACGATTTATCGAGAAGAAATGGAAGGGCCGCATGCCGATTCTTTATAATTTCTACGGGGAAGCCAGCTGGCTTACACCTGTTCTCGATTCAAACGGATTCCTGCAAAACTACTTTATTGTTTCGGCAGCCAATCCTGAAATCGCCGCATACGCTTCTACACCAAACGAAGCACTAAGAGCCTATAAAACAGCTCTTCAAAAAGGCGGCGGTACCGTCAATAGTTCATCAAAGCAAGAAAAGAAAGAGTCAACAGGCAAAGTGAAGAGGGTGTATAAGGAAAAGACCGGTGATTATACAACCGTCACCTTCTTACTAGACGATGGAAAAAACTACACCATGTCATCTGAAAAAGAGCCTCTTATTATTTATTTAAAAGAAGGCGATCAAGTCACCATGAAGTACACAGATACAGGTGAGATTTTCCTCCCAGTCGATGAAATCAACATCAAAGGATTATAAAAAAAAGACGTTTCTCCTACTGCGGAGAAGCGTCTTTTTTCTCTTTTCTCAACAACTCAACAAGCAATTCCTTATTTTTATTCCCACCTGTCATCGGGGATTCGATATAGGAAAATGTCCGTTTAAAGTCCATTCCCCTCACAGAAATGACAGCCAATTCCCCGCCAATGCTGCCCCGCTGGAGGACATATTTAGATAAAACAGATAGCCCCATTCCATGAATGACAGCTTCTTTTATCGCTTGATTGCTGCTAAACGTCACAAAAGTCCGCGCTTTCAGTCCATTTGATTTCAGGACATGCTGTAAGTATTCTCCTGTCCCAGATCCTTCTTCTCTTGTGATCCATGTTTCATTTTGCAATTGATCAATGGTGACATCCTTTTTCTTTGCAAACGGATGGTCTAATGGGGCAACGATATACAATTCATCCTCTAGGAACGTTTCTACAGAGAGTTCTTTGTCATTGGTTTGTCCTTCAATCAGTCCGATGTCGACATGGAACAACCGAACATGTCTAGCGATCGCCTCTGTATTATCAATGACTACTTCAATATCAACATGCGGATAGAGCTGATGAAATTGTGCCAAAATTTGCGGCAGCACATACTCCCCAATGGTAAAACTCGCTCCAATCGTGAGCTTCCCTCGTGCCAGATGATGATGCTCATAAATATCCTGCTTCGCCTGTTCATATAAACGAATGATTTGTTTTGATCGATGGTACAGCATATCCCCAGTTGGCGTCACCGTTAATTGCTTTGGCGAACGATTGAGCAGAACCGTCTGAAATTCCTGCTCCAAGTTCTTAATGTGAAGACTGACACTCGGTTGAGAAATCCGTAGCTTCTGGGCTGCTTTTGTAAAGTTCTTCTCTTCTACCACTGTCACAAATGTCTTCAGTGCATCATAATACATCTGTCCCTCTCCTATCAGAAATCTTAATCCTACATCTTCAATACATATATCTTACTAATTCCTTTCCAACTCGTAAAGAACAGCCTAAACCAATCAATTTAATAAAAATATTTACTAATTTTTTTAAAGACTCTATACTGAAAGGAGATATTTTCTATAGGAGGTGCTGACTTGGCAGCTAAAATAAAGGACATTGCGGAAAAAGCCGGATTATCCATCGCCACCGTGTCTCGCGTACTGAACCAAGATCCCAACCTATCGGTTACGGATCAAACACGTGAGAGAGTATACGCGGCAGCAGAAGCTTTGTCCTATCAAAAAAAAACATTCAAACATTCACTAAAAAAAATTGCCTTTCTCTATTGGATGACCGAAAAAGAAGAGCTTGAAGATATTTATTTCAAATCCATTCGTCTAGGCATTGAGGAACTCACCAATACCAGAAGCTTAAATGTTACCGCTTACAACCCATCTGATGGTCTTCAATCGATTGATCCTTCTACAGAAGGCATCATCGCCATCGGTCGATTTAAAAAAACTGAGCTTGATCAATTATATGCAATCACAAAACATATCGTCTTTATTGATACATCACCAGATGAAGACCGCTTTGATTCTGTGAAACCAAACCTGAAACGAATTGTAGAAAAGATTATCGATTCTTTTATCGAAAAACAGCACACATCCATCGGATTTATTGGCGGGACAGATCTTGATCTCAATACAAATAGGCGGATTCCAGATATTCGTGAAACGACCTTCCGCCAGTACATGACAGCACACAACAAACTGGATGAACAATTGGTCTATATCGGTCACCACTTCTCTGTAGATGAAGGCTATTCATTGATGATGAAGGCGATCGACGAGCTCGGCGATCACCTGCCAACCGCTTTTTGTGTCGCAAGTGATCCTCTTGCGATAGGCTGTTTACAAGCATTAAATGAACGCGGTTTTTCTTTACCAAATCGAGTGAGTGTCTTTAGTATCAACGATATTCACGTCTCTCAATATGTGTCACCACCGCTCACAACTTATCACATCCATACCTCTTTACTTTGCGAAACAGCTGTCGATTTACTTTTAGAAAGACTTGTTGATGGCAGAACATTACCAAAAACCGTGCTGATTGCCTCAGAACCTGTCTTTCGGAAAAGCACGATATAAACAGCTGGAAGGCCTGCCGTATATGGTGGGCTTCTTTTCTCTTTATTTCAGTAAAAAATTTTACTTAATAAATTTAATAAAATGTGTTTACTTTTTTTACTCAAGTTGATATTCTCACATTAAGAAAGCGTTTTCTTATTATCTGTGAAAAAAGAACGAGAGGGGATTACGAATGAAAAAGGGAAAATGGGCGACATTATCGGCAGTCGTTGGTACTGCTGTGCTGCTGCTGTCAGCATGCGGACCAGGAGATGACAATTCAAGCGGTACACAGCCGGCATCTACAGGTACAAAGACCTTGCTAGTGTGGGAGGATGTCAAAAAGTCTGATGGGATTCAAGACGCCGTCAAAGAATTTGAAAAACAAAACGACGTGAAAGTCAAAGTGGTCGAAAAAGCATATGCCGACCAAATTGAAGCGCTTCGTCTTGATGGTGCAGCCGGCACTGGTCCAGATGTCATCACCATGCCTCACGACCAAATTGGATCAGCTGTCACAGAGGGATTGTTACAAGAAATCAAACCAGATGAAAAAGTGATCAATTCCTTCACAGACGAATCGATTCAATCACAAACGATAGATGGTAAGCTGTATGGTCTGCCAAAATCCGTTGAAACCACTGTGCTTTTCTATAACAAAGACCTTGTGAAAAAAGCACCAACGACACTCGATGGCTGGTATGACCTTTCGAAAAAGCTGACAAAGGACGGGAAATACGGTTTTGTTGCGAAGTGGGATGAAATTTACTACGCAGAAAGTGTATTAGGCGGTTCAGGTGGCTATATTTTCAAACAGAAAAACGATGGTTCTTATGACGTCAATGATATTGGTCTTAATAACGATGGTGCCATCGAAGGTGGAAAATACATTCAGACATTCTTTAGCGAAGGACTTTTCCCGAAAGGCATCATTGGTGAGCAAGGAATCAATGTCCTCAATTCCTTATTCACTGAGAAAAAGGCAGCGGCTGTGATTTCTGGTCCATGGTCATTTGGTCCTTATAAAGAAGCAGGTATCGACTATGGCGTGTCCGAGCTACCAACACTCCCTAACGGAAAACATATGAGCTCGTTCTTAGGTGTAAAGAGCTACAACGTCTCCTCTTATTCTAAAAATAAAGAACTTGCCGAGAAATTTGTTGAGTTTGTCACGAACGAAAAAAATTCGAAAAAGCGCTTTGAAGTCACAGAGGAAATTCCACCAGTGAAAAAGCTGATGAAAGACCCAGTCATTACTGAAAACGCTAATGCGGATGCTGTTTCAAAGCAAACGAAATATGCCACGCTGACACCGAACAATCCAGAGATGGCAGAGGTGTGGAAACCGATTGACAGCGCATTAGGGCTGATTGCGACTGGCCGTACCGATGTGAAAAAGGCATTTGATGATGCGGTTAAACAAATCGACTCGCAAATTAAAGCGAATCACTCCAAATAAACATCAAGCGCAGGTAGCTGTTCATCTATCATGCTGCCTGCACTTGATCTAATTTCATATGAAGTAGGTGTTAAACGTGACGGGTAACCTTGAACTAGACCGCACACACATAGTGGAATCAAAGACACACCGGAGACGGGCGCTAATGTTCTCTCTTATACCCGGGATGGGGCAAATATACAACAAACAGTATGGCAAAGGGGCACTCTTTTTCCTGTTTGGCGTTTCTTTTCTACTTGTGTTTTATGATTTATTCAATATTGGCTTCTGGGGGCTGTTCACACTTGGTACGATGCTGCCTCGTGACAACTCTGTTTTCCTTTTAGCAAAAGGAATTATTGCACTTTTAACAGCTGGATTTGGCATCGGTTTTTATGTACTCATGATACGTGATGCATTTATGAACGGAAAGAAACGTGATCAAGGGGTTCCGCTTCATTCCATCCGTGCTCAATACCATCAGCTCATCGACCAAGGCTTTCCTTACTTAATGAGCACTCCTGCTTTCTTTTTACTTCTATTCTCTGTTGTCTTTCCTATTATGTTCAGCTTTGCGCTGGCCTTTACAAACTATGATTTATACCACTCGCCTCCTGCCAATCTCATTGATTGGGTAGGCATCAAAAACTTTCAAAATATCTTTTCAATCGATATTTGGAGAGACACATTCATTGATGTACTAGGCTGGACGGTCGTATGGACGTTGGCTGCATCGACCCTTCAATGTGCTGTCGGCATTTTCCTAGCGGTTCTGCTCAATCAAAAAGATTTAAAAGGAAAACGGTTTTTCAGAACGATTTTGATTCTGCCGTGGGCTGTTCCAGGATTTGTGACCATTTTGGTGTTTGCTGGATTGTTTAACGACACGTTTGGTGCGATCAACAATACCCTTTTTGCATCGATTGGAATTGATCCAAAACCATGGCTGACAGATCCATTTTGGAGCAAAATCGCTCTTATTGCGATGCAGACTTGGCTTGGTTTTCCTTTTGTGTTCATTATGACAACTGGCGTTTTGCAGGCCATTCCTGAAGATTTATACGAGGCTGCAACCATTGATGGGGCAAATTTCTTTCAGAAATTCCGTTCCATCACATTACCGCTTGTCCTCTATTCAATTGCACCTATATTAATCACGCAATATACGTTTAACTTTAACAACTTTAATATCATCTATTTATTTAATGGCGGAGGACCGCCTGTGGCTGGCTCAACTGCTGGGGGCACAGACATCTTGGTGTCTTGGATTTACAAACTGACGATGCAATCTTCTCAATATGCACTCGCTGCCGCTGTTACGATCTTACTGTCAATCTTCGTCATTGCCATTGCACTTTGGCAGTTTAAGAGAACGAATTCATTCAAAGAGGAGGACATGATGTGATATGGGATCAAAACAAAATAAGCTCATTCGCCTGAGTATCACTTATTTCATCCTTTTCATTGCCTCCGTTTGTATTCTATATCCACTCCTTTGGACGATCGGCGCTTCCTTTAATCCTGGGAACAGCCTGATGAGCACAAGCATGTTTCCGAAGAATCCAACGTTCAGCCACTTTACAGAACTCTTCTTCGGTCAGGGAGCACTTTATGCAAAATGGTATTGGAACTCAATGAAAATCAGTATTGCGACTATGCTCTTAACGTTGATCCTTGTCAGCTTTACAGGCTATGCCTTTTCTAGGTTCCGATTCAAAGGACGCAAAAATGGGCTAATGCTCTTTTTGCTGCTGCAAATGATTCCTCAATTTTCAGCGCTGATTGCCATATTTGTATTGGCTCAAATGCTTGGACTCATTAACAGCCATCTTGCATTGATTTTGATTTATGCAGGCGGACAAATTCCGATGAATACGTATTTAATGAAAGGCTATCTTGATGCGATTCCAAAGGATCTTGATGAATCAGCCAGAATGGATGGGGCAGGGCATTTCCGGATTTTCATCCAAATTATTATGCCACTTGCCAAGCCGATTTTAGCCGTTGTTGCCATCAACTCATTTACAGGACCGCTCGGTGATTTCATTATCTCCAGTGTCATTGTCCGCTCACCCGAAATGTATACGCTCCCAATCGGTCTATACAATCTTGTATCAGATAAAATGGGTGCCAGCTACACGACCTTTGCAGCAGGGGCTTTACTCATTGCGATTCCAGTTGCTTTATTGTTTCTTGTTTTACAAAAACAATTTGTATCCGGCCTCACACAAGGCGGGACAAAAGGATAAGGGGAGATTTGATGAAGAAATGGTTGCTTGTCACTGTTGTCGTTTTCTTTCTGATGGGGTTAGGTATTCTGCCTGAAGCAAAGGCTGATACGATTTCGGTGAAACCGATCAATGGATTGCAAAGTGATTTCATCAAAGGAGCCGATATCTCCATGCTCGCAGAAGTAGAGCGAAGCGGCGGCAAATACTACAACCAAAACTGGCAGCATGTTGATCCGCTCAAGCTATTAAAAGAGAAAGGTGTCAACTATGTGCGCATCAGACTCTGGAACCATCCATACGACAACCAAGGCCGTGCCTATAACGGGGGGACAAACGATTTACATACCGCCATTGCTCTCTCGAAACGTGCAAAAGCACAAAATATGAAAGTGCTGCTTGATTTTCACTACAGTGATTTCTGGACCGATCCCGGTAAACAGTTCAAACCGAAAGCTTGGACCAATCTCTCCCAAAGCGATTTAGAAAAAGCTGTTGGCACTTACACAAGCGATGTACTTAAAGCGATGAAAGCACAAAATGCCCTACCAAATATGGTACAGGTCGGGAATGAATTGAATTCAGGTATGCTTTGGCCGAACGGAAAGAGCTGGGGTGAAGGCGGCGGTGAATTTGACCGACTCGCTGCTTTGCTAAAAGCGGGGACAAATGCTGTCCGCTCTGTCGATTCAAACATCAAAGTCATGCTTCATCTTGCACATGGAGGGGACAATGGTGCATCTCGCTGGTGGTTTGATGAAATCACCAAACGAGGCGTTTCGTTCGATACGATCGGTTTATCTTACTACCCGTATTGGGACGGGGGATTTAGCGGTCTTACTAACAACATGAATGATATTAGCGCCCGCTATAACAAAGATGTCATCGTGGTAGAAACCGCCTACGGCTTTACAACAGCAAATGGTGACAACCTCGATAACTCATTTAACCAAGATTCAGTCAATACGGCCGGTTATCCAGCATCACCACAAGGGCAGGCATCTTTTATACGAGATCTATCAGAAAAAATTTCACAAGTAAAAAACAATCGCGGGAAAGGGTTCTTTTATTGGGAGCCGCTTTGGATTCCAGCAAAAGGTGCTCCGTGGTCTAGTCAATACGGGCTCGCTTATATTCAAACAACCGGCACAGTCGGGAATGCTTGGGAAAATCAGGCCATGTTTGATTTCAACGGAAAAGCACTGCCTTCTCTTGATGTATTTAAACAAATGACACCGTAATTAAACAGATAGGACGTGACAAAATGGGAAAGCGTTACCCACTCGTTCACCCAAATGTGAAAGGCTTTTTGCATGGTGGCGACTATAATCCTGATCAATGGCTTCATATGCCGGAGATCATTGACGAAGATTTTCGATTAATGAAGCTTGCACACTGTCAAACATTCTCTATCAACATTTTCGCTTGGAGCAAGCTCGAGCCAAAAGAAGGGGAATATGATTTTGCCTGGCTGGATGATATCATGGATCGCTTGGCAGCGCAGGGAGCTCACGCCATTCTCGCCACGCCAAGCGGAGCAAGACCTGCTTGGCTCTCGCAAACATATCCAGAAGTCTTACGCGTTGAAGCAAACCGCCAGCGCAACTTACACGGACTTCGCCATAATCATTGCTTCACCTCACCGGTTTATCGAGAAAAAACGAATACACTCAATCGTTTGCTTGCTGAACGCTACAAGGACCATCCAGCGCTGATCATGTGGCACATTTCAAATGAATACGGCGGCGAATGTCATTGTGATCTTTGCCAAGAAGCATTTAGAGACTATTTGAAAGACAAATACAACCATGACCTTGAAGCTTTGAATCAAGCATGGTGGACGGGATTTTGGAGCCACACCTTTACCGATTGGTCACAAATCGAGTCACCAGCCCCTCATGGCGAGCACATGATTCATGGCATGAACCTAGACTGGAAGCGTTTTGTCACAGCACAAACGATCAATTTTTATCAAAATGAAATTGAACCGCTACGAGAATTAACACCTCATGTGCCAGTAACCACCAATTTTATGGGCGACTATCCGCATATGCGTCCTTTTCTTGGACTGGATTATCATCAATTTGCAAAAGAAGTCGACGTGATCTCATGGGATAGCTATCCAGCATGGCATAGCGGCAGAGAAACCACTGCAGAATTAGCGTCAAACGTCGCCTTCGTTCACGATTTGTATCGTTCATTAAAGGGCGGTCAGCCGTTTCTTGTGATGGAAAGCACACCAAGCCTCGTGAACTGGCATGAAGTGAATAAGGTGAAGCATAAAGGAATGGCACACCTCTCTGCCATGCAGGCGATTGCCCACGGGTCCGACTCCGTCCTTTATTTCCAGTGGAGACAAGGCCGAGGCGCCTCTGAAAAATTCCACGGCGCTGTTGTGGATCATTCAGGACATGAACATACGCGTGTGTTTCAAGAAGTCGCTGATTTAGGAAAACAGCTGGAGCAGCTTCAACCGATTGCGGGTACATCCGTTCAACCAGAGGTGGCCATCATATATGATTGGGAAAACCATTGGGCAATTGATGATGCGCAAGGCTTAAATAATACCAACAAACGCTATGTAGAGGCTTGCCAAACTCACTATCGCAGTTTCTGGAAAAAGGGTATCCCTGTTGATATTGTCGGGATGGAAAAGGATTTCTCATCTTATCGAGTGCTTGTGGGACCAATGCTCTACATGATCAAACCAGGCGTGGCAGAAAAGATCGAAGCATTTGTCAAAGAGGGCGGCATTTTTGTAGCAACATACTGGAGCGGCATGGTCGATGAAAACGACCTCTGTTTCCTCGGTGGTTTCCCTGGCCCTCTCCGCCATGTACTTGGTGTTTGGGCAGAGGAAATCAACACATTGATGCCAGATGAACACGTTTTAATGACCACAGGAAATGGACGCACCTACCATGTCGGGCAATATTGCGAATCCATTCACCCAGAATCAGCCTCTGTGTTAGGGCATTTTGAGAATGGCTGCTATGAAGGACAGCCCGCCCTTACTGTCCGTCCATTTGGCAAAGGGAAAGCATACTATATGGCTTCTGAAAATGAGCAAGCGTTTTATGATGATTTTTACGAAGATCTCATCACAGGAATAGGGATAAAGCCGATCCTCTCCTCTTCAATTCCAGAGGGAGTCAGTGTCCAGAAACGAACAGATGGATCGCAGGACTTTGTGTTTATAATGAACTTTACAGAACAGCAACAGAACATTTCACTAGATTCAGCGGAAAGCTATGAAAATATGCTGACTGGACAGCATACATCTCAACAGTTACAACTGAATCCTTACGAATACGTTATTTTGAAAAAATAGTGTGAAAGAAGCGTCCATCCAAAGGGCGCTTTTTACTTTTTTGTTGAATCTAAATACCTATATATTTTCTCCCGGTAGTAGATTATCAATAGAAGTATTATTTTTTATCTAAATTTTTTGACATATTGAACACCGCACCATGATTGGCCCCGCCATCCTTTTTTACCATTGTATAGGTATGAAAGCGGTTGCCTAATACTCATATTTTTGATACTCTTTTTTTCAATGCAAATGTGGGATTGCATTGGTAAAAAAACAAACAAATGTAAACGGTTTATTGTAGGGGGAGGGGCTTATGTTAACGTTTGTTGGATTGTTGATTATTTTAACGATTGTTGTTTTGCTGATTTGGGGGAAAGCAAGTCCAATTGTCGCAATGGTCATGGTGCCTTTAATAGGGGCGCTCATTGCAGGATTTGGTATCAATGACATTCAAACTTTCTTTGAACAAGGGATTATCAAAGTTTTGCCAGTGGCGACCATGTTTATCTTCGCCATTTTATTTTTTGGCATTTTACAAGATACAGGGTTCTTTGAACCTGTAATTAAAGCGTTAATCAAGCTGACAAAAGGGAATGTTGTCACAGTTGCGATGGGAACTGCCTTGATTGGGGTCATCGCACACTTAGACGGAGCAGGCGCTACAACCTTTTTATTAACTGTACCTGCACTGCTTCCACTTTATAAAAAATTACATATGAGTCCTTATTTATTGCTATTGTTAATCGGGACGAGTGCTGGATTAACCAATATGATTCCATGGGCTGGCCCCACAGGACGGGCAGCTAGTGTCCTAAATATGGACCCATCTGAACTGTGGGTACCGCTTATTCCCATTCAGCTGATCGGGGTCGTGCTCGTATTAGGAATGGCATTCATTTTAGGAAAAAGAGAAGAAAAACGAATTCGGGTGAAAATCGCGGCAAATGAAGTAGCTGCGGTTCAATTAGAAGGCGCTGATTGGGATCGTGCCATTCAATCGATCAGCGAAACAGGCGATGCGTCTTTAAAGCGTTATCACTTAATGTGGGTCAACCTCATTCTATTTTTAGCTGTTGTTGTCCTTCTCGTGCTGAACGTGATTCCTGCTAGTTATATGTTTATGATTGGTCTTTCACTAGCACTTCTGATTAACTTTCCAAATGTAAATGTACAAATGGAGCGAATTAAGGCGCATGCCCCGAGTGCACTAATGATGGCAGCTGTAATTTTCTCCGCAGGTTCTTTTTTAGGAATTCTTGAAGGAACGGGCATGCTGAAGGCGATTGCAGTAGACAGTATTCACATTTTGCCAGCTTTCTTACTGCCATTTTTACATATCATTGTGGGGATATTTGGGGTTCCGCTTGATATGCTGACAAGTACGGATGCCTATTATTATGCACTTCTGCCGATTGTCGAATCGATTACATCAGAGGTTGGTGTGCCAGGGACATCTGCGGCATACGCCATGATGATTGGAAATATCATCGGCACCTTTGTCAGCCCCCTTGCACCTGCTGTATGGCTTGCCATCGGTCTTGCAGGGGTCGATATGGGGAAACATATCCGCTACTCCTTCTTTTGGATGTGGGGGTTCAGTATCGTTTTACTCATCATCGCCAAACTGATTGGCATCATATAAAAAAGAAAGACATGCGCAAACCAGCGCATGTCTTTTTCTTTGAATTATGAAGGATATTCACTTGTGTGAATGTCTGTTTTCGGTTTTCTAATGAGTGACATCAGTCCAACGATCAGCAACAAGATCATCGGAACGAAAGCAAGACCAACAGTTCCAATTAAAAGAGTCACAGCCGAAACCAAGAAAAGAATACCAGAAAGCACGGCACGGCGGTCTGTTTTCAAAACAATCACACCAACAAGGGCTAAGACAGCCGCAATTGCGGAAACAACCATAAACTGAACGCCAAAGGCATGAACCGATGCCTCAAGTGTTTCAACTGGCAAGGCGCTGCCTTCCTCTTGTAAAATTTCATTCATTTCTTCATAAAATGCTGGGTCCACAGAGAGCATCAATGCCCCAAAACCAACACCAATTACGTTGAGGACAATACTGATTATCCCCATAATTTTTTCACCTTTACGCTTAATCATTGATAGAAACCTCCTAAAAAGTTAAATTAACCTGTTTTTACTTCTCGCTTTTGGAAGACGATTAAAGCAACCGCCAAGAAGATGGCCCAATAAATGACTAGGACCGTTAGTGAGAAACCTAGGGACATGCCTTCGATATAAGTAGGTGTTTCTGCGAAATACTGTACAGGATCGTTGGCAAACAATAAGTATTTCGCCCAATCAAAGAAGAACATCAAAATGCTTGTGATGGATGCTCCCACAATATAGGCTAATACACTAATCGCTATGGAAATGGCCTCACTTCTAAACACCGTTGAGATGGCAAAAGAAAGTGTCCCTAATACAACAAACATAGCACAATGCGCCAAATAATAAGAGACCATATTTGCAAACTGAGACCGTTCAATGACTTCACCATTTTGATAAGCTAAATACACATAATCATGGTTTAGTCCAAAGAATATCGCACCTAAGATAAAGGATAAGATAAATAGGACAGCGATCAAGAAAAGTGAATATAGTTGAACGGTAAAGTATTTAGACAAAAGAACCTTCAACCTGGATGGCGGACGAATCAGTAATAATTTAATTGTACCATGCTTATATTCAGCCGAAACAATTGTGGCTGCAATAATAATCACAAATACACCGACCAGCTGAAGCAAATTAGCATTTGTTTTCACATAAGTCCATGCATTTTTACCGAATTGATCGGCTGGAGGTAGATCATGTTTGATTCGATACTCATTGATCGCTATATCGGTTTCAAGGGATCTCTTATAAAATCCTATATTATCCTCTTTCAATTCTTTCTTATTTGCTTTATTGATTTCTTGCAACTCAGTTTTCCAATCACCGGATGCTTGATCTCCGTCATTTGTCTTAACAGCAAAAATCAACGTCGCAATCATACCTAAAACAAGAAGCCCAACCATAATCCAAGTACCCACACGATAACTGATTTTCATCCACTCGTTTTGAATGAGGCGAATCATACGTCTGCCTCCTTTTTACCTGTTAAGCTTAAGAACTTATCTTCTAAGGTTTGTTTTTCTATTTTGATTTCGTACAAATGAATAGAAGCCTCGCTCAAATGACGAATCAATTGTGGCATTTTCTCTTCTAGGATGGAGAAGAATAAGTACTGCTCCTCTTCTCTAACTGTGATGCCTTCCTCAAATGCTTCAATGAGCTTTTGAGCTTCTTCAAGCTCACTTGATGCTACTTTCATTCGATAATTGACCAAATCATCCTGCTTCGTCTCTGCACGCTGATCCTCAATCGCAATCAGCTTTCCTTTTTGGATAATAGCAAAACGATCACACATCAATTCCATTTCTGACATGAGGTGACTTGAAACAATGACAGCAAGCCCTTCTTCCTTTGCCAGCCTTCTCAAGTAATCTCGTATCATACGAATTCCCTCTGGATCTAGTCCATTGGTCGGCTCATCTAAGATTAGCAGTTTCGGTTTATGTATCAATGCCTGAGCAATCCCCAAACGCTGCTTCATTCCTAATGAAAACGTACGGACACGCTTATGTTTCACATGCTGCAAACTAACTAGTTCTAGCAGTTCATCAATTCGACCTTCATCCACTTTTCCATTCATTCTGGCAAAATGAACAAGGTTTTGTCTTGCCGTTAAATGATTATACATTTCTGGATTTTCAATAATTGCACCGACATCTTGGATGGCATGCTGATATGAGGTTTGAATACTATGACCATTAATCAGAATGTCACCGGATGTAATGGGAGAAAGACCGACCATCATGCGAATGGTTGTCGTTTTTCCTGCGCCATTCGGCCCTAAGAAGCCAAAGACTTCGCCCGCTTGAACAGAGAAACTCAAGTCTTGAACAATCTTTTTCCCGCGAATATGCCTAGATACATTTTGCAGTTCTAAAACGTTCGTCACGTTACCTCTCCTTCTTTGTCTAAGTATCATCTATCATCTCTTTCCTGATAAACACCATGATCCGTCAAAAATAGAAGAACACTTCCATATGGTACAGCAATGCCCAAAAGTTGTGAAGGGGATTAGGCAAAATTTAGAGAATCATCTGCCTTTTTTAAGGTAGAGTTAAGAAAAGCGTGAATTTTTATAAGAAAAGAGGCTTGTTTTTTTTAAAAAAAGAATGATTTTCAATAGGTACATATGTATGAAATGATGTTTAAGATTATACCTTTCACCTATAAATATCGAAATAAAAAAGAGGCTGATGATCGACAGCCTCTTTTCATATATTATACTTTCTTCACAAACTCCGATTTTAACTTCATCGCGCCAAAGCTAGGAATTTTACAATCAATGTTATGATCGCCTTCGACTAAACGAATCCCTTTGACCTTCGTCCCTATTTTTAAGACCGAAGAAGAACCTTTGACTTTTAAATCTTTAATCACAGTGACCGTGTCACCATCACTTAATAGATTTCCATTCGCATCTTTGACAACAAGCTGTTCCTCTGCCGCTTGTTCTTGTTCTAGCGACCATTCATGCGCACATTCTGGACAAATAAGCATGCTGCCATCCTCGTATGTATAAGTTGAACTGCACGATGGACAATTCGGTAGATTAGACATTTGTGTTTCCTCCAACTTTCTTTTTCATTTAGAACCATTTTACCACATTTCTATAGAAAGGGATGTGATAGAAAAGGAAACATTTTTCATCATTTACTTATCTCTTCCAAATGTCATAACAGCCGCAATATTCCTTGCTGTTCTCTCTACATACACACTAGCATCATACATGGCTTCAGCCAGAGTCGTGACGCCAGGGACAATACTAAAAAGTGCATCAATGCCATGATCATGTACGACTGCACTGTCTTTTGAGAGGGACCCAGCGATACCAATGACAGGGAGTCCATATTGTTTCGCAGCTTTGGCTACACCGATTGGCGTTTTGCCGTAAATGGTCTGCTGATCAATCCGCCCTTCCCCTGTAATGACTAGGTCAGCGTCCTTTAGTACGTCAGCAAAATGTACGGCTTTCAGTACAATATCGATTCCCTTTTGCAGATCAGCCTGTAAAAAGCCTAATAAACTCGCGCCCAGTCCTCCTGCCGCTCCTGCACCTGCCGCATCACCAAAGGAGACATGAAGCTGCTGCTTAGCCACTTGTGCAAAATGAGATAAATTCTTGTCCAACAGTTGAACCATTTCTGCATCTGCTCCCTTTTGAGGACCGAACACAGCAGACGCTCCTCTTTCACCCGTTAAAGGATTATCCACATCACACGCCACTTCCAGACGGACTGATTGCAATCTTGGATCCAGTCGAGATAGATCAATAGAAGCTAATTGATTCAGTGATCCACCGCCCGGCGTGAGGTCTTGGCCTGCTTTATCGAGAAAAAAAGCCCCTAAACCTTGCATCATGCCAACGCCACCATCATTTGTTGCGCTTCCACCAAGCCCAATGATTAAATGCTTCGCTCCTTTATCCAGCGCTGCAAGCATTAATTCTCCTGTCCCTCTAGACGTCGTAAATAAGGGGTTCCGTTTTTCTGGCGGGACAAGATGTAATCCTGATGCTGCTGCCATCTCTATGACAGCTGTCTGACCATCTCCCAACATACCAAAAAAGGCATCCACAGGTTTGCCAAGCGGGCCCGTGACCACTTGCTTGACAATGGTTCCGCCTGTCGCATCCACTAACGATTGAACTGTGCCTTCTCCTCCATCTGCCATTGGGATTTTCATATATTCTGCATCTGGCAAAATAGAGCGAAATCCTCGTTCAATGGCACATGCTGTCTCATAAGCAGATAAACTTTCTTTAAATGAATCTGGTGCGATCACAATTTTCATCCAAAAACCCCTCGTTTCTCATTAAGTCCTCAGCCGAACAGCTGGAAAATACCAAAGATAATGGTCGATACAACGGTTAATGTCAAACCAATTAACGATTCAAAGGGCATTAATTTCAACCGTTCTTTTATATCCATTTGAACACTTCCAGCCGTTGCATGGAAAAAGCTTCCGTGTGGCATATGGTCTAGCACAGTTGCGCCAGCGTGAATCATAGCTGCGCCTGAAAGGGCAGATACACCAAGACCAATAAGAGTTCCGCTAAATACACCACTTGCAACTGCCGTCCCTGCAGTTGTCGAAGCTGTGGCTGCCGACATAAAAATTCCAGACGTTGGTGCAAGCAAGTAAGGAGGTAATCCCGAAGCGTCAAGCACCTGAATAAATACCTCTTTCATGGAAGAATTCGATACAATTCCAGCTAATGTGCCTGTACCTAGTAACATGATCGCTACACCTGACATTTTATGCAGCCCTGACATCGCATAATCATTGAGAAACTTCCCTTTTTTCATGAAAAGAGCGCCTACAATTCCTCCTATTGGTAAGGCAATCATTGGATCAATATTTATTTGAAACAACGGCCTCAAAGCTAACAAGAGAATGGTCACAAGCGGGCCTACCAGCGCTTGTAGAAAACCAGGTACTTGAACCTCGCCTTGGTCAGCTCCCTCTTCCAAAACAGGTGTCCCTTTATTCGCAAGCTTTTTGGCTAAAACATACGTGACGGCTATCCCGAAAATAGCCGGTATGACACCTGCCGCCATCAGGGAAGTAAGCGGGACACCAAAAGCATCAGAGGCTGCAATGGCATTCGGATTCGGTGACATGATATTCCCCGCCTTCCCTCCTCCAATCATCGCAATTAAAATACCCGTTTTAGAAAGTTTTGCACGCTTGGCAATGGCAAGTGCGATTGGTGCTACTGTAATGACTGCTACATCTACAAAAACACCCACCGTTGTTAAAATCATTGTTGCAAGTGCGAGTGCTAAAAGTGCCCTTGCCTCTCCAAGCTTTTTCACGATGGCCTCCGCAATAGATAACGCAGCACCCGACTCAATTAAAACACCTGCCAGTACACCTGCCGCCATGATTCGGAGAACAGCCGGAATCATGTCCTTTGCGCCTTCCATCATGACGTTCACGGTCTGCACAACATCTACACCGCCAACCAAACCGCCAATAAATGCGCCTGCCAGCATGCCATAAGCAGGTGATACTTTTCTTAAAATAAGAACAATAGCGATCACAAGCGCAGTCAATGCGCCCAATGTACTTACTGTCACATCTCCACCCATACTCCATCCCTCCTGATTGTCTTTTCTTAATTGTAAGCGTTTACCCATCGGGATCGAGTTGTGAATCTAGATGAACTTCTTTTATTTATCTCTTCATCCAGTTGTGCAAATGCACAATTAAGACAGTTGATTGTCCAATTGTGCTATGTACAGCTCCATCAACTGTTTCACATGACGAGGATCTTTTCCGGTCAATGCCTGGATTTTATCTAAACGGTATCGCAGTGTATTACGGTGAATAAATAGACGATCAACGATTCTTTGTAAATCCCCGCCCTCTTCAATGTAAACCTTTAACGTTTGAACGAGTTCCGTTTCTTGTATCAGCGGATGATAAAAATCACTCCACCGTTTGCCCTCTTTGGCGGCTCTCGCTTTTATAAACAAGCTTTCAAGCTGATAAGATTCAAAAACATATATGCTTTCCTCTGGATGGAGCACCTTTCCTAACCGCAGGGCTTCTCTCGCATGCTGAAAGGACAACGGTAATTGACTCATGTCCTCAGCGACAGTTCCTACACCCACTAGCACTTGTCCATCAACTGCACCTGCCATTGTTTGCTGTAGCTGTTCGATCACATGCTTGAGTTGATGGTCACATATCGGCTGTCTTAACAGGATCAATTCATGACGGAAGGTCATGCCTAGTAAATCATCCGCATTCTTATCGTATTGAATGGCATGCATCATTTTGTGTACAGTGTCCTCAGACGATGGAATCGGCTGAAAAACAATAGCCATTCGCCGCTTGTCTAAATCCATTCCAAGCCAGTCAGCACGGTGCTTCAGCTGATGATCACCCATGTCAGACTCGGAGATGAGCTGATTCACAATTTCACTCTCTATTCGCTGCCGCCACTGGAAGCGTTCAAGTAGAAAAGACTGCTCTAATACGAGCTCAGCTGCCATTTTCACCATCTCGGCATGATGACGAATGCCCTCTGGTTCACCCGTAATCCCAATGACACCAACAACTTGTTCCCGAAAGCAAATAGGCAGATTGATTCCAGGTCTCACGCCTTTTAAGCGGCGGGATGTCTCCTGATCAATCTCCACACTATCTCCGCTTGACAGCACTAGACGTGCTCCATCATGTTTTTGTCCAATCCTTTTTCGTTCACCAGACCCAATAATGACACCATCTGCATTCATGACATTGATGTTTTGATGTAAAATATGCATCGTACGTTCAACCATCTCTTGCGCCAATTCACTGGTTAAAAATTGCATTCAGCATCTCTCCTGAAGGGGTTTTCATTCAATGTATCATAGTGTCATTGCACAATAAATGCAAAGCTTCAAAAAACAGCCGTTGACAAAGATACGCCAAAAAGTGTTTAATCAAATCAAGGGACCGACCGACAGTCTAATCAAAAGAAAGGATGGCTTTATGAGAACCGTTAAACATCCTGAGGAACGCAAAAATGACATCTTAAATGCAGCAGAAAAGCTTTTTTCAACCAAAGGCTATCAGCAAACCACGATTATTGACATCCTCAAAGCCGTTGGCATTGCAAAAGGCACATTCTATTATTACTTTACTTCCAAAGAAGAAGTGATGGATGCAATCATTGACCGGATCATAAAAGCAGATATCATCGAGGCAAAGCGTATTGCCGCTGATCCAGATATCTCAGTGGTTGATAAATTATTTCGCATCATCATGGCACAATCTCCTAAACAGGGCAGCCATAAAGAAGGCATGATCGAACAATTTCATCAGCCTGCTAATGCAGAGATGCATCAAAAAAGCTTGATCAAAGCCATTACAGAGCTATCACCCGTTTTAGCAGAAGTCATTCAGCAAGGGGTAGAAGAAGGGATATTTCAAACAGATTACCCGCAAGAAACTGTCGAATTTCTCCTCGCTTCTGCACAGGTTATCTTTGATGAAGGACTTTTCCAATGGACCACAGCGGAAAGCATACAACGGGCTCTAGCATTTATCGCAATCCTTGAAGCCTCATTACATGCAGAAAAGGGAAGTTTCTCCTTCCTTCTCCAACGTTTAACTGGAGAACCGGAAGACAATAATCAGTGATTGGTCACTTCAATACCAATCCTGCATACATTATAGACTGACGGTCGGTCTAAAAGGAGAGTGATTTTCATGTCGTTATCAGCCAAAAATGGTTCCACCCACTTTATCTACCTCGTGCTCGGGCAAATTATTTCCGTTTTCGGGTCTTCCTTGATTCGTTTTGTTCTATCTTTACACGTCTTGGATATGACACATCGTGTTGATTTATATGCCCTACTTTTCGCTTTATCCAATATCCCGCTCCTCCTTTCGCCATTAGCAGGAGCAATTGCTGACCGATTTAACAGAAGAAATTTGATGATTTTATTTGATGTTCTTACTGGCATTATGATTCTGGCTTTTTATTTCTGGTTATTTTCAGGTCATGATTCACTTTATATGATTGGAGCCGTCATGATTCTCCTTGGTATCATGAGTACGTTTTATGCTCCTGCTGTGATGTCGAGTATTCCTCAGCTAGTGAAAGAAGACAAATTAGAACAAGCGAATGGCATCGTGAATGGCGTGCAGGCCCTTTCAGGTGTTGTCGCTCCTATCATTGGTGGCGTTTTATACGGACTCATTGGGAGCCAGGTCATCATAGGCGCTAGCAGCATTGTATTTTTTCTATCAGCATGCATGCTTTTACGGTTAAATATCTCTTTCTCACCTAGCCCACTCGCAGAACCGATGACCAAAGTACTCTTGAAAGATATGAAACAAGGCTTTTCCTATATCGGAAGCCAGTCATTTTTAAAAAGAGCCATGCTCCTTGCAGCGCTGCTAAATTTCATCCTCACACCATTTTTTATCGTTGGAGGTCCCATTATTTTAAGGGTCACAATGAAAAGCAGTGACATCATGTATGGAATAGGAATGGGCATCATTGAATTTGCCGTCATCGCAGGCGCCCTGCTAGTTGGGCTTGTAGCGAAACATTGGCGAATTCCTACTTTGTATCGCTGGCTGCTCGTCATCGCAGTCATTTTGCTGCCTGTTGCTTTTTCAACATCCAAGGTGGCTCTTCAATTTGGTACATTTCCAGCCTATTTTCTCTTTTTAGCAGGGTGTCTCCCAATTGCTATGCTGCTCACCATGATTTCGATCGTTGTCATCTCACATGTGCAAAAGAAAACACCCAATGCTCAATTAGGAAAAGTCATGGCCAATCTAACAATGGTCTCTCAATGTGCTGCACCGCTCGGGCAAATGATGTACGGGTTCTTGTTCAACACTTTTTCCGCCAGCATGTATGTGACCGTGTTAATCGTCAGTGCCTTGATGTTTGCACTTGCCTTCCTTACAAAAAATACGCTTCGACATGAAGGAGAATCAGCCTCATGAGATTGACGTTTATCAAGAAAGACCTAACCCGCCACCGTCTCATTTCAATCGGCTTAACCCTTTGCATCATGATGACATCATTTTTAGCAACAAGCGCTGCGCAAATGACGGTCCAGCTGAATGGTTCCATTTCTGATCTACTCCAATCAGCCAAAGCACCAGACTTTGTCCAAATGCACGATGGCAGCTTAGATGAAAAAGCGGTCGATATATTTTCAAGTAAACAGTCGATGGTGAAGGCACATCAAATTGTTCCAATGATTCCGATCGAACACGTCAGCATCAAGTTCGGGCAGGAGCCTGCTCAAGCGGGTGTGATGGATCATTTATTTGTAAAGCAAAATCGCTATTTTGATTTCCTTTTAAACGAACGAAATGAAAAGCTCACTGTCAATAAAGGAGAAGTAGCAGTCCCTATTTATTTTCAACAAAAATACCATTTAAAGATTGGCGAAAGGTTACTCATTTCAAAAGGCTCTCATCAATTCTCTTTTCAAATCAAAACGTTCTTACGAGATGCCCAAATGAATCCAAGTCTTGTCAGTTCAAAGAGGTTTCTTCTGCATGATGCGGACTGGGTAGCACTGAATCAAGTGTTTCAAAAAAAGGAGTACTTAATTGAATTTTTATTGCATGATGCTAGTCAAGCAGATGCTTTTCAATCACTCTATCAATCATCTGAGCTGCCACAACAGGGGCCTGCTGTCACATTACCCCTGCTTCGCATGCTGAATGCTCTAACAGATGGTATGGTGATCGCCATTCTCCTTCTTGTTTGCTTTCTGCTCATTAGCATTTCCCTCCTCTCTCTTCGTCTCGCTATGACCGCCGCTATAGAAGAGGATGAACGTGAAATTGGAATCTTAAAAGTACTAGGAATCCCTTTATCAAAAATCAAACAATTATACGTTGGGAAGTATGCTGTGCTTGCCTGTATAGGGTGTATAGCAGGATATTTGATGACACTCATGTTTGGTGATTTGTTTACAGCCAATATTCAGCAATATATGGGGAATCGCTTCTCTTTTATTCATCAGGTGATTCCGCTTTTGGTGTCAATTTTGACGGCAATGATCGTCATCTCATTCAGCTATACTGTCCTAAGGAGATTTGGTCAAATATCAGCCGCTCAAGCTATTCAAGGCGGCATAAGCTCACCAAGCCGTAAAAAACAAATTCCTATGTACCTCCAGAAAAACAGATTCCTCCCAGTCAATTTTTGGTTTGGATTGAAAGATCTGTTCTCGCGAATAAAGATGTATTCAACAATTACCTGTATTATTGCGCTTTGTACATTTTTAATGTTAATGCCGATTCAGTTATGGTACACATTACAATCACCCGATTTCGTCACATATCTTGGCTCAGGAAAAAGTGACCTTCGAATTGATATTCGGCAGGGAAATCATTTAGAGAAAAGTACAAATAAAATAGAGTCTATGATTAGCGAAGACCAAGACATTCAAACATCTGCCGTCTATGAAACAACTTCTCTACAAGCCAAAACAATGGAGAATACATTAGAAACGCTCTATTTAGAAACAGGTGATCTATCAGCATTCCCTCTCACCTATTTACAAGGACGGGAACCGTTGAAGGAGGAAGAGATTGCTTTATCGGTGTTGAGTGCTGACTCACTTCAGAAAAAGATAGGCGAAAAAGTCACTCTCGCCACAAATGGACAGCAAGTTCAAAAAATGGTTACCGGCATTTATCAAGACGTCACCAACGGAGGGAAAACAGCTAAAGCATTATCTCAGCCTTTTCCTCATTCATCCCTTTGGAAAACCATTCAAATACAATTAAAACAAGGAATAGATATGGCAGAGAAAAAAGCAGCACTTGAAACAAATATGTCTCCTGCAAAAGTGACAGATATGAAAGAATATGTGCATCAAACAATAGGAAGCACCGCATCTCTAGTAAAAGTGATTGCATTATTTTCAACCATCGCAGCTTTTGGAACAGCCAGCCTAATGTTAATGATGTTTCTGCACATGTTAAGGGCGAAAGATTTAAATCGTACTCACTTGTTAAGGACGATTGGTTTTTCTCAAAAAGATTTAACCTATCAATACTTAACAAGTTTTATCGTCGTTCTCTCTATTGGTGCCTTCATTGGAGCAATCGCTGTTCATACTATTGGTCCGGCATTGATGAGTGCAGGCGGAGCATCATTAGGAGCATCCAGCCTTCAGTGGTTAGCCCCGAAATGGGTTTGGATCGTGTATCCTCTCCTGCTGTTTATAGTGAATTTAACTGTCATCTCGTGGTTATTGAAGTCCTTTTTTTCTAGTAAAATCAGTCGTCATACTCTTTCATAAGGAGATGTTTCACATGGAACAATTAATTGAAGCGAAGCAATTGTCTTTACAAATTGATTCATTAAAAGGACAAAAACAGACCATTCTTAGAAATATTCACTTAACCATTAAACGTGGAGAATTTGTCACCATTATGGGACCTTCAGGGTGTGGAAAAACCTCTTTGCTTTATCAACTTAGCGGTATAGAGACATCCTCCAGAGGGGAAATCAAATATAAAGGTCAACTGCTATCAGAAATGACAGACAAACAGTTAACAACTTTACGCTTATCAGAGATGGGATTCGTCTTTCAACACAGCCACTTACTAAAAAACCTCACTCTATTTGATAACATCATTGCTGCAGCTTACTTAGCGAAGAAAATGCCGAGAAAAGAAATCAATGAACGAGCGAAATATTTAATGGAGAAACTTGATATTGATCATTTAGCTGATAGATATTTATCAGAAGTATCAGGAGGACAGCTCCAAAGAGCCTCTATCTGTCGAGCTCTTATGAATGAACCAAACATTCTTTTTGCCGATGAGCCCACAGGTGCTCTTAATTCAAGCACCACAAAGGAAGTCATGGATATTTTTTCACAAATCAATTCTGAAGGAACAACTCTGCTTCTCGTCACCCATGATCCAAAAGTGGCCCTTTGCTCTGAAAGAATTTTGTTTATGAATGACGGTGAAATTTCAGCCCATTTAAATTTAGGAAAATACGATCGCTTTACCGCTGAGAAACGAGAGGCCTTGTTAAACAAGTGGTTACAAAACTTAGGGTTTTAATTGGTGTCAAACAGGCAGAAATCTGCCTGTTTTATTTTTTCTTACACTCAAAGGAGTAATCCATAGTCAAACTATTTGTTTCTAGTATGATTTTGCCGTCTTCTTGTTGACAAGATTCTGTCAGCAACTCAATTTCTTTGCTATAAAAGTATCTCTTTGAGATATAAAGAGTGACTAAAACAAGTAAAAGCGTCGTCATCACAATTGTCATTTGCCAGTTTAACATTTGAAATCTTTTTTTCATTTCAACATCCTTTCTGAAAGGTCAACACTTGTCTCGGATATTCGCCTTTATCAGTAACTACCAGTTTCTTTTCCAAAATCATCTAGCAACATCATAACTGATTTTCCCTTCTAGATCGACCTTTCATTGTTCTTCTCTCATAGCTAAAAAAGCTTTATTTCATATATTCGGATGGTATTTTCGACCATAAACTTAAAACTAATAGTATCTATCACGTTTTTAGACTTCCAAAAAAAGATTTTACTCATTTGAATAAACAATCAATCATCAATACAATAACGTACATCTCATGACATAAGGTCCTTTTTATTACCTCCTGTCAATCACCTCCCAGAAACGATTATATTTTACCAAAAATTGTGATATCGTTTTTTATTGAAACAGGCGAAAGGATGTTAAAGAGGTGAAATTTCCATGAAAATCATTTCAGCTGAACAGGTGGGGAACCGTTTAAATGATTGGCGAATTGCCATTCGTAAGCATGATGTGCACAATGCAAAGACAATCTACACAGAATTAAAGGAATTACTTCAAGAGATGGAAGAGAATCAGGAGGTCTTGACCTACTATTCATTGCTAGAAGGCAAGTTTAAGCTCATGTTATATGAACGAAGAGGTAAAAAACTGAATGAACCGACAGTGCTAGAATACCCTTCTAAAACAAACGACTTAATTGAATATTATTTTTACCTATATAAAGCCCTTTACGCTTCATATAACAGAGACTATGCATCAGCCATCGGACTGTTTAAAATTGCTGAGAAAAAACTACAAAACATTCCTGATGAAATAGAAGTAGCAGAATTCCATACGAAGGTCGCAAACCTATATATGATGCTTCGCCAAAGCCTGATTTCACTTCATTATATTCAGAATGCCATCGATATTTTCAAAGGTCATGATGGCTATGAAAGAAGACTGGCAGCAGCTTTTGTGATCGCAGCCACCAACTTCATGGATATTGGCGATTTCAAAAGAGCTGAGAATTACTACACAAAAGCATTACACATCTCAAATCAATTAAACGATCATTTTTTAGCATCACAGCTTTATCACAATATCAGTATTCTATATGCCGAAGTTGGAGAATCAAAAAAATGTATTGATGCCCTAGAAAAGGCTCTTAGTGATGATGACTACCTTTCATCTTGTTATTTCGAACACTCCATGTTTATGTTACTAAAAGAGCTACTCTCCATTGATGAAAAGTCGCAAGCTCTCTATTATTTTGAATTGGTCAAACAAAAACAAGAAATAGACAGAAACCCCATCTATACAGCAAAAATGAATTTTCTCTATCACCTATATTTCACTGAAGACATATCCAAAAAAGCTCAAACCTGTTTCGATGACATCAGTATTCTGAAAGAATTAAAGGATGTTGAAGGTGCCCGTGAATTAAGTGCACTAGCTGCCAAACACTTTGAAGAGCTAGGTTCAATTCACCAAGCATACCTCTTTTTGAAGGATGCCTATCAATTAGAACACACTACACTTAATTGGAGGAATTATGATGAAAAAAGTGAGTTTACTCATTTTCGCTTTAGCCATCGTTGTTTTCGGACAAACGGTGTCTTACAATTCGTTAAATGATCTTGGCCCAACAGAACGACCTATCGGAACATAAACCGATACAATACAAATAACCACTTGCCTCGTTACAAGGCAAGTGGTCCACATTTATTTTAGTTCTTGATAAGAAATGAGGCGGTGAATATGTACCGCCAGATACGTAAGTTCGTCATTAGGAATAACAATACTATGCACCTGTTTAATATAATCTTTGATTTTGAAAGCTACATCCATCGCTTGAGGATACAAGTGTGCAATTTGTTCAAACAACTCATTTTCTTGATCTGATAATAATTTATTTGCGTAAAATCTTTCAACAAAGAATTTCACATGTGTAATAAATCGGCTGTAATGAATATTCTCTTGATCCATTTTCATATTCAACGTATAGCGGACGAGATTCACAATACTTCCAATCATCTTGGCATACTTCATGCCATCTTTAGAATCGGACTCTTCACCTAACGCATTAATTAAATGGAAGGCGATATTGGCCGCTTCTTCCTTTGGTAATTGTATGCCCAATGTATTGTTGACTAACTCAAGCGCATAATTACCTACTTCAAATTCTTCGGTATAGTAGTTTTTGATTTCCCAGTATACTCGATTTGTAATATTAATATTCTTCTTGTGCCGTTCTACTGCAAAATTCAAGTGGTCCATCAAGGTAAAATAGACACCAGAATTCAGACTTGAGTTTAAGCGTTTTTCAGCATATTGAACAATATGCTGAGTTAAATCGATAAACTCTTGTGGCATTGAATCTAATAGTTGGAGAAATTCCTTCGCTCTCATGTTATCGACAGACATAAACACTTGATCTGCCTTCTTTTCTTCAATCATTTGACCTGGTTTTTGTCCATAACCAATCCCCCGGCCGAATAGAACCATCTCCTGTTGGTTCTGATCTTCAGCCAGAACCACACTCGAGTTTAAAACTTTTTTGATTTTAAACATCGTCATCACCTGTTTTCATGATTGTGGTTTTTCAATCAAGCGATTCACCATTTGTTTCAATGACCTTTTTGTACCAATAAAATGAGTCTTTACGAGAACGTTTTAATGTACCGTTTCCATCGTCATCTTGATCTACATGAATGAACCCGTATCGTTTTGACATCTGTGATGTACCTGCACTAATAATATCAATTGAGCCCCAGCTCGTATATCCGAAGAGGTCAACGCCTTCTTCCACCGCTTCTCTCATTTGGCGGAAATGCTCTTTGAAATAGTTAATACGATAATCATCGTGAATTGATCCATCACTTTCAACAACATCTTTTGCACCCATGCCGTTTTCTACAATGATCAGTGGTTTTTGATAACGATCATATAATTCTATTAAAGAAATTTTCAGACCAACCGGATCAATTTGCCATCCCCAATCAGTAGATGGAAGGTAAGGATTTTTGACCCCACGGATGGTATTTCCATCCGTTTTTTCTAATCCTTCATCAGCTGATTCAGTTAAAGACATATAGTAGCTGAACGAGATAAAATCTACTGTATTTTCTTTTAAAATAGAAAGATCATCTGATTCCATTTGGATATGAATGTTTTTTCTCTCAAGCATGCGCTTGATAAGCGGTGGGTATTCACCAAATACCTGAACATCTGCATAGAAATAGTTTTCTAAGTTTTGTTTCAATGCCCGCTCCACATCATTCGGATGACAAGTGTGCGGATACGTTGTTAATTTTGTCAGCATACACCCTACTTGACTGCCTGGTATGATGCGATGACAATCTGCTGTTACGAGTGCAGAGGCAATAAATTGATGATGGAGTGCTTGATAAACCGTTTCTTCCTCTTTCCCTTCTGGGCAGCGATCAGGAATAATTCCTGCTGTAATAAAAGAGTGGCGGTGAATACTATCTATTTCATTAAAGGTAAGCCAATATTTCACATCATGTTTATAGCGTTCAAAACATACATTGGCGAACTTAACAAAGAGATCAACGACTTTTCTTTCAACCCAGCCATTATATTTCACGCTCAGCGCTAACGGCATTTCATAATGTGACAGCGTCACAATCGGTTCTATGTTGTGTTTTTTCATTTCTGCAAATAAACGATCGTAAAATTGGAGTCCTTTTTCATTTGGTTCGTTCTCTTCTCCAGTTGGGAAGATACGGCTCCATGCAATAGAAATGCGAAGAGTTTTAAAACCCATTTCAGCAAATAGAGCCAAATCCTCTTTATAGTGATGATAGAAATCAACACCTCTGCGTTTTGGATACTTTTTATCATCTGGGTCTTTCATCGCTCGATCTATATTTTCAGAAGTAACAGCTAGATGCCCTTCATAATCTTCTACACTCAAATTAGACCGGTACATCGCAATATCAGCAACAGATGGGCCCTTTCCATCTACATTCCAAGCGCCTTCTGCTTGGTTGGCGGCAATGGCGCCGCCCCATAAAAATCCTTTTGGAAAACCTTTTATTGTCGTCATATGTTTAGCCTCCTAATTGGGTGATAACCATCAATGTATCTTGGCGATTGACCTCTTGTAATGGCTGTACCTTAATATCATATTGATCTGTATTCGTGATGACAGCAAGCGTAACTGGATCGTATCCTGCTTCCATGATTTTTTCTACATCAAATTCAATGAGTAAATCCCCTGCTTGTACACGATCTCCTGCCTGCACTTTTGGATAAAAATACTGTCCTTCCAACTGTACAGTATCAATGCCAATGTGGAATAATACTTCCATCCCTTTGTCCGTTTTCATACCAAGTGCATGGTTTGTTTCGAACAGCAAGGTGACCTCACCATCTACTGGTGCATATAACGCTCCTTCTGAAGGAACAATGGCAATTCCGTCTCCCATGACCTTTGAAGAGAAAATATCATCTTTTACTTCAGATAGTGAGATCATTTGACCAATCACAGGGCTTTTGAAAGTTTCCCCTGCTCCAATTTGTTCAGCAAATGCTTCTTGATCATTTGTCTTTTCTTCTACTTTTTTATCCTTACCTAATACAAAAGCAGCGATAAAAGCAACAACGAAGGAAATGACAGCTCCAATGACAGCAAACATTAGATTTCGTGGAAGCTCATCTGATATAAACATCGACATACTTGCTAATCCAGGACCAACAAGTACAAAGGCTTGTATACCAACTAATCCAATGAAGATCCCGCCAACAAACGAACCAATCATGACACTTCCAAGTACGCGTTTATTTTGAAGTGTCACACCATACAAAGCAGGCTCTGTGATGCCAAAAAATGCTGAAATTCCTGCCGAAATGGCTGTTGATCTGAGTACCTTGTCTTTCGTGCGTAGTGCCACTGCGAAACATGCTCCACTTTCCGCAATATTATGCGCAAGTGATGCTGGTAAATAAAGTGCTTCTTTCCCAAGGTTCCCCATCGTTGTCACTGCATAAGGGACCATTGCTTTGTGCATGCCTGATGCAACCATAAACGGGAGTACCGCTGCTAAAATTGCGACAGCTACCCAGCCCACTGTATTAAACATCGCAAGAATAACGGATGAAAACCCTTGTCCTGCTGTAAAACCAAGTGGTCCTAATAACAGTAACGTAACTGGTACAGTAATGACTAATGACATCATTGGGACAAAGAAAATCCGAATTGGTTTTGGTGAAAATCGTGTGAAGAATTTTTCCATTTGAGCGTAAAGCAATACAGAAAGGATTGCTGGAAACACTTGATACGCATAAGCTATATTTTTTACGTCGAATGACATTAATTGCGCACCTTCAGTAAGCATGGCTGTCATGTTCGGAAGAAGGAGTGCACCGACTGCTGATAATGCGACCAGTGGGTTTACCTTTAGTTTATTTGCCGTTGTGACAGCGACTAGTAATGGCAGGAAGTATAGTGGTGCGTCACCCACCATATTCAGTATTTGATAGGTTTGGCCTTTTGCATCCACCCAGCCTAATAAAGAGAAGAGGAGAAGAAATGATTTTAAAATTCCTCCGCCTGCGATAGCCGGAACAAGCGGCTGGAAGACACCCACAATGAAATCTAATAGAACTGTGCCTGCTTTTCTTTTTTCTTTTGGCTGATTGGATGGCATGCTTTGCCCAGACGAGCTGCCGCCCATTAAATTTGTTACCTGTTGATACACTTCAATCACGTCATTCCCAATGACCACTTGGCATTGTCCTGACATTCTGACAGCTATGACACCTGGTGTTTTTTCTAATGCTGGTACATCTGCTTTTTTCTGATCAATTAGTGTGAAGCGAAGTCTTGTTGAGCAGTGTTCAAGGTGTGCAATGTTTTCTTTACCACCTACATGCTGTAAAACATCTTTGGCGACTTGTGTGTAATCCATTTTTTCTCCTCCTTTTCTCATACATGAGACCTATATTTTGGCAACAAAAAAAGGACCTAAAACGACAAATTAAAGAAATTCATCGTTTTTAGATCCTGCCTGCATGACCAGTCACATGTCTAATTTATTTATATTGGATTTGTTTTTAGTATATATTGATTATATGAAAGCGTCAACATTTATTTTTCTGAAACTTATTAAGGTCTATATACCTAAAATACTTTTCTTTATTTACTTAAAGCAACTCTTTTGTTCTTTCTATCATCAATCAACAAAATGTTTCTCCATAAAAAACCAGATAAGTTGATTCACTCATCTGGTTTAAGCTGCCTATTTTCTCTTTTCTTCTGCTTTCTTTTTAAATGCTTTCGCTTGTTTTTCATATTCCTTTTTCGTGACAGCTTTTAACTCTACCGAATCGCCTGTCATGATATATGGTTTAGGGAGTTTTTTATATTCCTGACGCGTGAAAGCTCTTAACTCTATTGTACCGTTGGTCTTTTTAATTGGCAGTTTGATTGATTTTGCATCTCGATCAGTCGAACCTATAAGTACACCTTGTTCAATTATAGGATCATAGCTCATGTCTAAAAATCCTCCACCATCCGTAAAGCCTCCGACTTCTAATTTCATTTCTTTATATGGCTTACAACCATCTTCAGAAACAGTTGTTATTAGAAAAGAGCCGAGCCATCCATTCTCAATATGCATGCTTTCCACTTGTAAAAATAGTTGTTTGTCCTCTGCCGTATATAGAAAACCATATACCTTCGCTACTTTATCCCTGAAGTGTCTCATATTGTCATAAAATCTAGTTTCTGATGTATCAACTAGATGTTGATGTCGATCTTGAATTTTTTTGTGATACGAATCTAGCTTTTTTCGATTGGTTGCTTTATATATCCTGCTTTTCTTATCACCTTGTTTTTTTACAGATAGGTCTTTCCCAGACATTTGAACTTCGTATATGATTGTTTCTTTGCCTTGTTTGACTCGAAATTCATAACCGTTTTCCTTTGAACTCCCGGACACTACATATTGTTTTTTATATATTTTGGGGTCCCACCATATTTCTTCTATATACTTTTCATTCAAATGCCCCGTTACTTTGCCTTTATTCTCAGATATCTCAAACCAGCTCATTCTATCCTTCGTTTTATACGCAAATGCATGGGCATGATTCAATGAATTCTTTTTTGCGATTGCTTGATATGCTGTCCAGCCGCCTCCACCTAAGATGAGTACTGCCAGGATAGACACGACCCACATTTTCAGTTTACTCATACGTACCTCCACTCAAATATGTTTTGAAAAACCTTCATGATCCCTATTTATTCTGATCGCCCTGAAATGCCATTCACAACATTCATCTGTTCCAACACGATCTACTTTTGCCATTCTTTCGCCTTCTTTTTGAATGCTTCTGTTTGTTCTTGATATTCCTCTTTCGTGACCGCTTTAAATTCTATTGTCCCGCCTGCCATTTTAAAAGGAAATTTAATGTATGTTGCGTCTCGGTCAGTTTCACCTAAAATAAAACCCTTTTCAATTGCAGGATAAGTACTCAAATCAAACATCATCCCATCTGAAACTCCACCGGCTGTATGTTTCGTTTCTTTATAAGGTTCACCACCATCTCCTGGGGCCTTTCTCATTAGAAAAGAACCTGCCCATTCAGACTGCATATACATTCGTTTTACTTTTAGAAATAGTTGGTACGAACCATCCTCTGCCGTATACAGATAACCATAAGCGCCTGTTACTTTCTTAATGAAGTTTCGTACATAATCATGAAATCTATTTTCCGTGTCATCCATCAGTTTCTCATATCGAGTATGAATGTCCTGTTGAACAGCACGTAGTTTTTTTTGATCAACTGCTTTGTATGTGATGCTGTGCTTTTCACCTTGTTTTTTCACAGAAAGAATCTTTTCGACAAGGTGAATTTCATATGTGACCGTTTCTTTCCCTTGCTTCACATAAAATTCGTAACCGTTTTCAATTGATTTCCCAGTTAATTGATATTTGTTGATAAATAGATTGGGGTCATAATGCCTTTTCGGATTTTCCTCTAAAATGGTTTCATTGAGATGACCTGTTACTTTTCCGTTTCTTTCCGTTACCTTGAACCAGTTCACACGATCATGAGTCTTATATGCAAAGGCGTAGGGATGAATCAAACCACTCTTTTTTGCGATTGCTTGATAGGCTATCCAGCCGCCTCCACCAATCAGTAGTACCGCCAGAATAGTCATGATCCAGATTTTTGATTTACTCATATGTCCCCTCCAAACTATGATCGTTCACTCTATATGAAGGATTCATCTCATTGATTAACCAATCAGTGATCTCTTCACCTCCTTTCTAGCATTTATTTTTTTCTCATACCTCTTGTATCTGCAGTTATACATCGTTTATTATATATCTAAATGATATATCTTTTAGATAGGTGTGTTGATCAATGAAAAAATACAATGATACGACGTATGCGATTTTGGGGATTTTGACGACAGATTGTAAGTCTGGGTATGAAGTGAAGCAATTAATTGATAGGAGCTTGCATCACTTTTGGAAAATTAGTTATGGACAAATTTATCCAGCTTTAAAGTTAATAGTCGAGGAAGGGCTGGCGAAGGTTTCACCCGCTTCTACAACTGGGCGCTCAGACAAGCGGGAGTATCATCTGACTGAAAAAGGGCTGGACACGTTGAGGCAATGGCTGGCGCAGCCGCTCGATCAAGTACCATCAGAACGAAATGAAGTGTTATTAAAGTTATTCTTTGGTCAATATCTTTCGTTTGAGAAAAAATTGGTGCTTTTACAGGATTATGAGAGGCAGCTCCGTATCCGTTATGAGACGTATGTTGCGATTGAACAAAACATTCAAGAGCTGTATCCAGATGAAGCTGATGCGAAGTATTGGCTGTATACGTTAGATTACGGAAAGAAAGTGGCGCAGGCTGGAATTGATTGGTGCGTGGAGACCTGTGAATCGATGAAGAAAGAAGGGTGAACAAGTGAAAAAAAATATACGTGCTGGCAGGTATACAACAGACAATTCTGAGCCGATTGTTGTGTTCATTATCGGAATGAGAATCAATAAACGCTGGGCTGTCCATCAATGGCTGCCAGTATTTAAGGCGATGCCGGGGATGATCAAAGAACTTTATACACATCAAGAAGAACTTGGTTTTCTCGGGACAGAAAATTACTTCGGTTTACGCACCACCACCATGATCCAATATTGGAAATCAACAGAGGATCTCCTTGCCTACGCCAAGATGGAGAAGCATTTGGCTGCTTGGAAAGGATTTAACCAAAGAGCACGAAATAATGACGCGGTCGGAATTTATCATGAAACGTATCAAATTCAAGCCGGCTCATATGAATCTATCTACGTGAACATGCCTTCATATGGATTGAGCCAAGCTAAAGCGCCCATCCTAATTGGAAAAGGGAAAGGAAAAGAAACCGCAAAAGAACGCCTTTCCACAACAAATTCCTAGAGCTGATTCTCTAGGAATTTCTTTTTGCAACCATCACAAAATGTTTTAATATGCGGGCAGTTAATCCCCAAATGGTGTAACGATTGTAATCATAAAACCACTCCTCAATCGAACGACTCCCCCAGCTGTATTTTTCACCATTCATGATTTTTTCATAAGGAAAGTCCTCTCCTGGTGTTGGCTGCACCGATACATGGTGTAAGTATGGTTCGTATTGGCTGAGCCATGATAGCGGCACAGTAAAGGTCTCCTCTACTTCTTCTTGATTAAAGGAATGTTTGACCTGCTGTTCATCAATGATTCCGACAAATGGATATACCACAAAGGATGGAGAGGCAATATAAGGACTGAGCTGCCCTAACACCTTGACGGATTCGGGCGGAATCCCTAGTTCTTCATATGTTTCCCGCAGTGCAGCTTCTTGTGCGGTTTCGTCACAGTCGAGTTTGCCTCCTGGGAAGCTAATATCGCCAGGCTGTTTTCTCATCGTCAGTGATCGCACTTCAAATAAAACATGCCATTCCCCGTTTACTTGCACCAAAGGGACAAGGACTGCCGCTTTGAACGCTGTCTCTTCTCCGATAAATAGCGGCTGTGATTGATGTAAGTCACTTTTTAATTGATCAATGAACATGGGCATCACCTATTTTCTGTTTCTCTTTTCTTTAGCGTATCATTGATTCCCTTTTGAATAAAGGCGATCTTTCTGACAATTATTTTTATCATTTTGACAATTATTCTTGTCAAAATGAATATAATACTTTACAATCAAGATAACATTTTGATCAGAGTTGAGGTGACAGAATGAAAAATCGGCTAAAAGAGCTGCGGGCACGTGATGGTTTAAACCAAACGGAGCTTGCGAAACGGGCAAAGGTTTCCCGCCAGACGATCAGCTTAATGGAACGAGATGAATTAATGCCGTCTCTCTTACTTGCTATGAGGCTTTCACGTATTTTTCAAGAACCCATTGAACATATTTTTCTATTCGAGGAGGATGAACTCACATGAAAACTGTATATAAAATGCTCTTAGGTGCTCTCCTTGGTTTTCTCGGTGCTTACTGTTTGCTGGCAGCCGAATTTGAGCTGACACTTCTGCAAGCTGCATTTGAAGCGACTCTTGTCATCACTGGCTTGACAGTTCTATTCATCATTTATTGTTTTTCAGGCATTTCGCGCATGAAGAAAAGAGTCTCTCTTTCGGTATTTGGTGATGAGGAGGATGAACTGGAGGTAAAACAGTACCGAACCTTTACTGATGTAACGTTAGCTAATACGGTGAGTACCATTTTATCGATTATTGCAATTGGTATTTCCATCGTAACCGAGCAACCACTCTGGCTGATTCTCGCAAATGCTGCCTTATTTTTGATCACCGTCATTCTTTCTTATGCATCGATCTCTGTCCTAAAGCTCGTCTATCCTAATCGTCATCTACCTAGTCCATCCGATAAAGATTATGGCAAAAAACTGCTCGCCATTTCTGATGAAGGCGAAAAGCATGTGATGCTCGATGGGCTTTTTCACACTTTCCAAATTATGAATATTTTATTGACCGGTGCCATGTTTATTTTGATTGTCTATTCTCTTGGCGCCAATCACTCTCAGCTCTTCTCCATCATCGTCGTTGGACTTGTTCTGATCATTCTTAATGCATACTATATGTTGAAGATTCGAAATCGTTAAATAAGCAAAAGCACAGCCATTTAAAAAGGCTGTGCTTTTTTCGTTCATTATGCTGAACGACGTTTCTGTCGTGCATAAATCAAAAATAAGAACCCAAACCATACGGGTGTCAATAACAGGGCTGGACGTGTTGCATCAGCGAAAAGCATGATGACAAGAATGGCAGCAAAGAGCACAAGAACCGCTATATTCACAAAAGGTGTAAATGGCGCTTTAAAGGTAGACGCCTTATGCAGTTCAGGACGTGTCTTTTTATATTTCAAATGACATATTAAAATAATACTCCATACCCAAATGAAACAAATGGCACTGATTGTTGTCACAATACCAAAGGCTTGTTCAGGAATTAGCTTGCTTAAAAGAGCCCCTACTGACACCACAATTGTCGACACAAACAGGGCATTACTTGGAACAGCATGTTTATTTAGACGGCCAAAGGATGCCGGTCCTTGTTTTTGATGACTGAGATTATACAAAATTCGGCTCGTTGAGAACATACCGCTATTACAAGCAGACGCCGCAGATGTCAGGACGACAAAGTTGATGAGTCCCGCCGCTACTGGTATCCCAATGAGCCCAAAGGTTTTCACAAAAGGACTTTCTGATGCACTGAGTTCTGTCCATGGGTTGATGCATAGTAATACAAAAATCGCACCTACATAGAAAAATAGAATTCTTAATGGAATTTTATTAATCGCAGACGGGATGTTTTTTTGCGGATTCGCTGTTTCTGCTGCTGACACACCGACAAGTTCCACGCCCACATACGCAAAAATCACCATCTGGAATGACAATAAGAAGCCTGTCACACCATTTGGAAAGAATCCTCCGTGTGACCACAGATTCGTTACCGTCACTGGACCTGCATCTGTTTGGAAACCAATGATTAACAGGACAATTCCAACGCCAATCAACAGTAATATCGTAATCACTTTAATCAGTGCAAACCAAAATTCCATTTCTCCAAAAAGCTTCACCGTTAATAAATTAAATCCTAGCAAAATCAATAAACAAATAATAGCAGGAATCCACTGCGGAATATCAAACCAGTACTGCACATACACCCCGACCGCAATGACATCCGCCATCGCTGTCATAATCCAGCAAAACCAATACGTCCATCCTGTCACAAAGGAAGCCCATGGTCCAAGATAATCCTCTGCTATATCCGTTAAAGACTGATAGCCCGCCTTAGATAAGAGCAATTCTCCAAGTGCCCTCATGACAAAAAAGATGGCCATTCCGACAATTAAGTACGCAAAAATGATCGATGGTCCAGCCAATTGAATGGCCTTTCCAGACCCTAAAAACAGCCCAGTTCCAATCGTTCCGCCAATGGCAATTAATTGAACATGACGGTTTGATAAATCTCGCTTTAACTCTTGTTGTGCCAATTTCAACACCCTCCTACGACACGATCCTATACTGAAATAATGAACTCTCAAAAAGTCCATAAAAAAAGAGATTGGATGCGCTCCAATCTCACGGTCATAAAAGAATAGCAAAATAGAGAAAAGCAATACACAGTATGATCCATGCATCACAAATACAATATTTCGTACTCTTCTGTCCTTTTGCCTGAGATTGTGAACCCTTCGGCGCCGCACATACATGCGGTCTCTCCAGAAGCTGCTCCTGCCATAGTGTGACCCACAGCAATCATAGCCTTCG
>Ga0209295_1000186_pt1 | contig 52386 bp, 49 predicted proteins | sample Porto_5metaG_FD_187428 | JGI IMG/M metagenome (GOLD analysis project Ga0209295, IMG submission 187428) | Marine algal microbial communities from Porto, Portugal - Porto_5 metaG (SPAdes) (version 2) | ecosystem: Host-associated > Algae > Red algae > Unclassified | place: Portugal: Porto... | reverse complement strand
AACTGAAACGTGAGTTTCCCACAATGTCGATTTATCCAGTTTTGAGCGAACAAGCTCAAAGAGTCCAGTGATGATGGCAAAGAGGCCACACCCGTTCCCATCCCGAACACGGAAGTTAAGCTCTTTTGCGCCGATGGTAGTTGGGGGTTTCCCCCTGTGAGAGTAGGACGTCGCTGGGCAAATAGAAAGGCCGTTACCGGGTTATCCCGGTAACGGCCTTTTTTGTATTGTTTTTGTAAAAACACAGCCCTGCTTTTCGAAAAGATGTGGTGTCCGGTATAATGGAATAAACTATGAATGAAAACGTGAGGGTGCAAAAATTATGACTCAAAGACGTCCAGTAGTGGATGTATTATTGGAATTCCAGAGAAGACGACCGATTTCGTTTCATGTCCCTGGCCATAAAAACGGCCTGCTATCGGGTTTGCCGAAAGAATTAAAAGCGGCACTTGCGTATGATATGACAGAGTTGGAGGGCCTTGACGATTTACACGCACCGAATGCGGCAATCAAGGAAGCGGAAGACTTGCTGGCAGATGCATACGGTTCGAAAAAAAGCTATTTTCTAGTGAACGGGTCAACTGCAGGAAATCTTGCGATGATCCATGCGGTCTGCAAAGAAGGGGACCTGGTGATTGTGCAGCGCAACTCGCATAAATCGATCTTCCATGCGCTTGAACTTGCCCATGTAAATCCCGTTTACGTAGCGCCTGAATGGGATGAGGCGTCGAAAAGCGCTGCAGCTGTCGCCCTTTCTTCAATAGTGGCTGCCCTAGATGAATATCCGGAAGCGAAAGCGGTCGTTTTGACATACCCTAGTTATTACGGTGTAGCTTCTGCAGAGTTAGAGGCGATTATTGAATTTTGCCATGAACGTAATATCCCCGTCCTGGTCGATGAAGCGCATGGGGCGCATTTAGCAGCGGGCGAGCCGTTCCCCGTGAGTGCATTGGTATACGGAGCCGATGTGGTGGTTCAGTCTGCGCATAAAACTTTACCGGCTATGACGATGGGCTCGTATCTTCACATAGCAGGAGAACTGGTGGAGGAAAGAATGATCAGGAAGTATTTGCGGATTTTTCAATCGAGCAGCCCTTCTTACCCCATTATGGCTTCTCTTGATGACGCGAGGGCATATATCCAAAATTATTCCGTTCACGATAAGCGTGATTTCCTCGAGAAACGTCTTTATTTCATTTCCAGTATCAGGCGGATTCCCACCCTTGAAGTAGTGGAGACGGACGATCCGCTGAAATTATTGCTGCGGGTCGAAAATAGAGGGGGCTTTCAGCTGAAACAAGCATTGGAAAAAGCGGGTATTTATGTGGAATTAGCAGATCTGTTCCAGGTCTTGTTAATTTTTCCGCTGTCAAAACCTTGGCTTGCTTATCCGTATGCAGAAATACGCAGCCGCATCAAAGAAGCTGTGCAAAATATGCGGCTATTGGAGAAGCTTGCTCCGAACTTCCGTCCTGGCTATCCCAAACCGGTGACAGTGCCTGAGCTCTCGTTCGAGGAAGTGGATTTATCGGTGCAGGAATGGGTGCCTTACACAAGGGCGATCGGGCGGATCTCGTCGGCTATGGTGACACCTTACCCACCCGGTATCCCGCTCGTCACGGCAGGAGAAAAATGGACGGTCGAAAAAGTGGAGGAGCTGTCGGATTATCTAGGCGCCGGTGCGGAGATCCAAGGGGAACATCGCTTATCGGAAAAGCTGGTTTCAGTTATCCCGTAGTGAGTAGAACGAACGCTTGGGTGGTATACAATAGCATATGCGAAAGCGAATGTGGGGGTAATAGTATGGAACAGGAAAAGTACGCAATTATCGATATTGGCTCGAATACCATCCGCTTGGTTATTTATACGCGAGATAAAAGCGGGCGTTTCTCAGAAAGCGAGAACGTTAAGGCGGTCGCCCGTCTGCGCAATTATTTAACGGACGATTTGACGCTTTCTGAAGAAGGCATAGCGGTATTGATCGATACCTTGAAGAGTTTTCAGGAAGTCACACGCCACCATCAGCTCGAAGCGATTAAATGCGTTGCGACGGCTGCTGTGCGGCAGGCGAAGAACCAGGAAGCCATTATTCAGCGCGTCGGCGAGGAGACGGATTTTACGATGCGCATCCTATCGGAATACGAAGAAGCGCATTACGGTTATTTGGCCGTGGTCAATTCAATGTCGTATAAAAGCGGAATTACGGTCGATATCGGCGGTGGCAGTACGGAATTGACTGTATTTGAAGGCCGTGAACTCATTCATTTCCACAGTTTTCCGTTCGGTGCTTTATCGCTGAAGAAGCAGTTTATCGAAGGGGACACCTCGAAAAACAGTGAACTGAAGGCATTGCGAGAGTTTCTCGAAACTCAGTTTTTGACACTCGACTGGATTGAAGGGAAGAAATTACCGTTAATCGGGATTGGAGGCAGTGCGCGGAACTTGGCACAGATTCACCAAGAGAAAATCGACTATCCACTCTCCGGTGTCCATCAATACACTATGAAGAGGAAAGAAGTAGAAGAGATAAATAAATGGCTGGGGTCGATGAAATTTGACGATTTGCAGCGAGTGGAAGGATTGTCGAGTGACCGGGCAGATATCATCCTTCCGGCGGTGGAAGTGTTTAATTGCCTGATGGAATTGATCGGTTCTGAGCTTTTTGCCTTGAGCCGAAAAGGGTTGCGGGATGGCGTGTTTTATGAGGAAATGACCAAAGATTTCGAGATGCCGGTGTTTCCGAATGTCATTGAGGAAAGTTTCTACGATTTGGCGATCGACTATGATATCAATTTGACGCATGCCATCCATGTGACCAATAGCTCGCTGATGATTGTACGGGAATTGGAAGAGCAGGGGCTTCTCGAATTGACGGAGAGTGATCATCAATGGGTTCGCCTTGGCAGTTCGATGTACAATCTCGGTTCGTATATCGACTCTGAATCGAGCAATCAGCATACCTTCTACCTGCTGGCGAATCGGACCATCGATGGTCTTTTGCATAAGGAACGCATCATTGTCGCCTTGCTTGCTTCCTATAAAAACAAGAACCTGTTCAAACGCAATGCAGCGCTCTATGAAGACTGGTTTACGGAAGAAGAGCTGGATAAATTCAATATCATTGGAGCGGTCATTAAATTCGCTTATAGTTTGAATGCGACGAAACGCGATATTGTCGAAGACATCCAATTGGAATCCCAAAAAGAAGAGCTCATTTTTTCTATCCAATGCCGTGAAGACTGGAAACCGGAGCAATACCAGGTCGAGAAGCAGAAAAAGCATTTGGAGAAGCTGTTAAAGAAAACGATCACTGTCCACTTTCATGAATGAATGAAACCTGAGGGGGAGTTTTGCCGTGGGAAAGAAAAAGGAAGACATGATCCAATTGAACAATCCTTCTTATTACAATAACCGCGAACTGAGTTGGCTGGCATTCAATGAACGGGTGTTGCAAGAAGCGCTTGACCCGCGCAACCCGCTGCTCGAAAAACTTAAGTTCCTGGCAATTTTCAGTTCCAACTTGGATGAGTTTTTCATGGTCCGTGTGGCGGGATTACAAGACCAAGTAAAGGTGGGCTTTAATAAGCCTGAGAACAAAGCCGGAATGACGCCAAAGCAGCAATTGCATAAAATTGCCTTAAAAAATCATCAATTGGTCAATTTACAATATGATACTTTGCGCAAAATATTATATCCCAAGCTTCAGAAAGAGCATGTCCATTTCCTGAAAGTAAGGGAATTGAACGATTCGCAGCGAGAGGCTTTAGAGGTTTATTTCGATGAGCATATTTTTCCTGTATTGACCCCAATGGCGATCGATGCGTACCGTCCATTTCCGATGCTATTGAATAAAAGCATCAATTTGGCGGTGGTATTGGAAGACACGGCAAAAGAAGTGGATTCTGAACAACGCACGCGAACAGCTATCGTTCAATTGCCTGCGATGCTTGAGCGCTTTGTCCAATTGCCGGAAAACGGTGGATTGCGCAAGTTGTTGCTGCTCGAAGACGTCATCGGTTTCTTTATCGGCAAGCTGTTTCACGGCTATGAAGTCAAATCGACGACTGCGTTCCGCATCACCCGCAATGCGGACATGACGATACACGAAGAAGGCGCGCGCGACTTGCTCAAAGAAATTGAAGAAGAGTTGAGAAAGCGCAAATGGGGCGCTGCCGTTCGGCTCGAAGTGCAAAAAGACGGATTGGATCCCGTTATTTTGGACTATTTGATGGATGAGTTGGAAGTGCATCCGAAAGACGTCTATGAAATTGATGGATTTCTGGACTTGACCGTGTTTTTCGGTTTTTACAAAAAGATGGCCCCAATATGGGAGCATTTGGTCTATGAGGGCAAGATTTCGCAATTGCCGGTAGGGATGGAGAACGGCAAGGCGATTTTTGCGAAAATCGCCGATGAAGATGTTTTTTTGCATCATCCTTATGAATCGTTCGAGCCGGTCGTCGAGTTTATTTCGGAAGCGGCGGATGACCCTGATGTGCTCGCGATCAAACAGACTTTGTACCGTGTCAGCGGGGATTCCCCGGTAATCAATGCCTTGAAGCGGGCAGCGGAAAACGGCAAGCAAGTAACGGTGCTTGTCGAATTGAAGGCGCGTTTCGATGAGGAAAACAACGTGCACTGGGCGAAAGAGCTGGAAAAAGCGGGCTGCCACGTCATTTATGGAATGACCCATTTAAAGACCCATAGCAAAATCACCTTGGTGGTACGCAAAAAACAAGGGCGCATCGAGCGTTTTGTCCACCTCGGGACCGGCAATTACAATGACCAGACAGCAAAAATCTATACCGATATGAGCTTGTTTACCTCAAAAAAAGAAATCGGCATCGATGCGACAAATTTCTTTAATTACTTGAGCGGCTACACGGAAAAGCCGGAATTCCATTATCTATCGGTGGCGCCGTTTTCGATCAGGAAAGACATTCTTCATTTGATTGATTCCGAAATCCGTTACGAAAAGAAGTACGGCAATGGCCATATCGTGGCAAAAATGAATTCGTTGACGGATAAAAGCATCATCATGAAGCTGTACGAGGCATCGCGTGCTGGGGTGAAGATCGATTTAATCGTCCGGGGGATTTGCTGCTTGCGCCCGGGGATTCCGGGAGTGAGCGACAATATTCGCGTGCGCAGCATTGTCGGGCGCCTGCTTGAACATAGCCGCGTGTATTATTTCCATCAGAACGGCAAAGAAAAAACCTTTTTGTCCTCTGCAGATATGATGACGAGAAATTTGAACAACCGCATTGAGATCCTTTTCCCGATTCTCGATAAGCGGGTAAAAGGGCAAGTGTGGGATATTCTAGAACTCGGGCTGAGGGACAATGTTAAAGCCCGTCAACAGGACGAGGAAGGCAATTATGGCTATGTCCGGCGAATCGAAGGGCAAGCGGTGATTGATAGCCAAATGGAACTGTTCGAGCGCGCATACCAAGTGGCGGAAGACGAAGAATAAGGTCAAAAGGAAGTTGTGAAACAGCTTGTTTTTGCGTTATAGTGGGTAAGGTTTTAGTTAAAAGACAAGGGAACAGGTGAAAATATGAGTTATTTTATTACGCTAGAAGGCGGCGAAGGATCGGGCAAAACGACGGCCTTGGCGAAGCTGGCAGAACGACTGGTGGCTGATGGGTTTGAAGTGGTGACGACGCGTGAACCGGGAGGCATTGAAATCGCGGAGAAAATACGCGAAGTCATCCTGGACCGGACGCATACGGCGATGGATGCCCGGACCGAAGCGCTATTATACGCAGCGGCCCGGCGCCAGCATTTGGTGGAACGTGTGCTGCCGGCGCTTCAGGCAGGGAAAATCGTTCTTTGCGACCGTTTTGTCGACAGCAGCCTCGCTTACCAGGGCCACGCACGCGGTCTTGGCCTGGACAATGTGCTGGCGATTAATGAATTCGCTATCGAAGGGCATATGCCTGAATTGACTTTGTATTTTGATGTCAATCCGAAAACGGGCCTTGCACGCATTGACCTCGATCAAGGACGTGAATTCAATCGCTTGGATGAGGAGTCGCTGGCGTTTCATTACAAAGTGAGGGAAGGCTATTTGCTATTGCTCGGCCGTTACCCGGAACGTATGCAATTGATCAATGCGGAAAATGAGCTGGATGAAGTGGTGGCGGATGCGTATGAAGCATTGCAGCGCTTCTTGGCTGAAAAACAATAATGGATTGCCGGCAGCCCTGTTCGTTAAGGGCTGTTTTTTCATGGACTGAATCAACGGCTTTGTGCATATAGTCATGAATTTTTCGCATTGCCTAAAGGAAAGATGTGACGGCACGTTCGCCGTTCGTGTTATACTAATACATAGAGAAGCAACCAAAAAAGGAGTGAGTGCTGATGAAACTCGTCGTTGCAGTGGTACAGGATCAAGACAGTAACCGCTTATCCAATGCGTTGACGAAAAATGATTTCCGGGCTACCAAGCTTGCCAGTACGGGAGGGTTCTTGCGCTCAGGAAATACCACCTTTTTGATCGGGGTCGACGATAGCCGCGTCCCGAAATTGATGGATTTGATCCGCGACAATTGCCGTGCGCGCGAACAGATGGTGGCGCCGGTTTCCCCGATGGGCGGAAATGCGGATTCCTATATACCGTATCCGGTCGAAGTGGAAGTGGGCGGGGCAACGATTTTCGTCTTGCCGATCGAACAGTTCCAGCAATTTTAAGCAGCAGCTGCTGTGTCGTCCGCACTACCCGTGATCCATCTGGAACACGGGATTTTTTACAAAGTTTGAAGGTGGAATCATGCACAAGACCATAGAAGAATTGCAGGAAATGCAGCCGGTCGTAGTGAAACGGCTGCAAGGGGCGTATGCCAATGACCGTCTGGCCCATGCGTATCTACTCGAAGGGCCATCGGGTTCCGGGAAAAAGGAACTGACGCATTTTTTTGTCAAATTATTATTATGTGAAACACCGATTGATAATGTTCCATGTGAAACATGCCGCAGCTGCAAATTGTATGAAAGCGGCAATCACCCGAATATTTTATTCATAGAACCGGATGGCCAGAATATCAAAATCGACCAGATCCGTGATTTGATTTATACGATGAACAAGACCGCGCTGAATAGCGGGCGCAAGATCTACGTGATCGAGCAGGCGGACCGAATGAATAATTCGTCTGCTAATGCCTTGCTGAAGTTTTTGGAAGAACCGGAAGCGAATGTGACGGCACTATTATTGACGGAGCGCTTGAATGCCATCATGAGCACAATCCGTTCCCGCTGCCAACTGTTGTCATTCCAGCCGTTGTCTCGGCCGAAATTGATGGAACGCTTGATAGCCAATGGTATGACAGGATCGATGGCTGCGACAGTGAGCATGTTGACGCAAAGCGAGCAGGAAGCGAAGCGGCTGAGCGAAGAAGAGCAGTTTGCTGATGAGCGGAAACTAGTGTTGAAGCTGGTCGAGACGGTAGGAGGCAATGTCCATGAGGCATTACTTTTGATTCAATCTGATTGGTTGCCGTTGTTCAAGGAAAAAGAAGATGCCGAAAGAGGGCTCGACATGTTATTATTTGCATATCGGGACATCGCGACAGTGAAAGCGGGTCTTGAGACTGCACGCACATATCCGGACATGGAAGAAACTTGGAAGCAGATGGCGCTTCAACGTTCGTTCGATGTATTGTCCAGGCAGTTGCAGGCAGTGTTACAAGCCAAACAGCAATTGCCGCGCAATATGAACCGGACACTGTTGATGGAGCAATTAATGCTGAATCTGCAGGAGGGGTAGACAATTGTATAAAGTAATAGGAGTCCGCTTCAAGAAAGCGGGTAAAATATATTATTTCGATCCAGGCGAAGCCGTGATCGAAAAAGACGATTACGTCATTGTGGAAACAGCGCGGGGTATTGAGTATGGCAAAGTGGTCGTCCCCGTGAAAGAAGTCGGCGAAAATGATGTCGTTCTGCCGCTGAAGCAAGTGGTTCGCGCCGCCACTGAACGCGACCGCTTGCAAGTGGAAGAAAACCGTTCGGAAGCGGAGCGCGCGTTTGAAGTCGGGACGGAAAAAATCGAGTCGCACCGTTTGGACATGAAGCTGGTCGATGTGGAATATACATTCGACCGCAATAAAGTCATTTTCTATTTCACCGCAGAAGGCCGCGTCGATTTCCGTAATTTGGTGAAAGACTTGGCGTCGATTTTCCGCACGCGTATCGAATTGCGCCAGATCGGCGTTCGCGACGAGGCGAAAATGCTCGGCGGCATCGGGCCTTGCGGGCGCATGCTGTGTTGTTCGACTTTCCTTGGTGATTTCGAGCCGGTGTCGATCAAGATGGCGAAAGACCAGAATTTGTCGTTGAATCCGTCAAAAATTTCAGGGCTGTGCGGCCGTTTGATGTGCTGCCTGAAATACGAGAACGACGAATACGAACAGGCGAAAAAGGAAATGCCGGATATCGGCGCGCGCGTCGAGACGCCAGATGGCAATGGCCGCGTCGTCAGCTTGAACTTGCTTGAGAGAGTGTTGAAAATCCGCCTGGCAGAACAAGACCAGACGCTGGAATATACATTGGATGAAATTATGAACCAAGGGACGAGAGCGTGAGGTGGTGGTATCAGTGAAAGAAAAGAACTTTTTGGATACGGTCATGGATTTTGAACAGCAATTGGAATCGATGCAAGAGCAGTTCCGTGATTTGAAAACAGTAGTAGCGCGGACGATGGAAGAGCATCACGCACTGCAATTGGAAAATCACCATTTGCGTGCCCGCCTCGATGAATTGAACGAAAAAGTGCCGGAACCGGAAAAAGTCGACCCGGTCAAATTGAAAAAAGCCGTCATGGACATCGGCGAAGGCTATGATAACTTGGCGCGCCTGTACCACGAAGGCTACCACGTCTGCAACGTCCATTTCGGCAGCTCCAGAAAAGGCGACGACTGCCTGTTTTGTTTATCTTTCCTAAATAAGCAAAACTAACAAAGAAAAGCGAGGCCGCCTGTTCAGCTCTGACAGGCATAAGACGGGTACCCGAAGCGGCGCTCTTTGCCGCACAGGGTGCACGGCTTATGACCCGAGGAGCTAGGCACTTGAGCTGGACAACAAGAAAAGCAGAAACGCCCGTACTGACAAGACAAGCACAACCCAGAAATAGAACCAACAGGCTTCCGACACTCCGTGTGGCGGCAGCCTTTTATTATGGCAGGAGTGAACGATATGTTAACAGATGACGAACGGCTGGATTATTTGCTAGCGGAAAACTTGCGCATTATCCAGAGCCCTTCGGTGTTTTCCTTTTCCTTGGATGCGGTGCTCTTGGCGCGTTTTGCCTATGTGCCGAAGAAACGGGGCCGAATTGTCGATTTGTGCACAGGCAATGGAGCGATTCCGCTGTTCTTGAGCGCCCGCACCGAATCCAGCATCACAGGCGTCGAATTGCAGCCCCGCCTGGCTGGGATGGCACGGCGCAGCATTGAATTCAATGGCCTCGACGGACAGATCGACATTATCGAAGGCGACGTGAAAGAAATCCCTGCGCAGCTCGGCTACGAGAAATTCGACACAGTCACCTGCAATCCACCATATTTCCCGGCGCATGATATGAGCGATAAAAATCTGAGTGAGCATATGGCAATCGCGCGCCACGAACTGCACCTGACATTGGACGAAGCGGTGCGGTCGGCGAGCCAATTATTGAAACAAGGCGGCAAAGCGGCGTTTGTGCATCGTGCGGGAAGATTGATCGATATCATGGCGGCGATGCGCAACAACCGCTTGGAGCCAAAACGGATCCGGCTTGTCTACCCGAAGGCTGGAAAAGAAGCGAATACTTTATTGATTGAAGGCATCAAAGACGGCAAGCCGGATTTGAAAGTATTGCCACCTTTAATCGTTTACGGAGACGACGGCGAATACACGGAAGAAGTGCGGGGCTTGCTTTATGGAAATGAACAATGAGCATTATTTCTACGTGCTTGAATGTGGGGACGGATCGTACTATGCGGGATATACGAATGATTTAAAAAAGCGCTTGGCAAAGCATGAAAGCGGGAAAGGCGCGAAATATACGCGGTCCCGCGGTCCATTGACGCTTCTTTATCACGAGTCATTCGAAACGAAGCCGGAAGCGATGAAAGCGGAATACGCCTTCAAACAATTGAGCAAGGCGGAAAAAATCGCCTATATTCAGGATGGAAAGGCGGAACGGACATGAAATCACAGAAAAGTTTCAGCGGCGAACAAACGACGCTTTATTTAGTGGCGACGCCGATCGGCAATTTGGAAGACATGACGGTGCGTGCGCTGCGGCTGTTAAAAGAAGTGGACGTCATTGCGGCGGAAGATACGCGCAACACCAAGAAGCTTTGCAATTATTTTTCCATTGACACGCCGTTAGTCAGCTATCATGAACACAATCAGGAAAGCGGGGGAGAGAAAATCCTGCGCTATTTGGCAGAAGGCAAATCGGTGGCCTTGGTCAGCGATGCCGGCATGCCGTGCATTTCCGATCCTGGGGAAGACATTGTGAAAAAAGCGGTCGATGCGGGTTATCCAGTCGTCCCGGTACCAGGTGCGAATGCGGCACTTAGCGCATTGATCGCTTCTGGCCTCACGCCGCAGCCGTTTTTATTTTACGGGTTTCTATTGCGCAATAAGAAAGTGCGTCAGGCGGAACTTGAGAAATTGAGCCAAAAAGAAGAAACGCTGTTGTTTTACGAGGCACCTCATCGCTTGAAAGATAGCTTGAAAAGCCTGATGGCGGTGTTTGGCGGCGATCGCCGGATAGTGTTGGCTAGGGAAGTGACCAAAAAATTCGAGGAATTTCTGCGCGGAAGTTTAGAAGAAGCAGTCACTTGGTCGGAGTCGAATGAAATCCGCGGCGAATTCTGCTTGGTGGTTGAAGGCAATTCGGAGCCCGATGCGCTGGAAGTAGATGAGTGGTGGAAAGAACTGACATACGAACAACATGTCACTCAGTTAATGGAACAAAAACAAATTTCTTCAAAAGAAGCGATCAAGGAAGCGGCAAAAGCGCGCGGCTTGCCGAAGCGGGATGTATACGAAGCATTCCATAAAGATTGAAACGAACCCATAAAAAAAAGCCGGTGTGCATAGGCACGCCGGTTTTTTATTTCTTCAAATTGCTTTGGATTTCTTTGACAAGCTGTTCCGCGCCTTCTGGGCTGAGAATCAATTTGCCGCCAACCAATTGCATGTTCTCATCGGAAACTTCACCAGTTACCGCACATGTCATATTTGGCATATATTTTTTCAAGATAATTTTGTCGTCGTCGACATAAATCTCCAACGCGTCTTTCTCTGCAATTCCAAGCGTACGACGCAATTCAATCGGAATAACTACGCGGCCCAGTTCATCCACTTTACGTACAATACCAGTCGATTTCATAATCATTAGCCCCTTTCAATTTTAGCGGCAGAATTCGTCAAAATTCGACATTTACCACTTCTTGTCATAAATCATACCAAGTAATGTCAATTAGGTCAATAAAAAACTATGGATTTCATAATAAATTTTGGGTTATTGAGGCAAATACCCATTATTTCGTTATTTTTTTGCCATTTATTTTCCTGCAACCCTGTTTTGGGAGGAAACTCCAATTCTGGAATTCGGCTTTTCCGTGCGGGAGGAAACATTGTACAAAATTCGTGACTTCGTTAAAATAAAGGATATACAAAAAAACTGGAGGAATTTTTCGTGACTGCCAAGAATAAGACATTTTACCTGACGACTCCCATTTACTATCCGAGCGGAAAATTCCATATCGGGACGGCTTACACGACCGTTGCATCCGACGCCATGGCCCGTTATAAACGCCTGCGCGGCTTCGATGTCCGTTTTTTAACGGGCATGGATGAGCACGGCCAAAAAATCGAAGAAAAAGCCCGAGAAGCCGGCAAAGAACCGCAAGTCTTTGTCGATGACATGGCTGAGGCGGCGAAAAAAGTATGGGAAGTCATGGACATTAGCTATGACGACTTTATCCGTACGACAGAAGCCCGCCACAAGGAAGGGGTAGAGAAAATCTTCCAAACCTTCCTCGACAATGGTGACATCTACAAGGGGGAATACGAAGGCTGGTATTGCACGCCTTGCGAATCCTTCTTCACTGAATCGCAGCTTGAAGATGGCAATTGCCCGGATTGCGGCCGCCCAGTGCACAAAGTGAAAGAAGAATCGTATTTCTTCAATATGAAAAAGTACGCAGATCGCTTGCTTGATTATTACGACAAGCATGTCGAGTTCATCGAGCCGGAATCGCGCAAAAATGAAATGGTCAATAATTTCATCAAGCCAGGCCTTGAAGATTTGTCTGTTTCCCGGACTTCATTCGATTGGGGCATCCCAGTCCCTGGAGATCCAAAGCATGTCATCTATGTATGGGTCGATGCATTGTCGAATTACATCACGTCACTCGGCTACGGCTCGAATGACGAAACTGATTTCAATAAATACTGGCCGGCGGATGTGCATGTGGTCGGGAAAGATATCGTGCGTTTCCATACGATCTATTGGCCGATCTTCCTGATGGCGCTTGACTTGCCATTGCCGAAGAAAGTATTCGCACACGGCTTCATCATGATGAAAGACGGCAAAATGTCGAAATCGAAAGGCAATGTCGTCTATCCGGAAATGCTCGTGGAGCGCTACGGGCTGGATGCGGCGCGTTATTTCCTTTTGCGTGAACTGCCATTCGGATCCGACGGCGTGTTCTCTCCGGAATCCTTCGTCGAGCGCACCAATTACGACTTGGCGAATGACCTTGGGAATCTATTGAACCGTACCGTTTCGATGATCAATAAATATTTCGATGGTGAAGTGCCGCAAGTCGAGGGCTTCAAGACCGATTTCGATGAGACTTTGCAGACGATCGCGAAAAACACAGTCGCTGTTTACGAAGAACATATGGAAAAAATGCAGTTCAGCCTTGTGCTAAGCGAAGTGTGGACATTGATTTCCCGCACGAATAAATATATCGATGAAACGCAGCCATGGGTATTGGCGAAAGATGATGGCGACCGCACACAACTCGCGTCGGTCATGGCGCATCTCGCCGAGAGCTTGCGCATGACAGCGGTTATGCTGCAGCCATTCTTGCCGAATGCACCGAAGCAAATCATCGAGCAGCTCGGCCTTACGCCGGAGTTCCTCGAATGGCAGACATTAGAATCATTCGGCGCGATTCCTGCAGGTACGACCGTCGTGAAAAAAGGCACGCCGATTTTCCCGCGTCTTGAAGTAGAACCGGAAGTGGCGTATATCCGCGATCAAATGCGCGGAGGAGCCGCTCCGAAAGAAGAGCCTGCCCAAACCGTTCCTGAAAAGCCGGACGTCCCTGAAATTACGATTGAGGATTTCATGAAAGTAGATTTGCGCGTGGCCACGGTTACGGCATGCGAACCGGTGAAGAAGACCGATAAGCTATTGAAGCTTCAAGTGGACATGGGCTATGAAACACGCCAAGTCGTTTCCGGCATCGCAGAGCATTATAAGCCGGATGAACTCGTCGGCCAAAAAGTCATCATTGTCGCCAACTTGAAACCAGTTAAGCTGCGCGGTGAATTATCGCAAGGCATGATTCTTGCCGGACAGCAAAACGGTTACTTGACGATCGCTTCCGTAGACCAAAAGTTACCGAACGGCACACAAGTTAAGTAAATATTCATGTGACAGCCTACTCAGTTGAGTAGGCTGTTTTTTTGTGTTCAAGGACTTAATAACCATGAAAACGGCTAAAAACAATGTAATGTCTTTAAATCATCATGTTTTGTAATCCAAATGTAATGTGGCTGTGAAGAAAGAAATGGCCTCAACCCGTACAATGTAACCTATGTAAAGGAGACTGATGAAGATGTTTATCGATACCCATGTCCATTTAAACGCGGATCAATACGACGAAGATTTGAAGGAAGTCATCGATCGCGCGCTAAACAGCAAGGTGGAGAAAATGGTCGTCATCGGTTTTGACCGGAAAACGATCAAACGCGCCATTGAATTGGCCGAGCAATATGACTTTATCTATGCTGTTGTCGGCTGGCATCCTGTTGATGCAATCGACTGCACAGATGAAGACCTCGAATGGATCGAACAATTGGCCGCTCACGAAAAAGTCGTCGGCATCGGCGAAACGGGCCTTGATTATCATTGGGATAAATCCCCGAGAGATATCCAACAACAAGTATTCCGCAAGCAGATCCAGCTCGCGAAACGCGTCAAGTTGCCGATTATCATTCATAACCGGGAAGCGACGGAAGACGTGCTCACGATCTTGCGCGAAGAAGACGCACAACAAGTCGGCGGCGTCATGCATTGCTTCGGAGGCAGCGTGGAAACGGCACAAGAGAGCATCAAGATGAATTTCATGATTTCACTCGGCGGGCCGGTAACGTTCAAAAATGCCAAAAAGCCGAAAGAAGTAGCAGCTGAAATCCCACTGGAGCATTTGATGATCGAGACCGACGCCCCTTACCTCGCGCCGCATCCTTACCGCGGCAAACGTAACGAACCTTCGTATGTGCCGCTGGTGGCGGAAGAGATTGCCCGTTTGAAAGAGCTGCCGGTCGAAACGGTCGCTGAAGCAACAACGGAAAATGCAAAACGATTTTATAAATTGTCATAAATGCTGGTTAATTGAAAAAACATATGCGTTGACATGCAAGTGGGGCGCACCTATAATCACTCAGGTGTATAAAGGAGGAGTTATTTTTGACAAAAGAGGAAAATAATGCCAATAACAATAAATCATTTAAAAGAAAGTCGGCAGCAGTTAGCATCGCGACGGTTCTCTTGTTTGCAGCAGTATTGGCTTTCGCGATTTTCGAAGGCACGAAAAATACGGTAACGATTACAGCGAACGGGGAAACAGAAGAAATCCGCACCCATGCTGAAACAGTTGGCGATGTATTGAACGAGCAGGCGATTGAAGTCGGGAAAGACGATTTCCTTAGCCAATCAGCCGATACAAAGATCGAAGGCGACGCCGCGATCGAATGGGATGAAGCAGAACAGTACGCAGTAACCGTTGACGGAGAAACCCGTTCAGCGTGGACGACTGAGAACACCGTCTCCGCTATTTTGGAAAAAGCGGAAATTGAAGTGACAAAGCATGACAAAGTAAGCCCTGCACTCGATGAAACCGTCGATGAAGAAACAGTGATCGACGTAGAGAAAGCGTACGAAGTAACCATCGTGGATGGCGGAAAAGACAAAAAAGTCTGGTCCACTTCGACTACGGTCGCTGACTTTTTAAAACAGCATAGTATTGAGCTAAGCAAACTGGACCGCGTAGAACAAGACATGGAAGAACTCGTTCTTCCAAACTCGGAAGTTGAGGTCGTGCGTGTAGAAAAAGTCACCGATGTAGTGGAAGACGCTGTGAAGTATGCAGTGGAAACGAGAAAAGATTCTTCTCTCTTGAAAGGCAGCGAAAAGCTCGTCCAAAAAGGGCAGAATGGGTTGGTTGAGAAAACTTACGAAATCGTGAAAGAAAATGGCAAAGAAGTAAAACGTGAATTGAAAAAAGAAAAAGTCGTCAAAGAACCGAAACAGCAGATCTTGGCTGTCGGTACGAAAACAGTTGTAGCTAGCGTTTCTCGCGGCACAGCGAAAAAAGAAACAGCCGCGCCTAAACAGGCATCGGTGAAAAAAGCGGCAGCGCCAGTGAAAAAAGAAGCAACACCAGTGAAACAAGCTTCGGTGAAAACCGAGAAAGCTGCAGCTCCAAAAGCGGTAGTAAAAGCTCCTGAAAAAGCTCCTGAAAAAGCTCCTGAAAAAGCGAAAGCTGCACCACAACCAGCGAAAAAAGAAGCCGCTTCTGAACCTGCAGGCGGCAAGGAATTCTATGTCTCTGCAACAGCTTATACGGCTAGCTGCACAGGCTGTTCCGGTATCACGGCAACGGGCATCAACTTGAAAGCGAACCCGGGCCTTAAAGTGATCGCAGTTGACCCTAGCGTCATTCCACTCGGTTCAAAAGTATGGGTGGAAGGCTACGGCAATGCTATCGCAGGCGATACAGGCGGAGCGATCAAAGGCAACAAGATCGATTTGTTTATGCCGAACCGTTCCGATGCCATCGCATTCGGGCGCAAGCAAGTGAAAGTTAAAATACTTAACTAATCGAATACAGTATTATATAGAAGGAAAAGCTTTCCCGGAGTGTCGGGAAAGCTTTTTCAGGCTTTCAAAAAAGATTTAGAATACCGTGTTTTACGAAGCTTATCGCTCGCTTTCCATGGGGCGGGAATCGAGCCTCCTCGTCACTAAAACCGTGTGCTCAACTCTCACTGCGTTCAAGCATCGCAAGAAAATCGTTGCTCCCACATCTGCTCGGCAGATGCGTCGCAAATGAATGTGCTCAGCACAGCTTCGCTCATTCATTGCCTGTGGGGTCTCTCAAACCCGTCGCTTCGCTGCTCCCACAGGAAAGATAAGGTCGAACTACGTGAGAACTTACCTTTGCGAAGTAATGCGCAGCATTATTGAGCAGAAGGGGGTACGAGCGACCGCTTCTTCAAACACTGAAAAAGTCCGCTTTGTATTAAATACGTGAAAGTATCTATTTCTCGAAAATAGAGAAGGCTGTCAACTAATTCAACACTCTAAAAAGCTTTTTACATGTTTGCCGGAAGCGCGGTAAAATGGATGAGATCTGCAGAAACGAGGAATAGACCATGAAGATACAAGAAGTGATTGTAGTCGAAGGAAAAGACGATACAGTGGCGATTAAGCGGGCTGTGGGCGCCGATACGATCGAAACGAACGGTTCCGCCATCTCAAATGAGACTTTGCGGCGCATTATGCATGCCCAGGAGAAGCGGGGCGTCATTGTCTTCACCGATCCCGATTATCCGGGCAGGCGGATTCGTGCTATTATTGAAGAACACGTGCCGCATGCCAAGCACGCCTTTTTGGCGAAAGAAAAGACCATCGCCAAAAATGGCAAAGGGCTTGGCATTGAACATGCCAGTGATGAAGACATCCGTCAAGCGCTCGAAGCGGTCTATACGCCGCTGACAGCAGAGCGGCCGGTGGAGATCACCTTAGAGGATTTGATCGACGCTCGGCTGATTGCCCATCCATCAGCGAAAGTTCGCAGGACCGAGCTCGGGGAAGCGCTCAACATCGGCTATACGAACGGCAAGCAGCTGCACAAGCGCCTGCATGTGTTCGGCATCACCAAACAGCAGTTTATCGACGCAGTGCAAGCGTTAACCCAGGAGGACAGAACATGACCAAAGATATAGCAACACCGATCCGTACGCAAGAGATCATGGCCAAACACGGCCTGACGTTCAAGAAAAGCCTCGGCCAGAACTTTTTGATCGACCCGAATATTTTACGCAAAATCGTCTCCCAGGCAGGCCTTACAAAAGCTTCGGCCGCCATTGAAATTGGCCCCGGTATCGGTGCATTAACCGAGCATTTGGCGAGAGACGCCGGAAAAGTATTGGCGTTTGAAATCGACCAGCGGCTATTGCCGGTGCTCGCAGACACCTTGTCGCCTTATGATAATGTCCAAGTGATCCATTCCGATATTTTGAAAGCGGACGTCGAAAGAGCGATACAAGAAGAACTGGCCGGCTTTGACGACATCATGGTCGTCGCCAACTTGCCTTATTACGTGACGACACCGATTATCCTGAAATTATTGCTCGAGAAGCTGCCGATTCGCGGCATGGTTGTCATGCTGCAAAAAGAAGTGGCGGAGCGCATCACGGCGAAACCTGGCACGAAAGCTTACGGTTCCTTGTCGATCGCCATCCAGTATTATACGGAAGCTGACTATGCCATGACCGTGCCGAAGTCGGTGTTCATGCCACAGCCGAATGTCGACTCCGCAGTCATCCGCATGATCAAACGGCCGGAACCGATCGTCAATGTCATCGATGAAGACTTTTTCTTTTTGGTGACACGCGGGTCATTCGTCCAGCGCCGCAAGACGATTCTCAACAATCTGCAAAGCGCCATGCCGAACGGGAAAGCGAAAAAGGACCTCATTTTGCAGGCGCTTGAAGAAGCCGGCATCGATCCGACGCGGCGCGGTGAAACGCTCAGCATCAAGGAATTTGGCCTGCTTTCTGATAAATTATATCCGCATTTCCGTGAAACTGTGAAACCGTAACAGTTTTGGCACAGTTTTTTTCGGAAGTAGAATATTTCGGATAAATAAGTGTTGCAATTCCTGAAAAGCATTGGTAAAATTAAAAATTTATTTGACTCCGCGGTCATTTTATGCTAGACTTTAGACTATAGTGAGGTGTAGACAAAATGCCCAAAACTTTGGCGGAGATTAAAAAGTCATTAGACCTGCATTTAGGGAAAAGGTTGCTGTTAAAAGCAAACGGAGGTCGCAAAAAGACGGTAGAACGTGCCGGAATTCTGCGTGAAACCTATCACTCCGTGTTCGTGATTGAATTGGATCAAGATGAACATGCATTTGAACGTGTATCTTATAGCTACGCGGACATCTTAACTGAAGCAGTGGAAATCACTGTCTTTGAAGGAACAGAAGACGCACTTGTCGTTAAATAATTGAACTCTATTTCATACTTACTTTACAACCCGCTTCGGTGATTTCGCCGGAAGCGGGTTTTTTTCTATTGTTCCGGTTCTTCGGAAGCGATGCGTCTGTGTTAAAATAGTTTTCATCAGAACAGAAAAGGAGGCAGTGGAATGCTCTATATAAAAGCGCCTGCCAAAATCAATTTGACGCTGGATGTCTTGTACAAGCGTCCGGATAACTACCACGAAATCGAAATGATCATGACCACCGTCGACTTGGCGGATCGGATCGGCCTGCAAGGAACAGCGAAAGGCATACATATCCAGTCAGCGGACCGTTTTGTGCCGAATGACTCGCGCAATCTGGCGTACCAGGCTGCGCAATTGATCAAAGATACATTTAATATTAAGACAGGCGTCATTATCTCGCTTGATAAGCAAATCCCGGTAGCTGCGGGACTTGCCGGCGGCAGCAGCGATGCAGCAGCTACCTTGAAAGGGCTCAACCAACTATGGCAATTGAATCTGTCACTCGACGAACTGGCAGAGCTGGGCGCAAAAATCGGCTCGGACGTGTCGTTTTGCGTATACGGCGGGACGGCGCTCGCGACAGGGCGTGGCGAGGTTATTGAAGAACTGCCGGCGCCTCCGCATTGCTGGGTCATTCTCGCCAAACCATCGCTCGGCGTCTCGACAGCGGATGTTTACGGGGCATTCAATCCGGACAAAGCGGATCATCCAGATACGCAAGCGATGATCGCGGCGCTGCGTGAAGGCGACTATGAAGCGATGTGCGCTAATCTCGGCAATGCGCTTGAGAGCGTGACGATGAATCTGCATCCTGAAGTCGGGCAGATCAAAGAGCAAATGATCAAATTCGGTGCCGATGCGGTGCTCATGAGCGGCAGCGGCCCGACGGTCTTTGGCTTGGTTAACCAGGAAGCGCGCATCCCGCGCATCTACAACGGCTTGCGCGGCTTCTGTTCCGAAGTGTACGCGGTACGCTTGCTCGGCGACCGGGAGCCTCTTGCTTAAATACGTATATTTATGGTAAGTTTTCATTAGAATATTCGTGTTTAGGAGAGGGTAGTAGTGAAATGGAAGCGCAGTGAACGCTTGGTCGACATGACGCATTATCTATTGGAACATCCGCATCAATTGATTCCGTTGACATATTTCTCGGATTTGTATCAGTCAGCGAAATCGTCGATCAGCGAGGACTTAGGCATCGTCAAGGAAACCTTTGAAGAAAAAGGCATCGGCCTGTTGATGACCGTGCCGGGGGCTTCGGGCGGCGTCAAATATGTACCGAAGATGAAAGATGCAGAGATTCGCGAAGTCATGGACGGATTGATTACTGAATTGAGCCAATCGGACCGGCTATTGCCGGGCGGTTATTTGTATATGACCGATGTGCTCGGCAACCCACAAATGATGAATCGCGTCGGCAAAGTGTTCGCCAGCGCGTTTGCAGGCGAGAAAATCGATGCCATCATGACGGTCGCGACAAAAGGCATCCCGATTGCCCAGGCGATCGCGCGCCACTTGAATGTGCCGGTCGTCATCGTCCGCCGCGACAGCAAAGTGACGGAAGGCTCCACGGTCAGCATCAATTACGTCTCGGGCTCTACGCGCCGCATCCAGACGATGGTGCTGTCGAAACGCAGCATGAAGAGCGGCCAGCGCGTACTCATCACCGATGATTTTATGAAAGTCGGCGGCACGATGAACGGCATGAAGAACTTGCTGGAAGAATTCGAGTGTACATTAGCTGGCGTTGCAGTGCTCGTGGAAGCGGAGCATGCGGACGAGCGCCTCGTGGAAAAATATCTCTCCCTCGTCAAATTGGACGAAGTCAGCGAAAAAGACCGGACCATTACATTGAGAGCCGGAAATTATTTTGAAGGAGCGGATTAACATGAAATACGTAGCGACAGATAAAGCAGCAGCGGCAATCGGGCCGTATTCCCAAGGCGTCATTTCAGGGGATATGTTCTATAGCTCGGGGCAGATCCCATTAAAAGCGGATGGAGAGCTCGCACAAGGCGGCATTACGGAACAAACGCACCAAGTGTTTGCCAATCTTCAGGCCGTCTTAGAGGAAGCAGGATCATCGCTTCAGCACGTCATCAAGACGACGGTCTTCATCAAAGACATGAACGATTTTGCGGAACTGAACGCTGTTTATGCTTCTTATTTCGGAGATCACAAGCCGGCACGGTCCACAGTTGAAGTGGCACGCCTGCCAAAAGATGTGAAAGTGGAAATTGAAGTCATTGCGAAAGTTGCACAATAAAACCACCTTTTGGGTGGTTTTTGTTTTATTTTCATTTATTAAGTAAATTTTCTAATAAATTCTGTAATTTTTGAAGGAATTTAGTCCCCGTTCCCGAATACAATCAAAAGCGCCAAAAAATTACAGCAAGAGAAGGGGAGATTTGAGAATGGAAGTAACTGATGTAAGATTGCGCCGTGTCCAGACTGATGGACGCATGCGGGCAATCGCTTCAATCACGCTCGACAATGAATTCGTGGTGCACGACATCCGTGTCATCGATGGCAACGATGGATTATTTGTCGCCATGCCAAGTAAGCGGACACCGGACGGGGAGTTCCGCGATATCGCACATCCGATTAATTCCGGCACACGCAATAAACTGCAAGAAGCCGTGCTCGAAGCATATGGACAAAGTGAAGAGCAGGCAGTACTTGAGAATGCCGGCATCTGACACGCTGAAGAACCTTCCACTTCTAGAGAAGGTTCTTTTTTATGGGCAAATTTCAATTGGCAAGAGGATCATTTCTTAGCATCGCTATCCAGAAGGTGGAAAAGCGCGCAATTGCGCTCGCTTCGGGCTTTGTAATGGGATTGTCATGTCCTGTAACCTTGAAAATCAAGGGTTTTTCAGCTATAGTCAATAAGGAAACGTGAAAGTGGCATTTTTTTGCCTAGAACGGGCAGCCCTTTCGCCAGACAATTATTTTTCAGTTAATCAGTTTAAATACATGAAACGGAGGGATTCGACCGATGGACCATACATATGCGGTAATTTTGGCGGCCGGAAAAGGCACGCGCATGAAATCGAAATTGTATAAAGTACTCCACCCGGTGTGCGGCATGCCGATGGTAGAGCATGTAACGGGGAATATCCACCAGCTTGGCGTCGAGAAAATCGTCACGATCGTCGGGCACGGAGCGGAGAAAGTAAAAGACCAGTTGGGGGACATGAGCGAATATGCACTCCAGGAAGAGCAGCTTGGCACAGCCCACGCCGTGCAGCAAGCAGCACCGCTGATCGAAGGGAAAGCCGGAACGACAATCGTTGTTTGTGGCGACACGCCTTTGATTCGTACGGAAACGATGCAGGCACTCATCGACCATCACAAAGAAAACAGTGCTAAAGCGACCATCCTGACGGCTATCGCTGAAGACCCAGCAGGTTACGGCCGCATCATTCGGGGTGCTGCGGGAAGCGTCGAGAAGATCGTCGAGCAAAAAGACGCATCGACTGAAGAGCAAGCCGTAAAAGAAATCAATACCGGAACCTATTGTTTTGATAATGAAGCTTTGTTTGAAGCTTTGAAAAACGTATCCAACGATAATGTTCAAGGCGAATATTATTTGCCGGACGTCATCGAGATCCTGCAGAAACAAGGCGAAATCGTTGCGGCACACGCGACCGATAGCTTCGAAGAGACGCTCGGCGTCAATGACCGCGTCGCGCTGAGCCAAGCGGAAACCTTCTTGCGCCGCCGCATCGCTGAACAGCATATGCGTGCTGGCGTATCAATCATCGACCCGGCAACAGCGTATATCAGTGCGCAGGCGAAAATCGGGGCTGATACGATCATCCACCCGAATGTCACCATCGAAGGCGATACAGTCATCGGGGAAGATTGCATCATCACGTCGAATACGCGCATCGTCAGCAGCACCATCGGCGACCGCACGGAAATCCGCAGCTCCGAAGTATATGACAGCACGATCGGAAATGACACGGCTGTCGGGCCATTCGCTCATATCCGTCCGCAATCCGCGCTCGGAAATGAAGTGAAGATCGGCAATTTCGTGGAAGTGAAAAAAGCTGAGCTCGGCACAGGCAGCAAAGTGTCTCATTTGAGCTATATTGGAGATGCTCTTGTAGGCAGCGGGGTCAATATCGGCTGCGGCACGATCACGGTCAATTACGACGGCAAGAACAAGCACCTCACGACTATTGAAGATGATTCATTCATTGGCTGCAACTCGAATTTGATTGCACCGGTGACCATCGGCAAAGGTTCTTATGTCGCGGCAGGGTCGACCATCTCGAAAGACGTGCCTAATGAGGCCATGGCAATCGGCCGGGCGCGCCAGGAAAATAAAGAAGGCTACGCAAGTAAATTAAACCGCAAATAATAGGAGGGTTTCCCCTAATGGGCATTCAAAATACTAACTCGAAGTTGAAAATCTTTTCGTTGAACTCGAACAAAGAACTGGCTGAACAAATTGCTGAGCAAGTGGGCTTGCCGCTTGGCAAAAGCTCGGTCACACATTTTAGCGACGGAGAAATCCAGATTAACATCGAAGAAAGCATCCGTGGCTGCGATGTGTTTATCGTTCAATCAACTTCACAGCCAGTCAACGAAAACTTGATGGAGCTATTGATCATGATCGATGCCGTCAAGCGTGCATCTGCGCGTACCGTAAACGTAGTCATCCCATACTACGGCTATGCACGCCAGGACCGTAAAGCACGTTCACGTGAGCCGATTACGGCGAAACTCGTCGCCAACCTGCTCGAGACAGCTGGTGCGACGCGTGTTGTCGTCTTGGATCTTCACGCTCCGCAAATCCAAGGGTTCTTTGATATTTTGATTGACCATCTAGTAGCTGTACCACTCCTATCCGATCATTTCTTGAACGATGCGAATATCGATCTTGAGAACGCAATCATCGTGTCGCCTGACCACGGCGGCGTAACGCGTGCCCGTAAAATGGCAGACCGCCTGAAAGCGCCGATCGCCATCATCGATAAGCGACGCCCGCGCCCGAACGTTGCCGAAGTGATGAACATCGTCGGGAACGTTGAAGGCAAAACAGCGATCATCATCGATGACATCATCGACACGGCTGGAACAATTTCGATTGCAGCTAGCGCATTGATCGAAAGCGGAGCGAAAGAAGTTTACGCTTGCTGTACACATCCGGTGCTTTCGGGCCCTGCTGTCCAGCGCATCCAGGATTCGGTCATCAAGGAATTAGTCGTGACCAACTCGATCGCTCTTGCAGATGAGAAGAAAATCGACAAGATCAAGCAATTGACGGTGGCCCCGCTTCTTGCTGAAACGATTATTCGCGTCCATGAACAGAAATCGGTGAGCACTTTATTCGATTGATAGCCCATGCCAGAGTCTTCCAGGTTTCAGCTTTCTATGAACAGGGTAGTTATAAACTATGCGTTTAATATAACTGGAGGTTGAAATTATATGGCTATCAAAATGACAGCAGCGAAACGAGAAACAGGAAAGCCGCATTCGGCATTGACCGATTTGCGCGGCGAAGGCCACGTGCCTGGCGTCGTATACGGCTACAAAATGGAAACGACACCGATTGCCGTATCTGAAATCGACTTGATCAAAACTTTGCGTGAATCTGGGCGTAACGGCGTCATCAGCTTGGAAATCGGCGGCAAGAGCACAAATGTCGTATTGAGCGATTACCAAATGGATTCATTGAAAGGCAGCTTCAAGCACGTCGACTTCTTGGCAATCAATATGTCTGAAGAAATCGATGTTGATGCAACTGTTCACTTGATCGGCGAATCACCAGGCGAAAAAGAAGGCGGCGTTGTGACGCAGCCGAACCGCGAAGTTCATATTCGCGTCAAGCCGAGCGATATTCCGGATTCTGTCGATATCGACATCAGCGAGCTTGCAATCGGCGACTCTGTGTCGGTCAGCGACATCCGCGACAAATTCAGCTTCGAAATCTTGAACGACGATGACTTCCTGTTGATTTCTGTTACAGCACCACGTACAGAAGAAGAGCTAGAAGAGCTTGAAACAACAGACGAAGGCGAAGAGCCTGAAGTGATCGGCGACAACGAAGAAGAAGCAGCCGGCGAAGAAAAAGAATAATTCCAAGAAATGCCCAAACAGGGACTGCCTATCGGCAGTCCCTGTTTTTATTGCACCAGCTTAGATTATGGTAAAATAAAAAGCAGTGAAGAGATAAAAGGAGTTTGCTATGAAAATGATCATCGGCCTGGGGAATCCAGGAAAACCATATGAAGAAACCCGCCATAATGTTGGCTTTCACGTAATCGACCGGTTGGCGAAAGAGTGGAACGCCCCGCTTACGCAGTCCAAATTCAAGGGGATGTATTCCGTCGTCCATCGTCCAGAAGGCAAAGTGATGCTCGTCAAGCCGCTGACCTATATGAATTTATCCGGCGAATGCATCGGTCCGTTGATGGATTATTACAACGTGGACATGGAAGACATTGTCGCCATCTACGACGATCTGGATTTGCCGGCAGGCCAGCTCCGCTTGCGGCAAAAGGGGAGTGCCGGGGGCCACAACGGCATCAAATCACTGATCCAGCATCTCGGCACCCAGCAGTTCAATCGCATGCGCATCGGCATCAGCCGCCCGCCTGCAGGGATGAAGGTGCCGGATTATGTACTCGCTAAGTTCAGTGCTGAAGAAAAGCCATTGATGCAAGAGGCGGTCAAAAAAAGTGCGGATGCGTGCAATTATTGGCTGTCGAAACCATTTAATGAAGTCATGAACGAATACAACGGTTAATCGCTTTGGCGCATGCTTGCGTCCAAGGCTTTTTCCCGTTTCCTATCGTTTTTAAAAGGGTAATATAGCCATCAAACGGCTTTATTTTGGACAGGAAGGAGGAATCTTCATGAAGCACATTTTGCAGACATTTTTAGGGGATTCCCACACTCAATCGTTTATCAAAGAACTGAAAAAAGGGCAGGACCATCAGCTGATCTCCGGCTTATCCGGCAGCGCGCGGCCGATCTTTTACCAGACGGTCCATGAAGAACTGGACAAGCCGCTGCTCGTCGTGACGCCGAATTTGCTGCATGCCCAAAGGGTCTATGACGACTTAGTTAGACTCATGGGTGAGCAACACGTGCATTTGTATCCGGCGGAAGAAACGATCGCTGCAGATATCGCATTTTCAGGGCCGGAACTGCGGGCCCACCGCATCGATACGCTTGACCATATGAAATCGACCGGCAAAGGCATTTACGTCACGCCGGTTTCCGGCTTGCGCAAATTATTGCCGTCTCCTGCCCAATGGGACGGAGCGACCTTGCGCGTGGCGGACGGAGATGAACTCGACACCGAGAGCTGGCTATTGAAGCTTGTCGCAATGGGCTATTCCCGCACGACGATGGTCACTTCACCTGGCGAATTTGCTTTACGCGGCGGTATCCTCGATGTCTATCCCCTGCATTTCGAACATCCGGTACGCATTGAATTATTCGATACGGAAGTCGATTCCATCCGCCTGTTCTCCGCAGAAGACCAGCGCTCGCTTGAGAAAATCGAGTCACTGTGCATTTTGCCGGCTGTCGAATTGGTGTTGTCGGCAGGACAGAAGCGTGTATTGGCAGACCGAATCGAAGACCAATTGACCGTGAGCTTGAAGAAGCTCAAGGATGACGATACGAAAGAGTTGATGCTGCAGTATATACAGCATGATATCGATACACTCCGGAGCGGAGACGAACCGGAACAGCTGGCGAAGTACGCCGCTTTGGTCGACTCGCAATCCGCTTTTCTCGGGGATTATTTCCCTGAAGACGGTGTCGTGTTTTTCGATGAGCTCGGGCGCATCCAGGAAATGACCGAAACGCTGGAGCGCGAAGAAGCGGAGTGGACGGTATCGCTTCTCGAGGAAGGGAAGTTCCTCCACGATGTGCCATTGGCGTACCCGTTCCGTGAGGTGTTGTCGAAACTCAAGCAGCCGGCCAATTTCCTGTCACTCTTTACGCGGACTTTTCCGCTCGTCACGATCAAGAAATCGCTCGCCTATTCCTGCAAGCCGATGCAATCGTTCCACGGGCAAATGAATTTATTGCAAGCTGAAATGGAACGCTGGACGCTCGGCAAGTTCCGTGTATTTGTCGTGGCAAGCGGCGAAGAACGGCTGCAAAAAGTGCGTTCTGTGCTGGAAGATTACGAGATGGAAGCGGAAATCATTACCGAAAAAACCATCGTGCAAGACGGCAAAACCTATCTCGTCGACGGTGAATTGTCGGGCGGCTTTGAAATGCCGCTGCAGCGCATGGCGGTCATTACCGATGCGGAATTGTTCAAAAAGCAGCCGAAGAAAAAAACCCGCGCACAAAAATTGACCAATGCCGAGCGCATCAAGAGCTATTCGGAAATCAAGCCGGGCGATTACATCGTCCACATCCACCACGGCATCGGCCGCTTTGTCGGCATTGAGACATTGGAGAGCGGCGGCGTCCATAAAGATTATCTCCACATCGTCTATAAAGGCGATGATAAATTATTCGTGCCGGTCGACAAAATTGACCTCGTCCAAAAATACATCGCCTCGGAAGAAAAAGAGCCGAAGCTCCATAAGATGGGCGGCGTCGAATGGAAGAAGACACGCACGAAAGTATCGGCAGCCGTACAGGATATTGCCGATGACTTGATCAAGCTGTATGCGGAACGCGAAGCGCTCGAAGGCTTTACGTTCAGCGAAGACCAGGACATGCAGCGCCAGTTCGAAACGGAATTCCCTTACGAGGAAACGCCTGACCAATTGCGCTCCATCGACGAAGTGAAAAAAGACATGGAGAGAAAACGCCCGATGGACCGCTTGATCTGCGGCGATGTCGGCTACGGCAAAACGGAAGTCGCCATTCGCGCGGCGTTCAAAGCCGTGCTAGACGGCAAGCAAGTGGCGTTCCTCGTGCCGACCACCATTCTCGCCCAGCAGCATTTTGAAACGATGAGCGAGCGTTTCAAGGATTACCCGATGGAAGTCGGCCTCATGAGTCGCTTCCGTTCGAAAAAACAGCAAACCGAAACGGTCAAAGGCTTGAAGAACGGTTCAGTCGATGTTGTCGTCGGCACGCACCGCATCTTATCGAAAGATGTCGTGTATAAAGATCTCGGCTTGTTGATCATCGATGAAGAGCAGCGTTTCGGGGTGACCCATAAAGAGAAAATCAAGCAGTTGAAATCGACGGTGGATGTATTGACCTTGACGGCTACGCCGATTCCGCGTACTTTGCACATGTCGATGATCGGCGTGCGCGACCTGTCTGTCATCGAGACGCCTCCTGCCAACCGGTTCCCGGTGCAGAGCTATGTCATGGAACATAATGGCGGGCTCGTGCGTGAAGCGATCGAACGCGAGATGGCGCGCGGCGGCCAAGTGTTTTATTTATACAACCGGGTGAGCGACATGACCCGCAAAGTGGACGAGATCCAGCAGCTCGTTCCGGAAGCGCGCGTCGGCTATGCCCATGGGCAAATGTCCGAGACCGAACTCGAATCGATCATTCTCGGCTTCCTCGACGGCGAATACGATGTCCTCGTGACGACGACGATCATCGAAACCGGCATCGACATCCCGAACGTCAATACGCTCATCGTCTATGACGCCGACCGCATGGGCTTGTCGCAACTCTATCAATTGCGCGGGCGCGTCGGGCGCTCGAGCCGCGTGGCGTATGCCTATTTCATGTATCAGCGCGATAAAGTGCTGACCGATGTCGCCGAAAAACGGTTGATGGCCATCAAGGAATTCACCGAACTCGGCTCCGGCTTTAAAATTGCCATGCGCGATTTGTCGATCCGCGGGGCGGGCAATTTGCTTGGCTCCCAGCAGCACGGCTTTATCGACTCGGTCGGTTTCGATTTGTATTCGCAAATGCTCGAAGAAGCGATCGAAGAACGCCGCACCGGCATGAAGAAAGAAGTCGTGCCGGAAGTGGAGATCTCGCTGACGGAAGACGCGTATATTCCAGACAGTTATATTGCCGACGGTTATCAGAAGATCCAAATGTACAAGCGTGTCAAAAACATGGAAACTGCGGAAGAAATGATCGACTTGCAGGATGAATTGATCGACCGCTTCGGTGATTTGCCAATTGAAGCCGAGCAATTGCTGCGCATCGCCCGTATGAAAGTTTGGGCGCGCGCTGCCGGTGCCGAATCAATCAAACAGCAAGGAGATCGCGTCATCGTCAAATTGAGCGATGCCGGAACGGAAGCGATCGACGGCGGCAAAGTCGTCGAAGCTTCCGGCAGCTATGGCCGCGCAGTCGGCTTCACGATGAACGGCCAGGCACTCGTGTTGAATATAGACGGCAAGAAGACCGGCAAGCATCATCCATTTGATGTGCTTGAAGGCATGATGGAGATTTTAGCCGACTCCGTCCGGGAAGAGGCGTCTGTCGGTTGATGCGGGGGACAAGCAGATGACGGCGCAACAATCGATGGCCAGTTTCTTGAAAGGCGCCGCCTTACTTACGCTCGCAGGGTTTGTCGTCAAATTGCTGAGCGCTGTTTACCGGGTGCCGTTTCAGAACCTGGTCGGCGACGAGGGCTTTTATATTTATCAGCAAGTGTATCCATTCGTGGCGATTTTCGGCATTTGGACGTCCTACGGCTTTGCGGTTGCTGTATCGAAATTATTGGCGGAGCAGCACGATTCAAAGCATGCCGGCATTTTACGAACGGCTACCTGGCTTATGGTAATTCTTTCCGCCTCGGCATTTGCCGCGCTCTATTTCGGGGCTGGCATGCTGGCAAGCTGGATGGGCGATCCTTTGCTTGCCGGATTGCTGCGGGCAGGGGCGTTTGCGGTCGTCTTCATGGCACCCCTTGCCATTATGAAAGGCCGACTTCAGGCAACCGGCAATATGGCACCGGTCGCTACGGCTCAAGTGACTGAGCAGGCAGTGCGCGTCGCAGTCATTCTGATCGGCGCATTTGCGGCCGTCAGCTATGGCCTCTCGCTTTATGTTGCGGGTCAACTGGCAATCGCCGCTGCCGGCGCCGGCGCATTCGCGGCTGTGCTGTTATTATGGCGTTCTTACCGGAGTCAAAGAGAGCGCCCCATTGGCACTTTCGACCGGGGAATGGCGAAGAACCTGCTGTTTACGAGCCTCAGCGTCAGCATGAGTTCGCTGTTATTGGTGCTGTTTCAGCTGGTCGATTCGTTTACCGTCTATCGCCTGCTTGAACAGCCGCTCGGGGCAGTTGCTGCCATGGAACAAAAAGGCATCTATGACCGTGCGCAACCCCTTGTGCAATTCGGGATTTTATTGGCGACTTCTTTGACGCTGTCGCTCGTGCCGCTTATTGCCCGTACGATGCAGGAAAAAAGCGGCCGCAGCCCGGCACTTTACGCGAGCCTTGCATTTCGCGTTTCCGTCTTGTTTGCGGTCGCTGCGTCTGCTGGTCTGACACTGGTTATGCCTTATGTCAATGAAGCTTTATTTAAGACGCCGGACGGATCTGTTGCACTTATCGTTTTTAATTGGCAAATCGTTTCGATGTCACTTGTGCTGGTGCTGACGGCGATTCTATACGGTTTCGGAAAAATCCGCGTGCCGGCGCTGTTATTGTTTATCGGCTTGATTCTGAAATTGGCTGGCAATCTATTGCTCGTGCCACTGTACGGCATCACCGGGGCAGCGCTTGCCGGCAATATTGGCTTGGTCTTTATTGCGGCAGCGCTTATCTGGTATTTTAAGAAAGTTTGGCCGCTGCAATTTGCTCACGCCCGTTTTTATGGCTGGCTCCTGGCAGCGTCCGTGGCGATGACGATCGCGGTGTACGCCTTTGTAATGGTGCTCGTGCCGCTATTGCCATGGTCCGGCCGGTGGGAAGCCGTATTCATCACACTGACTGCCGTGCCGCTCGGCGCTGCCGTGTTTTTACTGGTGGCGGCAAAATCACGGATCATCACCGAAAGGGAATGGTACATTATCCCGTTCGGACGCCGGCTGGCTGCGTTGCAATTGGCGCTCAATCCACGAAAGAAAAGGAGTTAGACAATGCATACCATTCATATACTCGGCCTTGGCGCCGGGGATCTTCTGCAATTGCCGCTCGGCGTTTACCGTACCTTGAAAGAGGCGGACCCGCTTTATTTGCGGACAGCGGATCACCCGGTCGTTACAGAGCTGGAGACAGAAGGCTTACGTTACGAGAGCTTTGATGCAATTTACGAAAAGCATGACGATTTTGCGCCGGTATATAAGGAAATCGCCGAGACGCTTATTGCGCTTGCGGAAAACGCATCCGTTTATTACGCAGTGCCGGGACATCCGCTCGTTGCGGAACAGACGGTACAATTTTTGATCGAAGCAGAAAAACAAGGGCGCTGTGAATTGTCGATCGCCGGAGGGCAAAGCTTTTTGGACGCCATATTCGGCGCGTTGCGCACCGATCCGATCGAAGGCTTCCAGCTGGTCGACGGCATCGGCCTCGACAGCGACCGCGTGAATATGACCGAACACATTTTGATTGCGCAAGTGTATGACCAATTCAGCGCATCCGAAGTGAAACTGTCGCTGATGGAGAAATACCCGGAAGATTACCCGGTAACGATTGTTACAGCCGCAGGGGCCACTTCAGAGCGCCTGCGCACGGTGCCGCTCCACGAACTCGACCGTTCGGCGGAAATCGATAATTTGACGACTGTCTACGTGCCGCCTGCAACGGAGCAGACGCAGCGTTTGAAAGAATGGCAGACATTCCGTGAGATTATCGCGAAACTGCGCAGTCCTGAAGGCTGCCCGTGGGACCGCGAGCAGACACATGAATCACTGCGTCCTTATTTACTCGAAGAAGCGCACGAATTGCTGCAGGCGATCGAAGAGGAAGATGACGAAGCCATCGCGGAAGAACTCGGCGATGTGCTGCTGCAAGTATTCTTGCACGCGCAAATCGGCCAAGACAGCGGCTATTTCCAACTCGAAGATGTGCTAGAAGCCATTAGCGATAAAATGATTCGCCGCCATCCGCATGTGTTCAGCGATGTGGAAGTGGCGTCGGCAGATGAAGTCGTGGATAATTGGCAAGCAATCAAACGCCAGGAAAAACCGGCGGGCGAATCGCTGCTCGATGGCCAGGACCGCTACAGCTCGTCGCTGTTGACCTCATATAATTACCAGAAGAAAGCAGCGAAAGTGGGCTTTACCTGGAAAGACGCGGACGGCGCATGGGCGAAGTTCGAAGAGGAATTGCAGGAGTTCAAGATTGAAGTGGCGAATGGTTCCAAAGACCAGCAGCTCGATGAATTCGGCGATTTGTTGTTCACGCTCGTCAACATCGCGCGTTTTTATGGCTTGTCGCCCGAACAGGCGATGGTCCAGGCGAACCGTAAATTCCGCACGCGTTTTTCACACGTAGAGCAGCGCGCGCAAGAAGACGGCCGCACGTTTTCAGATTACACATTAGACCAGCTCGACAGCTTCTGGAACGAAGCGAAAGCTGGACACGGAGAGGACGAAAATCATGAGACTCGATAAATTTCTGAAAGTTTCCCGTTTGATCAAACGCCGCACTTTGGCGAAAGAAGTAGCCGATCAAGGCCGCATTTTGGTCAATGGCAATAAAGCGAAAGCGAGCAGCGTCGTCAAAGAAGGCGACGAACTGCAGATCCGCTTCGGGCAAAAAGTGGTTACTGCCCGCATCGACCAATTGCGCGAAAACGTCCGCAAAGAACAAACTGCGGAAATGTACACGATCTTGAACGAAAAAAAGCTTGATAAAGTGGACCCGAGCTTTGTGGACGACGAAGCATAAAGAATGAAAAAGAACCCAGCCGGTTAACGGTTGGGTTCTTTTTATGCTGTGGCAACTTTTGGCGTGTAAGAGTTACGGGGGGAGATTGCGCTTCGGGCGGACGCTTGCCTAGGGGCGGGAATCGAGCCTCCTCGTCGCGCCAAAACCATGCGCTCCTGTGGGGTCTCTCAAACCCGCTGCTCCCTCAGGCGTCGCCGCCCTACACTTCATCTCTAGGTTTCGAATGATGGTTAATTGTGTCATCCTCTCCACTCAGCAAATGAAGAAATAAAGTGCACTTTTTCTCGGTAGACCAGTTTACTGATTTTGTTCAGCACATGCATTGCCAACTAAGCGACATACTTAAAGGCAGACGAGTCATACAAAACCGGAACCATCATACTTATTTGCTTCAATGAAATATCCAAGCCGCCAAGCGCACAAGGGTGAGCCGAAGCAATGAGACAGAGGGTTTCTGGCTCATGGCGAAAGGCCAACCCCAAGCGAGGAAGCGACTAACAAAGTGATGCAAAATACAATGAACGAACCTCGTCGCACATAAACTTCATGGCCCAACTCGCTTAACCCAATAAGCGCATACCCAAAAGTGGATGAACCATACAGAACCGAAACCATCTGACTCATTCGGTTCAACGAAATATCCAAGCCCCTCGCGCTTAAGGGTGAAGCGGAGCCAAGAGACAGGCGTTCTTCCTGGCTCATGGCGGGAGCTCAACCCCGAGCGAGGCGGCGGCTACCAAAGTGATGGAAAAAACAAAGCTTACCCATAGTTCACATTAAAAATCCAACTCACTATAAATTCGAAACCCCCAAAAAAGAGCCTCGCCATCTGCAGGCAAGGCTCTTCATTCGTATCAATAAGTTCAATCTCCCATCAAAGTCACGAGCACCGCTTTTTGGGCATGCAGGCGGTTTTCGGCTTCCTGGAAAATGACCGAATGGGGGCCTTCCAAAATATCGGTCGTCACTTCTTCCTCGCGATGCGCAGGGAGGCAGTGCATAAAGATGTAATCCGCTTTCGCGTGCTGAACCAGGTCCGCATTCACTTGGAATCCTTCAAAATCATTCAGGCGCTTGATGGCTTCGGCTTCCTGGCCCATGCTCGCCCAAACATCCGTATAGATAGCGTCGCTGTTTTTTACGGCTTCGACGGGATCATGGGTCACCGTCACCACAGAACCGGTATCTTTTGCGATGGCTTGCGCGAGTTCGACCATTTCCGCTTGCGGCTCATAGCCTTTTGGAGCGGCGATCGCGATGTCGAGCCCGACTTTTGCGGCACCGATCATCAAGGAATTGGCCATATTATTGCCATCTCCGATATACGCCAGCTTGCGGCCTTTCAACTCGCCGAAATGTTCGATCAGCGTCATGAGATCGGCCAGCACTTGGCATGGATGGTAATCATCGGTCAAGCCATTGATGACGGGAATCGAGCTGAACTGCGCGAGCTCTTCAACAGCGGATTGATGGAATGTGCGGATCATCAGGCCATCCAAATAACCCGACAACACACGGGCCGTATCGGCAATCGTTTCACCGCGGCCGAGCTGTGTATCCTGAGAACTCAAGAACATCGCGTGGCCGCCGAGCTGCAGCATGCCCGCTTCAAACGAAACGCGCGTGCGGGTCGACGATTTCTCGAAGATCATGCCGAGCACTTTTCCTTTCAAGAGCGGCAAATGTTTATTTTCCGGTTTCTTTAATTCAATCGCTAAATTAAGCAAATCGAGGATCTCCTCGGTACTATAGTCTTTCAATGAGAGAAAATCTTCCTGGGCAACAGTTGGGGCAAGCGGCATGATCATCGTCATTGGGCAAGCACTCCTTTCAAGCGTTCAGATTGGGTTTTTTGGCTAGCGGCGTAAGCGGCCGCAGTTTCCGGGCGTGACCAGGAATGGAGGCGGTGGATGGCCGCTTGCGCCATGCGGCCAGCGTCAGGTGTTTCGGAAAAGTCGATATAGGCGGCAGCGTCTTTCGATAATAACCACTCGCCAAAAGAAAGTTGGTCTTCGGTGACGATCGTGAAGCCTTGTGCGCGCCAAGAATTGAGTTGCTCATAATCGGCGCTGTCCTGGGCGGCGAATAGCTTTGAGCCTGTTGCAAGTTTCGCCAGCTGGACGGAAGCGCCAGTCAATGCTTTCTCGAGCGCTTCTTCAAACAGCTTGGCTGTGCCAATCACTTCGCCGGTCGACATCATCTCAGGCGACAGGACAGGGGACAGGCCAGGCAATTTAATATGGGAAAACACCGGCGCTTTGACGGTGAAGTCCGGTTGTCCGTTATACGTGTCTTCAATGCCGAGCTCATCGTACGGCACACCAAGCAATAAAGCGGTAGCATGCTGAACGAGCGGCACATCCGTCACTTTCGAGCTGATCGGCGCCGTGCGCGATGCCCGCGGATTGATTTCCATGACGAATAATTGATCTTCTTCGTAGACGAATTGGATATTGAAAAGCCCGGTGTAGTCAAGTTGTCTCGCAATATGCTGGGCGGTATCCACCAGTTTTTGCTGCTGGTCTTCGGTGAGCGTTACGGGCGGGGTGCTCGCGATGCTGTCGCCGGAATGGACGCCGGTTCCTTCGATGTGCTCGAAGATCGCCGACACCCACACGTTGTCACCGTCCGTTAAAATATCGGCTTCGGCTTCTTTGCCGGTGACGAAATGGTCGACCAATACCGGAAACGCCTTGTCCGCGCCCGCGAGCCAAGCATCAAGCTCCGCTTGGTCGTGAAGCACGATCATGCCGCGTCCACCGATGACATAAGAAGGGCGAATCAAGACCGGGAAGCCGAGCTTTTCCGCTGCGGGCAGCACTTCTTCCGGCGCATTCGCCGTCGTCCCGGGGATGGTCGGCAAGCCGATCGACTCGAGAAACGCATAAAAGCGGTCGCGGTCTTCCATTTGGTCCAGCAAATCGACCGATGAACCGAGCACGGTAATGCCCGCTTCTTCAAGTGCTTTCGCCAAATTAAGTGAAGTCTGGCCGCCGAATTGGAGGATGACTTGGTGAATGCCCTCAAATTCCAGGACGTTCAAGACATCTTCCGCCGTGATCGGTTCGAAATAAAGCGCATCCGCCACTTCGTAATCGGTACTGACGGTTTCCGGGTTGTTGTTGATCATGACCGCTTCATAGCCAAGTTTCTGTGCGGCCATAACGCTGTGCACGCAGCAATAATCAAATTCGATGCCTTGCCCGATACGGATCGGGCCGGACCCGACAACCGCCACTTTTTTCGCGCCTTTTGAGCGGTCGACGTCAGGAGCGGTGTCCCATGTGGAATAGAAATAATTTGTATTTGAACGGAACTCAGCAGCACAGGTATCGATCATCCGGTAAGCTGGCGCAATTTTATAGCTTCTGCGCTGCCCCCAAATTTCAGCTGCCGGCACATTCCAAATATCGGCCATTTGCTGGTCGCTGAAGCCGAGCTTTTTCGCCTGCAATAAGCGATCAGCGGTCACGGTGTTCCAGCTGATCGATTTGAGGTCTTGCCACTCTGTAACAATATTTGATAAAACGTATAAGAAATAAGGCGTGATGCCGGTGATGGCATGCAATTCATCAGTGGTTTTTCCGCGGATGAGCAATTCGAACAGCACGAACAAACGGCGGTCGTCCGGCTTCATTGCGAGTTCCAGTAAATCGCCCGTCGGCAATTCCGATACGGTGGGAAGGCGGAACCCGTCTATCGGAAGTTCAAGCGAGCGCAGCGCTTTTTGCATGGCGGCTTCCATGCGGCGTTCGATCGCCATCACTTCGCCAGTCGCCTTCATCTGCGTGCCAAGCGTGCGGTCCGCTAAAGGAAATTGGTCGAATGGCCAGCGCGGGATTTTCAAGGCGACGTAATCGAGTGCCGGCTCGAAGCTGGCGTAGGTCGTTCCGGTCACCGGGTTCTTCAATTCATCGAGCGTATAGCCGATTGCGAGCTTGGCGGCGATCTTCGCGATTGGGTAGCCGGTCGCTTTGGAAGCGAGCGCGGATGAGCGGCTGACGCGCGGGTTGACTTCAATTAAAAAATAATCGGAGGTTTCCGGATGGAGGGCGAACTGCACATTGCAGGCGCCGATGATGCCGAGCGCTTCGATGATGTTGATGCAAGACGTGCGCAACATGTGAAAATCCGGATCGTTCAAAGTTTGGCTCGGGGCGACGACGATCGAATCGCCAGTATGCACACCGACCGGATCCAAGTTCTCCATATTGCAGACCGTGATGCAGGTGCCCGCTGCATCGCGCATCACTTCATATTCGATTTCCTTATAGCCGGCGATGCTTGTCTCGACGAGGCATTGCTTGATCGGGCTCGCCGACAAGCCTTGCGTCACCAGCTTGATATAAGTTGCTTCGTCGCTTGCGATGCCGCCGCCGAAACCGCCAAGCGTATAGGCGGGGCGGACGATTACGGGATAGCCCGTGCGCTCTGCGAAAGCCAGCGCGCCGTCGAGCGAATAGATGATGTCGCTGTCCGGTACCGGTTCACCGAGTTGCTTCATCAAGGAGCGAAACTGGTCGCGGTCTTCGGCTTTTTTGATCGCCGTCATATCAGTGCCGAGCAACTGGACGCCGTATTGCTCGAGAATGCCGGCATCCGCCAGCGCCATTGCCAAATTCAAGCCGGTCTGGCCGCCGACGGTCGCAAGCAAGCCATCGGGACGTTCTTTCTCGATGATGTTGGTGGCGGATTCGAGTGTCATCGGTTCGAAATACACTTTGTCCGAGACGCTTTCATCGGTCATGATCGTTGCCGGGTTGTTATTGATGAGCACCACTTCGATGCCTTCTTCTTTTAGAGCCAAGCACGCTTGGGTGCCGGAATAATCGAACTCTGCGGCTTGTCCGATGACGATGGCGCCGGATCCGATGACGAGCACTTTTTCAATAGAGTCTAATTTAGACATGCATTTTCACCTTCTTCATTTCATTTGCCGTCTCCAGGAACTGGTGGAACAATGCGAGATGATCCGCCGGGCCGGGAGCTGCTTCCGGGTGGAATTGAACCGTCGTAATCGGCAATTGCGGATGGATCAAGCCTTCGATGCTGCCGTCGTTGACGTTTTCATACAACACTTCAAATGGCGTGTCCGACAGGCTCGCTGCCTCGACGACATAGCTATGATTTTGGGAGCTCATGCTGACGCGGCCGGTCTTATTGTTTTTGACGGGATGATTGGCGCCTCGATGCCCGTAAGCGAGCTTCGTGGTTGTTGCGCCGAAAGCGGCAGCCAGCACCTGGTGGCCAAGGCAAATGCCGAATGACGGATAGCGTTCTGCCCAGGCGCGGTAGACTGGCAAGCGGCTGTTCAATGCTTGCGGGTCTCCAGGGCCGTTCGAGAACAATAGCCCGTCGACTCCAAGTGCTTCAGGAAGTTCAACTGCTGCGTTATAGGGGATAATGCTGACCGTGCAGCCGAGAGCGAGCAATTCATTTAAGATGGACGCTTTGTAATGGAAATCAATGAGTCCGATATGCAAGGAGCCTTCGCCGACATGCTTCGTCTCTGCCGCTTCGCCAGCCGGGAAAAAATCGGTTTTGAGCATTTGCCACGGCTGCTCAGGTGAGTCTTCATGAAGCAGTTGTGCCGGCATCGTGCCGGTTTCCCGGACTTGTTGGATGACTGAGCGCGTATCGATGCCGCTCAGCACTGGGACCCCCTGCTTTTCTGCAAATTGAGCTAACGAAATCGCCTGTTTCGGCAGTGGGCCGTCATACAATTCAGCGACGATGATGGCACAAGCTTGGATTTTTTCGGATTGTGCATAAAGCGCTTCAATGCCGTATTGGCCAATCAATGGATAGGAAAAAACGATGACCTGCCCTTTATAGGAAGGGTCGGTAATGACTTCCTCATAGCCGGTCATGCCGGTGAAAAAGACGACCTCTCCCTGTACTGCCGCTTGTGTACCGTGCCATGCTCCCGTAAATGATGCGCCATTCGCCAAAACCAATTTTCCTGTCATGCTCCACACTCCTTTTATGAATATATATGCAGTATAAGTAATTTTTATAATAAATGATGTGTCCTGTATTATAATGTTGCATAAAAATTAAGTCAACAGCATTTTTATTAACTCATAGAAGAATTGGTTATATTCCGTTACAATGCAAGAAAAAAGGAGAAAGGGCTTACAGAAAATCTTTTTAAATGGAATGTTTTTCATGTATAATAATCACAAAATCAGTTGGGAAGGGGCGTCCGTAAGTGAAAAGAGAGAAAATGCACGAAAATCAGGGAGTGACCCCGCTGCAAAATGAATACACGCGGGCTGCAGAAATCGAAGACGCACGGAAAAAACGGCATAAAGTGGTATTGTACAGACGGTTGGCGGTATTCGGCTTGGTGGTACTGTTGACGAGCATTTGGCTGGGCTCGACCATTTATGCACAATCCCAGACCATTGCCGGCAAAGAACAGCTCCAGCAGGAAAAGCTTGCTGAGCTAAAAGAAGTACAGAAGCAGCAGGCTAAACTTGAAGAACAGATTCGTTTGTTGAACGACGACGATTATGTATCAAAGCTTGCGCGCAAAGATTATTTCTTGTCAGATGAAGGCGAGATCATTTTCACCTTGCCAAATGATGCCGGGAAACCACAAGAAGATGGCGAAGAAAAAGAGTAGTCGGTTGACACTCTCCCTTTCATCGCTATAATTAAAGGTGGGATCAGTCCCGCAAACTGTCAATTTGGCCCGAATCCGGAGTCATCTTAAATTTTAAGGAGGAGCATTTTTTTTATGTCGATTGAAGTAGGCAGCAAGTTAGAAGGAAAAGTCACGGGTATTACAAACTTTGGAGCGTTCGTACAGCTTCCAACCGGTGCAACAGGCCTCGTGCATATTAGTGAAGTCGCCGACAACTACGTGAAAGATATTAACGATCACTTGAAAGTTGGCGAAATGGTAGAAGTGAAAGTGATGAATGTAGAAGCAGACGGGAAAATCGGTTTGTCGATCCGCAAAGCGAAGCCTCAGCCAGAAGGCGGCACAAGCCGTCCAAGCCGTCCGCGTCCGAACAATCGTTCTTTTGACCGCGCCCCTAAGGAAACCTTCGAAACGAAGATGGCAAAATTCCTGAAAGACAGCGAAGACAACCTGTCGACGCTAAAGCGTGCCACAGAATCCAAGCGTGGCGGTCGTGGAGCGAAAAGAGGCTAACTTGCTAGCTGTTTTAATAGCATAGAGAAAATGCTTCAACTTAGTTGAACTGTGAAGATGGAACGCTTCTCCTTTCGGGGAGGGCGTTTTTTTTATCGCCCGAAAAGTGCGAAGCGGTAGGAGAATGGGAGGCGTCTGTCTAAGTAAGTAGGCAGCTTAGCAGGCACTCGTCCTGCACAGTATAGCGGAAAGGTGTGGAAAGGATGGAACAACAGCAAGTCCTTCAGGCATTTGACGACTACGAAATCTACATGGAATCGCTCCAAAAGACCTTATCCGAATCCGATGAAGCACATAAGCCGATCGCAGACGGCAAATGGTCAATCGCGCAGATGGTCATGCATCTCGCGGAATGGGACCGTTTTATCCGCAGCGAGCGCTTGCCGTAGATGAAACAAGGGGGGCATCTGGATCCCTTGCCGGAAGCCGATAAATTCAACCGCCACGCCATCGACAAAGCCAAGTCGATGGAATTTCCAGCCATCGTCACACAAGCCATTGAAGAACGAAGTTTGTTGAAGAAACGGCTTGCATCTGCCACTCCCAGCCAATGGAATGCAGCATTCTACGTCGATGATAAAGAAATGACGATGGGCCGCTATTTCGGAAATCTTACCAAACACGATGCCCATCATTTCCAGCAGATCAATACTTTTTTAACATAAAAAAAGCAGTGCCCTCTATGATGGAGGGCACTGCTTATAATGGGATGGCGGCAGAGGGGATCGAACCCCCGACCTTACGGGTATGAACCGTACGCTCTAGCCAGCTGAGCTACGCCGCCTTGTTCAAACGAACAGTTTATATCATACTATCCTTAATACATATGTGTCAATCAGCATTTTATGTTTTTACGATATTTATTTTATTTAAATCGCAATATATACAGAACAGGAGGACATGACGTGGATCATTATGAACAAACGATGCTTGCATACCATAAAAAACACGGGTTATTCGAAATTGGCGAGCGACTCGTCATCGGTGTTTCGGGCGGCATCGATTCAATGGTTCTATTGCATTTTCTCTCGAAAAAGCGGCATCAATTGGGCCTGCATCTCACAGCGGTACATATCGATCATATGCTGAGGGGTGAACAATCTGCGCAAGACCGCGGCTTTGTTGAACAGCAATGCAAGCTGTGGGAGGTGCCGTGTGAAAGTTTTTCAGTCCCTATCCCAGCGATTTTGGCTGAAAATGGCGGGAACACGCAAAGTGTCTGCCGGGAAGAACGTTACCGGGTATTCGACCAAGTAATGGAAAAAACAGAATCCACGATCCTCATCACAGCCCATCACGCAGACGACCAATTGGAGACCATTTTGATGGAAGGCATGCGCGGCAGCTTGCACAACGGGGCTTTTGGCATGCGCATTAAGCGGCCATTTGGCGGCGGCGTGCTCGTCCGGCCGCAGCTTGCGGTCACCAAAGCGGAAATCGCCCATTATGCACAACTGAACAAAGTGCCGTACCGAGAAGACCCAAGCAATGCCAGTGATGCTTACACGCGCAACCGCGTCCGCAAGACCATTGTGCCGGCGATGGCACAGGAAAACCCCCGCGCTTCGTTACACTTTTCGGAGCTTGCAGAACAAATCAATGAAGATGCAGCGTTCCTTCAGCAGCTCGCTGAACAAACGCTAAAAGAATTGTTGTTGTCAGATAAGGAATTGCTTATTTCTGCCGAAAGTTTCAGAAGCCAGCCCTCTGCTTTACAAAAAAGGATGGTTCTACTACTATTAAACTATCTATATGATGACAAGCGAGTGTTAATAACGAGCCATTTGGCGGAACAAGTGCGCGAGCTGCTCCAAAGTTCCTCGGGCACTGTTTTTTTACATTTGCCGCAAAATTATATGATGACACGCCAATACGACCAGGTATCCTTTGAAAAACCAAAAGAATACCTGGAGTGCGAGCGGGCGGATATCGGCTGTTTTTGGTCACCGCCTGTCTTTGGTTCCCGTTACCGGATTTTGCCAGTCGGCGAAGAGCTGGAAGTAGAGAATGCTGTTTTTTGGTATTTTCAATCCGAAGAGACGGATTTTACACTCCGCGGAAGGGAACCGGGCGACCGGATCTTGCTTGCGGGCATGAACCAGGCGAAAAAACTGGCGCGATTGATGATTGACGAAAAGATTCCGTCATACCAACGGGACAATTGGCCAATCATCGTGGCCGGAACACATCGAGTATTACTAGTGCCCGGTTTGCGCATCGCCGCTTGCCTGAGTCGGACCAAGCGTCCGGAAGACAACCGAGTATTAGTTGAACAATGCATAGACTATGCAAAATGAGGAAGAAACTAGGAGGCCCACCATGCTACAAAAGGACATTAAAGAAGTATTGATCAGTGAAGAACAACTTCAAGAAAAAGCACGCGAACTCGGCGAAACATTGACGCGTGATTATGAAGGGAAATACCCGCTTGCCATCGGCGTATTGAAAGGCGCCATGCCATTCATGGGCGACCTCATGAAACGCTTTGACGGTTATGTGGAAATGGATTTCATGGACGTTTCAAGCTATGGAAACGCAACAGTTTCTTCAGGCGAAGTCAAAATCGTCAAGGATTTGAACGCAAGCGTCGAAGGCCGTGACTTGCTGATCATTGAAGATATCATCGACAGCGGGCTGACACTGAGCTATTTGGTGGATTTGTTCAAATACCGCAAAGCGAATTCCATTAAAATCGTCACGCTTCTCGACAAGCCTACTGGACGTAAAGTGGATTTAAAAGCGGATTATATCGGCTTTGAAGTGCCGGATGCGTTCGTTGTCGGCTATGGCTTGGACTATGCAGAAAAATACCGCAACCTTCCTTATATTGGGATTCTTAAGCCGTCCGTTTACAGCAGCGAAGAGGAATAGTCAAAGAACGTTCAAAGAACCGATGATTTCAAGCATGCGGTAAAGGCTTTTCATTGTATGCATTTTTGTCCCTGTGTTAGTATTTAGTATAGTTTTGGGAAACTTTGTGAGGAGGCGCGGGATGAATCGAATATTCCGATACACCATATTTTATCTACTGATATTCCTAGTCATCATCGGTATTCTAGGAACTTTCAATAATAGCAACCAACCGACGCAAAATATTGGCTATGGCGACTTTCTGGATGCGCTGAATGCTGGCGAAATTACAGAAGTGACTATCCAGCCAGATGCACAAGTATACGAAGTAACCGGTCGTATGACAGATTATGATGAAGGCGAATCGTTTGTGACCAATGTACCGATCGAGAACGAGGCATTGGTAGCGCAAATTGATGAGCTTGCAACAGCGCAAGAAGGAGTGGAAGTCGAGTTTTTGAAAGCGCCGCAGACTAGCGGGTGGGTTTCATTCTTTACCGGCATCATTCCATTCATCATCATCTTCATCCTGTTCTTCTTCTTGCTGAACCAATCACAAGGCGGCGGTGGCGGCCGAGTGATGAACTTCGGGAAAAGTAAGGCGAAATTATATGACGACCAGAAACAAAAAGTTCGCTTCGACGATGTAGCCGGAGCGGATGAAGAGAAGCAAGAGCTTGTCGAAGTCGTGGACTTCCTGAAAGATCCGAAACGCTTCGGTGAGATCGGCGCACGCATTCCGAAAGGGATCTTGCTTGTCGGGCCTCCAGGTACCGGTAAAACTTTGCTTGCCCGTGCAGTAGCCGGCGAAGCAGGCACACCGTTCTTCTCGATCAGTGGTTCTGACTTTGTCGAAATGTTTGTCGGTGTCGGCGCTTCGCGTGTTCGTGATTTGTTCGAGAACGCAAAGAAAAACGCACCATGTATCATCTTCATCGATGAAATCGATGCAGTTGGACGCCAGCGCGGCGCCGGTCTTGGCGGCGGGCATGATGAGCGGGAACAAACGCTCAACCAATTGCTCGTTGAAATGGATGGCTTTGGCGCGAACGAAGGCATCATCATCATCGCTGCAACCAACCGTCCGGATATCCTGGATCCGGCGCTTCTGCGTCCTGGCCGTTTTGACCGCCAGATCACAGTCGGCCGTCCGGATGTCAAAGGACGCGAAGAAGTGCTGAAAGTTCATGCGCGCAACAAGCCGCTTGATGACACTGTCGACATGAAGGCAATCGCCCAGCGTACGCCTGGCTTCTCCGGTGCAGACCTTGAGAACTTATTGAACGAAGCAGCTCTCGTAGCCGCTCGCCGCAATAAAAAGAAAATCGATATGTCCGATATCGACGAAGCGACAGACCGTGTTATTGCCGGTCCAGCGAAGAAGAATCGCGTCATCTCGAAAAAAGAACGCAATATCGTTGCCTATCATGAGTCAGGCCATACCGTTATCGGCTTGGTACTTGATGATGCGGACATCGTCCATAAAGTAACCATCGTACCGCGCGGCCAAGCAGGCGGTTATGCCGTCATGCTGCCACGCGAAGACCGTTACTTTATGACGAAACCGGAATTGCTCGATAAGATTGCCGGATTGCTCGGCGGTCGTGTGGCAGAGGATATCGTCTTCGGCGAAGTATCCACTGGTGCACACAATGACTTCCAGCGTGCAACAGCGATTGCCCGCAGCATGGTTACCGAATACGGGATGAGCGATAAGATCGGCCCGATTCAATTTGGCCAATCCCAAGGCGGAAATGTCTTCCTTGGACGCGATTTCAATTCGGATCAAAACTATTCCGATGCCATCGCATTCGAGATCGACCAGGAAATCCAGCGCATCATTAAAGAGCAATATGTCCGGACGAAAGAGATTCTCACGGAAAAACGTGAGTTGCTCGAACTCCTTGCCAACACTTTGCTTGAAGTGGAAACACTGGATGCTGCCCAAATCCTGCACTTGAAAGAACACGGCACATTGCCGGAACGTTCGTATGAAGCCCTAAACGGCGACTACGGAAATGGTGAAAACAGCGAAACGGATCAAGACGAGGTCAACCCGGATGTTACGGGTGCGCCGAACGATCCATCATCAGGCGATTTGCCGGAAGAAGGTTCATCGACTGATTCGTCAGGTCCTATCAAAGAAGACCGTAAATAACCGAAAGCCGGTGCCGGCCCTGAAAAGGGCTTGGCGCCGGCTTTTTGCTTTTGTAGAATTATGGTATGATGTGTTGGAAATTCAGCAGATAAATGGGGAGAATTTATGATCTTAGTGATGGATACCGGCAATACCAATATCGTCCTTGGCGTATACGATAACGAAACACTGCTGCACCATTGGCGGATGGAAACCGACCGCCATAAAACCGAAGATGAATACGCCATGCAGATCAAAGCGTTTTTGAATCATGTCGGACTGGGCTTTGAAGCGATTGACGGCGTCATCATGTCATCCGTTGTTCCGCCGATCATGTTTGCGCTAGAGCGCATGGCGCAAAAATATTTCCACACCAAAGCGCTGGTCGTCGGGCCTGGCGTCAAGACCGGCCTCAACATCAAATACGAAAACCCCCGTGAAGTCGGCGCGGATCGCATCGTCAATGCCGTCGCAGCTATACAAGAATACGGCGGCCCCTTGATCATCGTTGACTTCGGCACAGCCAATACTTTCTGTTACATTGACGAAAAAAACCAATACCAAGGCGGTGCCATCGCCCCGGGGATCCAAAGCTCGACCGAAGCGCTCTACACGCGCGCATCGAAATTGCCGCGCATTGAAATCGCGCGTCCCGATTCGGTCGTCGGCAAAAACACAATTTCGGCCATGCAGGCGGGCATCGTCTATGGCTACGTCGGCCAGGCAGAAGGCATCATCACCCGCATGAAAAAGCAAAGCAAGCAGCATCCGACCATCATCGCAACAGGCGGACTTGCGCCGTTAATTGCCGCAGAGTCGGATATGATCGACCACATCGACCCGTTTTTGACATTGAAAGGCCTGCATTTCATTTATAAACGCAATCAAGCGTAAAGAAGGGAAGAATTACTATGCCAGATTATTTAGTACGCGGACTTGGCTTTAATGGCAACGTGCGTGCATTTGCAGTCAATACGACAGAAACAGTAGGGGAGGCACAGCGCCGCCATCAAACATGGCCCGCTGCAACAGCAGCTCTTGGCCGCTTGATGACAGGCGGCGTCATGTTCGGCGCGATGCTTAAAGGAGAAGACCGCGTCACCTTAAAAATTGAAGCAGGCGGGCCGATTGGATATCTATTGGTCGATAGCGACGCCAAAGGCAATGTGCGCGGCTATGTCGCCAACCCGCAAACCCATGTCGACAGCAAAGGCGGCAAGCTCGATGTCAAAGGCGTCGTCGGGACAGACGGCATGCTGTCTGTCGTCAAAGACCAAGGGATGCGCGATTATTTCACAGGACAGACGCCGATTGTCTCCGGGGAAATCGCAGAAGATTTGACGTATTATTTCGTCGTCTCCGAACAAGTGCCTTCTTCTGTTGGCCTCGGTGTTCTCGTTGATACCGATAATTCGGTGCTTGCAGCAGGCGGCTTCATTATTCAATTGATGCCGGATACCGATGACGAAACCATTACATTGATCGAAAAACGTTTGGCGAATATCGAACCCGTCTCGTCCATGATCAAGCGTGGGCTCACCCCTGAAGGCATCCTGGAAGAAGTGCTGGGTGCAGATAACGTCCAGATTCTCGAGAAAATGCCCGTCCAGTTCAAGTGCACTTGCTCAAAAGAAAAATTTGCCGAAGGCCTTATAGGGCTCGGGGAAGAAGAAATCCGCCAAATGATCGACACAGACGGCCAAGCGGAAGCGGAATGCCATTTCTGCCACGAAAAATATCATTACAACAAAGAAGAATTGGAAGCGCTGCTCAATGAACTCGAATCGAACTAACACGACAGCGCCGAAACAGAAACGCCACTTGAAAACGAAACCCGTAGTAATGGTCATCGGCATTTTATTGCTGGCCAATGTGCTGTGGTTCATCGCTTGGCTCATCCCTGACGGCAGCAGTGCCGCAAACGAGGAAGTCGCAGCCGTCGATGGCGAAGAAATCACGCGTGCTGAGTGGATGGCATCGATGGAGCAGCAACACGGCCGAAGTGCCCTTCTCGAATTGGTTAATGAAAAAGTTATGGCCGCTGCAGCAGATGATTACGGCATCGAAGTATCCGATAAGGAAATCGATCTTGAATTGGCCATGATGCGGACCGCGCAGGACGGCACTGAAGAACTGCTGTATGCCAGTGACAACGAACGACAGCGCGAAAAAGTGAAAGCGCAATTGATTTTGGAGAAGGTCTTGACGAAAGATGTCCTCATTGATGACCAGGCCATCAAAGATTTCTATGAAGACAATCGGGCCATCTATGACGTCAAAGACTCATATCGCACAAGCATGATCGTCTTGAATTCCAAAGCGGAAGCGGAAGAAACGATCAAAGAACTCGACAGCGGCTCGAGCTTTGAAGCACTTGCCCGCGAGCGTTCCATCGATAACGCCACCGGCAACCTCGGAGGAGATATCGGTTTCGTCTCCCCTGGCCAAGCGTCGATCGATCCGCAAATCGCAAAAACGGTCGAAACCATCGAGCCCGGCTCGTGGTCAGCCCCGCTAGCGCTTGAAGATGGCCGGACCGGCGTCATTATGGTGAAAGAAAGAATCGAAGGCCGTACGTTCAGCTACGATGAAGTGAAAGAACACATCAGCCGGGAGCTGGCACTTGAACAATTGCCGCAATCCGTCTCGCCTGAAGCCTTCTGGCAGGAATTCAATGCTGAATGGTTTTACGGCGAAGGAGAATAAGCTATCGACACGCTCCCAAGATTGACAGCTCGCTCCCCAATTGATAGGATGAAATAAATAATGTCGACAAAAATAGTAGGGATTAGGAGTGGTAAACATGGCACGAGTAGGAAATTCAATTACCGAATTGATTGGGCAAACACCGATTGTTAAATTAAACCGGCTGACAGGACCTGAAGATGCGGAAGTTTACGTTAAATTGGAATACTTCAACCCAGGCTCCAGCGTAAAAGACCGGATTGCACTCGCGATGATCGAAGCAGCAGAAAAATCCGGCGACTTAAAAGAAGGCGATACCTTAATTGAACCGACAAGCGGCAATACAGGGATCGGCCTCGCCATGATCGCTGCAGCAAAAGGCTACCGCAGCGTACTCGTCATGCCTGAAACCATGAGCATGGAACGCCGCAACTTGTTGCGCGCATATGGTGCGGAACTAGTGTTAACGCCAGGCCCAGACGGCATGAACGGCCCGAACGGCGCCATCAAGACGGCCGAAAAGCTGGCGGCAGAAAACGCCTGGTTCATGCCCCAGCAATTCAATAACGAGGCAAACCCTGAAGTGCACCGCCTGACTACAGGGCCTGAAATCGTCGAAGCGATGGATCAACTGGACGGCTTCATTTCCGGCATTGGAACAGGCGGCACGATTACTGGTGCTGGACAAGTATTGAAAGAACACTACCCGAATATCCATATCGTAGCTGTTGAACCGACGGATTCCCCGGTCTTGTCCGGCGGAAAACCAGGTCCCCACAAAATCCAAGGCATCGGTGCTGGCTTTGTGCCAGCTGTATTGAACACAGAAATCTATGATGAAATCATGCAAGTAAGCAATGAGCAATCGTATGAATTTGCCCGCAGAACGGCACGCGAAGAAGGCATTCTTGGTGGTGTATCATCAGGAGCCGCGATCTACGCCGCGCTTGAACTGGCGAAAAGACTCGGCAAAGGCAAAAAAGTATTGGCGATCTTGCCATCAAACGGTGAACGTTATTTGAGTACTCCGCTTTACCAATTTGACGAAAATAACGGATGATCCGCAGAGCCTTCTGAAAAGAGGGCTCTTTTGTTTGTGCAGAAACCGCAGATTCACGATAAGATAAGAGCAGTTTGAATAATAGTATTTCCCAGGAAATGATCGATCCCTTCAATTCATACATGGACGGTGGAAAAAATGAACTTAAATGTATTCACAAAAACGCAAGTGATGGGCATATTGAATGTGACCCCGGATTCGTTTTCCGATGGCGGGCAATTCGATGATATCGAAAAAGCGCTGGCCCGCGCCAAGCAAATGTTAAAGGATGGAGCTTCCATTATCGATGTGGGCGGCGAATCGACACGCCCTGGCCATACGCAAATTTCTGACGAAGAAGAAATCGCTCGGGTAGTCCCGGTCATCCAGGCGCTCAGAGAACAAACAGAAGCAATTATTTCCATCGATACATACAAATCTGCCGTTGCCCAGGCAGCTGTTGAGGCTGGTGCACAGATCATCAATGATATTTGGGGCGCTAAATACGATCCCGAGATCGCCCGGGTGGCTGCAGACAAACAAGTGCCGATCATTCTAATGCACAACCGTGCCGAAGCGGTTTACGATGATTTTTGGCAAGACGCCAAAAAAGACCTCGAAGAAAGCATCCGTATCGCCCGAAATGCAGGCGTTTCGGACAAACACATCTGGCTCGATCCCGGCATCGGGTTCGCCAAGACACTTGCCCAAAACGTCGAGATGATGCAGCGGCTCGATCAGCTCGTAGTAATGGGCTACCCCGTACTCCTCGGCACTTCCCGTAAATCATTCATCGGTAAATTACTCGATACAAAAGTCGATGAGCGCTTGGAAGGTTCTCTCGCAACAGCAGCTTTCGGTGTCACGAAAGGCTGCCAAGTGGTGCGTGTGCACGATGTCAAAGAAACGGTACAGACAGTGAAGATGGTGGATTTCTTAACAGGCAAGATAAAAGTGGAGGGATGAAGATGGATTATATTCATTTAAACGAAATGGAATTTTACGGTTATCACGGTGTATTTTCGGAAGAACAAAAACTCGGACAGCGTTTCCGGGCGACAGTGACGCTTGCCGTCGATTTAAAACGTGCTGGGGAAACTGACGAACTTGAACATACGGTCCATTACGGTGAAGCGTACGAAACATGCCGCGAAGTTATTGAAGGAGAACCCAAAAAGCTGGTCGAGGCCGTGGCCGAAACAGTAGCTGCTGAATTATTGAGCCAATTTCCGCTGGTTCAGGGAGTTCGCGTTCAGTTGATCAAACCTGACCCGCCAATCCCTGGCCATTACAAATCAGTAGCAATCGACATCACCCGAGGCAGCTTCCGATGAATGAAGTCTACCTATCCTTGGGCTCGAATTTAGGAGACAGGAAAGCCCAGCTTCAAGAAGCGGTTCGCTTGCTTCAAACGAATCCTTCCATTTCGAACATGAGAATGTCTTCCATCTATGAAACGGCTCCAGTTGGCTATCTCAGCCAAGATGAATTCCTGAATCTAGTTATCCGACTAGAAACCAGTCTCTCTCCATTAGAGTTGTTGGATATATGCCAAGAAATTGAGCAAGCTTTGCACAGGGAGCGGTTGGTTCGGTGGGGCCCGCGCACAGTGGACCTTGATATGTTGCTGTACGGCCAAGAGCAGCTGGCAACAGAAAGGCTCACCATTCCACATCCCCGCATGTATGAGCGGGCGTTTGTGCTCGTGCCTTTGCAGGAATTGATGCCCTCCCTCATTCTCCCGGAAGATTTAGAGATGCAAGAAGTACATGTGTGGAAAACGTATAATGACGTAAATGCGTTTTTGCTTGATGCAAATTAATAAACAAGATTCTTTGCAATTAAAAGAACTGCAAAGAATACAAGTAGAAGTTGCCAAGAAAACGGCAGCTTTTCTTATGTAACGGCACGAAAAATTGTGTACAATGGATAAATACACGAAAGCACGTGGTTTTAACAGAAAAAGGAGTGTAGGATATGTCAGAAGAGTTGAATGACCAATTAGTGGTGCGTCGCCAGAAAATGCAAAACTTCCGGGAGCACGGGCTCGACCCATTCGGAAAACGTTTCGAACGCACGCACCTTTCACAAGAGATCGTCGAGCAATATGACCAATTCTCGAAAGAAGAACTAGAAGAAAAGTCCGCTGAAGTCATTATTGCGGGCCGCATCATGACGAAGCGCGGAAAAGGTAAAGCCGGATTCGCACACCTGCAGGATTTGAGAGGACAAATCCAAATCTACGTCCGTAAAGACGCAATTGGAGAAGATTCCTATGAATTCTTCAAAACCGCAGACTTGGGTGACATCATCGGCGTCCGCGGCACTGTTTTTAAAACAAACGTCGGCGAACTCTCCGTAAAAGCACAAGAAGTAGAATACTTAACAAAAGCCCTTCGCCCGTTACCGGAAAAATTCCATGGCTTGAAAGACGTTGAACAACGCTATCGCCAGCGCTATCTCGATCTAATTGTCAGCGAGAACAGCAAAGAGACGTTTATCTTGCGTAGCCGGATCATTCAAGCGATGCGCCGCTATCTGGATAACCAAGGCTTTTTGGAAGTTGAAACACCGATGCTCCATTCAATCGCCGGCGGAGCCACTGCACGTCCGTTCATTACCCACCATAATGCGTTAGACATGCAATTATACATTCGTATTGCTATCGAACTTCATTTGAAACGCCTCATTGTAGGTGGATTAGAAAAAGTTTATGAAATTGGGCGCGTCTTCCGTAACGAAGGCATCTCCACCCGTCATAATCCAGAATTCACTATGCTCGAACTTTACGAAGCATATGCTGATTACAATGACATCATGTCCTTGACGGAGAACTTAATTGCACACACTGCACAAGAGGTCCTTGGCACAACTACTGTCCGTTATGGAGAAGAAGACATCAATCTGGCTCCGGGCTGGAAACGCCTGCACATGGCAGATGCAGTTAAAGAATACACGGGTGTAGATTTCTGGCAGTATATGTCGAAAGAAGAAGCACAAGCACTTGCCAATGAACATAAAATCGAAATCAAACCGACTATGGAAGTGGGGCATATTCTTAATGAGTTCTTTGAACAAAAGGTTGAAGAGCAATTAGTTCAGCCAACGTTCATCTATGGACATCCAGTTGAAATTTCTCCGCTTGCTAAGAAAAATCCGGAAGATGAACGTTTCACAGACCGCTTTGAACTTTTCATCGTACGCAGAGAGCATGCAAACGCCTTTACAGAATTAAATGATCCAATCGATCAGCGTGAACGTTTTGAAGCGCAACTTATAGAAAAAGAAGAAGGAAACGATGAAGCTCATGAAATGGACGATGATTTTATCGAAGCATTGGAATACGGCCTTCCACCAACGGGTGGGCTAGGAATCGGTATTGACCGCTTAGTTATGTTGCTAACCAATTCAGCATCGATTCGCGATGTACTATTATTCCCTCAAATGCGACCAAAAGAATAAACTGTTTATGGAAACCGGGGAAGCTGATTAGCTTTTTCGGTTTTTTTCAAAAAAACCATTGCGTTCACTGTGAGAAGGTGATAAGATATTTCTTGTCGCGTTTTTAGTAAAAAGCGAGATGATAATAAAAGGAAAAATAACTATTGACTTCTTTAAGAGAGTTTGGTAGTATTTAAAAGTCGCTGTCACATTAAGCGAATTAATGTATGAACCTTGAAAACTGAACAGCAAAACGTCAATAATACAGCCGCGAGTGATCGCGGCAAACTTACTGATCAGCTTCGGCAGATCAAGCGAATCGCGCGTCTTTTAGACGGCGATACGCCAGCAGTATTGAGCAATCAACTACTCTATAATGGAGAGTTTGATCCTGGCTCAGGACGAACGCTGGCGGCGTGCCTAATACATGCAAGTCGAGCGGAGATGTTGGAGCTTGCTCCAACATCTTAGCGGCGGACGGGTGAGTAACACGTGGGCAACCTGCCCTGCAGATCGGGATAACTCCGGGAAACCGGTGCTAATACCGAATAGTTTGCGGCCTCTCATGAGGCCACACGGAAAGACGGTTTCGGCTGTCACTGCAGGATGGGCCCGCGGCGCATTAGCTAGTTGGTGAGGTAACGGCTCACCAAGGCCACGATGCGTAGCCGACCTGAGAGGGTGATCGGCCACACTGGGACTGAGACACGGCCCAGACTCCTACGGGAGGCAGCAGTAGGGAATCTTCCGCAATGGACGAAAGTCTGACGGAGCAACGCCGCGT
>Ga0209295_1000184_pt1 | contig 53525 bp, 42 predicted proteins | sample Porto_5metaG_FD_187428 | JGI IMG/M metagenome (GOLD analysis project Ga0209295, IMG submission 187428) | Marine algal microbial communities from Porto, Portugal - Porto_5 metaG (SPAdes) (version 2) | ecosystem: Host-associated > Algae > Red algae > Unclassified | place: Portugal: Porto... | reverse complement strand
ATGAAGATGTCATGGAAGATGGCAAAATGTTTGATGGCTCATCAATCGCTGGTTGGAAAGGTATCGAAGCGTCAGATATGATCTTGCGTCCTGATCCAGAAACTGCTTTTGTTGACCCGTTCTTTGATGCAGTGACTGTGGTTGTAACTTGCGATATCATCGAGCCATCAACGCTACAAGGTTATGACCGTGACCCACGTTCTATCGCACGCCGCGCTGAAGAGTATTTAAAGTCTACTGGTATCGGTGATACTGCTTACTTCGGTCCTGAGCCTGAGTTCTTTGTATTTGACGATGTTAAATGGTCAGTCGACATGTCTGGCGTTAGTCATAAGATTACAGCTGAAGAAGCAGCATGGTCGACTGGCGAGACTTACGAGTGGGGCAACATGGCACACCGTCCACGTGTTAAAGGCGGCTATTTCCCAGTACCACCAATCGATAGCTCACATGATATGCGTGCTGTTATGTGTGAACGTATCGAAGAAATCGTTGGTGAAGGTTCAGTTGAAGTTCATCACCATGAAGTTGCTTCTTGCCAGTCTGAGATCGGTGTTGCATTCAACACGATGGTACGTAAAGCGGATGAAGTTCAGCAATTAAAATATGTTGTACATAACGTTGCGCATCAGTTTGGCAAAACAGCGACATTTATGCCTAAGCCAATCGTTGGTGATAACGGTTCAGGTATGCACGTACATATGTCAATCTCAAAAGACGGCGTAAACACATTCTCTGGTGATGAGTATGCTGGTCTGTCTGAAACAGCATTGTACTTCGTTGGCGGTATCATCAAGCATGCTCGTGCGTTGAATGCAATTACTAACCCATCAACGAACAGCTATAAGCGCCTAGTACCTCATTATGAAGCGCCTATTAAGCTTGCTTATTCAGCATCTAACCGTTCAGCGTCTATCCGTATTCCACACGTAAGCAGCCCGAAAGCGGTCCGTGTTGAAGCACGTTTCCCTGATCCAACGGCTAACCCGTACCTAGCGTTTGCTGCATTGTTGATGGCTGGCCTTGACGGTATCCAGAACAAAATGCATCCAGGCGAAGCTGCTGACAAAAACTTGTATGACTTGCCACCAGAAGAAGAAGCACAAATCCCAACGGTTGCAGAGAGCTTAGATGTTGCTTTGCAAGCATTGAAAGATGATCATGACTTTTTATTAAAAGGCGATGTGTTCACCGAAGACATGCTAGAAGCGTTTATCGCTTTGAAAGAAGAAGAAGTACAACGTCTGAACGTGACTGTGCATCCTGTTGAGTTTGACATGTACTACAGCTGCTAATTAGTCGCTAAAATATTCAGTTATTTTGAGTTATAAAAGCCAGCTAAGTTATTCTTAGTTGGCTTTTTTATGCGTAGCAATAAAGTATATCAGTCTAATTACCGAATTTTCTTTGGAATCACTACTGATTTCATGCCAAAACTAACGCATAATAGTTTTTATAAAAGGATATTCATAATAGACACTACCTAGGTTGATAGATTATGGCTGTATTATCAAAACCAAATTTCTTAAAAAACAAGTCTAAAGTAAGGTTATGGGCGGTTATTGTGATTACTGGTTGCTGCGCGCCTCTTACAAATGCTGCACCTATTTACAAAGTGGTTGATGAGCAAACAGGACAAGTGACCTTTACCGATCGCCCGCAAAATTATGAACAGCAAGCTGGCAAACAAGTCAGTCAAACAGCCATCACGACGGGTAATGAGACTGATAGATCTAGCAGTGCTAATCCAACGGAACGCAGTACAACGAATAGTTCTAATGCAAATCGCCAAACGCCAGGCGTAGCGCAATCCGTAGATATACCAGCTGGCTCTACTGCAAGCACGAAAGTGACTGCGCCTGTCAATTACCAATTAATAATCGCTGAACCTAGTGAAGAGAGAGCTTACCGTCGTCCAGTACAAAACATCAATGTCAATGTGCAGATTCAGCCTGCGTTACAGGCAGGTGATAGTGCCCGTATTTATTTTGATGATAAAGAGGTTGCACAAGGTTTGAGCACGTCGATTGCTACTGTTGATATTTTGCCAGGTACTCATACAATCAAGGCCGTTGTACAAAGCCAAACTGGCCAAACACTTGAGCAAGTCACACGTACTGTATACGTAATCCAAAATACGACCACATTGCAAGACAACAAAAGAAAGGCAGAGCAGTTGTTGGCTTATCAAAAGCTAGCGTGGTATCAAAAATTGATGTTAAAACTGCGTCAACAGGAAGTTGCTCAGTCTCAATAATGGTCACAATAATAGTCTCAATAATGATTGAATAGACATCGTTAATGAAGCAAAAAGGCAAGCATCATTAACGATGCTTGCCTTTTTTAATGTATCTCATTCAGTTTTTTAGACATGAACGGTGTTATTTAGTCAGCTCGATGGTACCGTTAGCAGTCACTGAAATAGTGCTGTTACCAGATTCAAAACTTTGGCTTGGTACTGACTCATCTGCCATTCCGGCTTTCATACTCATAGTGCTATACATTGGACGTGGATAGTTGCTACCTGTGTTTAGGTTAACATTGACGACGCGGTAGCCACGAGCATCCCAAGCACGGGTAAGGCTCTTAGCCTGCTGCTGAAAAGCGCGCGAGGCTTCGGTCATTAGTTTCTGCTCTAGGGCATCTTTTTTGGTATCTGATACACCAAAATTAAGATTGTCCATCACCAAGGTTTCTTGCAAATCAGCAATAAGTTGGCTAGTCGCTGAAAAATCTGTGCTTTTTAGGTCTATGTTTGCCTGTCCTGTCCAGCCAATGATTTTATCGTTTTTATCATAGCGTGGATAGGTACGCTGCTGCCCAGTGCTCACGGTCACGCTAGGGTAGCGCTTGGCGATTTTCATGGCATTATTGACTGAGGTGTTGAGCATTGTCGCCAAGGTTTTTGAATCAGTTGCCTGCGCTTTTTTGTATAGGCTGGCGCGTACTTCATCGTTTTGAATCTCTTCTTTTACTTCTGTCTGAAAGGTCAGTTGGTCATAGCCAGTAGGCTCTGCATGGGCGCTACCTATCATCGCTGTCATAAGACAAACCGTACCAGAAGCTAATGCTGCTTTATTTAGTAGTCCATTTTTCATTAATATCTCCTAAGTTGGTTCTGATAATATATAAACAAATATTCTCTAAATCCGTTTATACACGAGAAGTTACCCCTCTTATATACTAAATGTTTGTATGGGTATAACTTCATACATTAAAATAGCAAAATTCGTATAAGTTGCTGTGAGAATTTTGTGAGCTAGGTTACTCGTTTGCTAAATTAACAAATCACATTGCTATACAGGTCAGCTATTATTTTAGAATGTAGATTTCTTTTCCTCATATTGTTGTAGCTACTTGTCGCATCAAACACTCTTATAGGCTTTATGGATAGCTCATGCTGTCTAAATGACGATTATTGGTCGTCCACTGCTTAGGAGAGCATCCATATAGACGTTTGAATTCTCTGCTAAATTGTGATGAGCTGACGTAACCCACTTGCATAGCCGCTGTGTTTACATTCGTACCAGTTGCTATTTTCATGGCAGCGGTGTTTAAGCGCATGGATTTTACGAACTGGATGGGCGACATCGACGTGGCTTGTTTGAACTTACGGTGTAACACCGCACGGCTCATCCCTACATGTTTGGCCATTGCCTCAATGGTAATCACATCATCTAAATGTGTCGATAAATATTCGATTGACTGAGCAATCTCATTGCCAACCCCAAAGGCGCGTTGTGCTGATATTCCCGATTCACCTTTCAATAGTGCATAGTAAAGCTCACGTAGGCGGCTCTCTCCAAGTATCGACGTATCGACTGGGTTTTCCAGTAGGGTTAGTAACCTGAGTAATGCGTCAATAAAAGCATCATCCCAATGTGAAAGAGATAATCCCAGAGGCTGGGGTGTGTTTTGTAGTTGTCGTACGATGCCTGCTGTACTGCTATGTATTTCAATCGAAAGCTCTGTCATTACCTTGGTGTCTAAAGAGATATATACGCCCATCAAAGGATTGTTGGGTGATGCAGCAGGTGTGCCAGCTTCTATCGGCATAGACATAGAGCAGCATAAATATTGGCTGCTATCATAGACATAACGATTGCCATCTAAAATGGCTTCTTTAGCGCCGCTAACAATCGCTATGATAGATGGCTCGTATACCACTGGTGCGCATCTGACAGAAGTGCTCATATAAAAGAGCTTCACGCCCTTAATGCCAGTCTCTATCATGCCATCTTCTGTGACTTGATTTTTGATAATTTGTTTGATCTGTTCTTTGCTCATGAGTCGTCAGCCGATTAGAAACACAGTCATTGAAAGTATAGTCATTAAAAGTACAGTTACTGACAATACAGTCATTAGAAATACAACGTTAATTTAGCATCCGTAATCATAGTGCTCAATACAATGATACAAATAGGCATGTTTTAGAGAGTATGTCGCCTATTTATCGATGTGGCTGAGAGTTATAGTGAATACCAAGATAATCAATGGACACTATATTATGACCACAACCAATCAATTTGAACCAAAAGGCTGGACTCCTGAGTTACTAGGCGTGCTTAATGATAAAACATATCTGATTACAGGGGCTAACTCAGGAGCTGGCTTTGAGGCCACACGCATATTGCTAAGCAAAGGCGCTAGCGTAATCATGCTAAATCGAAACATGCAAAAGTCAGATGCCGCGATTGAAGCGTTAAAACAGGAGTTCGGTGCTGAGGCTAAAGTGAGCTTCGTCCAATTGGATCTAGCAGAGCTTGATAGTGTACGAAAAGCTGCGAATACGCTGTTAAAAACCGTACCAAACATCGATGCATTGATCTGTAATGGGGCGATTGCACAAGTAGCCAAACAAGAACACACCGTTGATGGATTTGAGAGTCAATTGGGTGTCAATCATTTCGGTCATTTTCTATTGTGTGGCTTACTTTTCGAGCGTATTGAAGCATCTAAAGGGCGTATCGTGGTAGTGGGTAGTAATGCCTACAAAATGGGTAAAAAAATCATTCAATTTGATGATTTGAATTTTGATCACAATTATACTGCTTGGAATGCTTATGCCCAAAGCAAATTGGCACAAGTCATGTTTGCTTTTGAGCTACAAAGACGTATCGAGAAGGTAGGAAAGTCTGTAAAGGTCTATGTTTGTCACCCTGGCGCATCACGTACGAACTTGCTCAAGGACACAGCGAGTACTTTTAATAAGGCGCTATGGGCTGTTTTGTCTCGATTCATTGCCCAGTCAGCTGAAAAAGGCGCTTGGCCTGAAGTGATGTGTGCCACGCAGGACGACCTTAAGCAAAAAAGATTTTATGGACCCACGAAGAGGGCTCAAACCGTTGGGCCTGTTGGAGAATGTCCTTTAGATGAAGTTGCTCTGGATGAGACAGTGGCAACCAAGCTTTGGTCAGTGTCTGAAGAAAAAACATCGTTTAACTGGGCGTTATAAAAGACTTATTAAACTCAGTTTTATCACAGGGGTTGCAAAATAAAAAAATCCTTGTATAATCTGCATCTGGTGGCTCCATTGGTAGCCTCGCAACATTGTTCTATGAATCCCGCCAGGACCGGAAGGTAGCAACGGTAATAGTTATAATGTGTGCCGAGGATGTGCTTTTGGAGTCGCTTTTTTTTGCCTAAAATTTGATAGTTATACTAATCAAGTATTACAGACGCATTTCTAATATATTAAGTCCTTCATTGTAAAGGGCTTTTTTTTGGTCAAAATTTTGACTGATGGTTATCTAATTGCTTATTTAGTTCTCAATCTAGAGTCTTATTCGATTTCTTCTGTCGTTCTGATCTAGTTCTAAGGTTTTATTGATTAATATGAGTTAAAATACAATGTATTAACTTTTTATTAACATTCTAGACACTTTGGAGTTTGATTATGAAGATGTTTGTTTGGCTATTCATTGCATTTATAGTATTGGTGGTCGTGTTTGGGATATCTATATTTAATAGATTGGTACGCGCCCGTAACCAAGCAAAAAATGGCTTTGCTCAAATAGATGTGCAGCTGAAACGTCGTCATGATCTGATTCCAAATTTGGTCGAAACCGCCAAGCGTTATTTGAGTCATGAAGAAGAAACGCTAACACGAGTCATTAGCGTACGTAATCAAGCCCAAGATCTACAAGACTCTAATAAGCATCAGCCAGATTCACTAGAGCATATGGCACTATTTGCAAAAGCGGAAGGTATGTTGTCTAAAGCGTTGAGTCAATTCTCTGCTGTTGTTGAAGCATATCCAGAGCTAAAAGCGGATAGTATGATAAAAGAGCTCATGGATGAGTTGACCAATACGGAAAATCGAATCGGATTTGCCCGCCAGCATTACAACGATAGCGTAATGTTTTACAACAATGACCGCGAAGTATTCCCCAATAACCTCGTTAGTACGACTTTTGGCTTTCGTCCGCTCAGTCCTTTGGTATTTGAAGATAGAGAAGCGATTGCTCAGGCACCGATTGTTAATATGGGCTAAGGTCCAAGGTCCAAGGTTTAGATAATTTTGGCGAACTCTAGGCAGTCCAATCTGATGGATTTTTTTGGTGAACAGCGAATACGTACGCGGCGCAGTCTGTTACTTTATGGGCTGTTTTTCCTGATTGTACTTGCTCATATGGCCGTAGGACTGGCCGTCATGTCTATGCTGCTCACTGTATTTACAGGCGGTATATATCACTGGGTATTGGTTCTGGTCATTGTTTTGACGTTAGGCAGTTTCATTGGTGGTAGTTTTTTAGAGTATCGACGTCTGAGAGCGGGTGGCCGTGCTATTGCTCAGCGAGTAGGAGCGGTTAGGCTGTTCATTGATAACAGTCAAGAAGCGTGGGAGCACAGTCAAGGAGTCGCTCATCAACACGAAACTGAAGAAAAGGTTCGCTATAGTGCACGTTATATTGCCGTGCGCAATGAGCGTGATTTTCCGCTCGTCTATCGCCGCTATTATGAGATTGCCCAGCAGTTGGCCATTGCGGCAGGTTTGCAAACCCCTATTTTATATGTGTTACCTGATGAGCAGGGTATCAATGGTTTCGTCGCTGGTCGCCATAGCTCAGATATGGTACTCGTCGTTACCCAAGGTGCGCTAGATAAATTGTCTGATGAGGCGCTATACGGACTCATTGGTCATGAATATGGTCATATATTGCACGGTGATGCTACGTTCAATTTACAGCTGATGGTGGTATTGGCAGGCTTGCAGATACTATATGACTGGAGTGACCCAATATCCAATCATATCTCTAATCGCCTCTCTAATTACCGTTACTTTGATAGTGATAGTATTTCCCAAAAGTCTCTATCACAGAGACAGGTTGATACGCTGGCACGCAACACAGAAGCACAAACCGCCAATTTCACCACGCATAGTGAATGGGTTGCCTACTGGCAGCAGCAATCACAACAACAGCAATCCTCAGCCAAGCGTCAGTCTAAGTGGATAAAAACGCCACCTACAATAGATCGCCAAGCCCTGCGCAGTGTCTGGACATTACTACTGCATGGTTTGAGCTTCTCTAGTATGGCAAGCGCGCAGTTGATTAAGCACAGTTTTAATCGTGAGCGTGAGCTACTTGCTGATGCCACCAGTGTGCAATTGACACGTACGCCTGCGATTATCGAAACCTTAAAAGCCATACATCAAGACGCGCTTGGCTCGCGTTTATCTGGCATCGCCGACATAAACGGACTTAGTCACTTTTTCTTTGCTAGTAGTGGGGCAGACCTAGGGGATGTGTCATGGTTTGCTACTCATCCAAGCTTGACTGAGCGTATGAGCGCTATCAATGCGGATGCCTATCATCAGTTTGCAGTACAAGTTGCTAAAGAAAAGCGAATAAATCAGCAAAAGGTCAAAGAAATATACAGGCAACGCCGCTTAGGTGATTGGGGAGCAACAAAAGAAAATAGCCTAAGTAAAGATTTGCCAGAAAAAAATACGCGGCATTCATCAGTACTTGAGACTCAAACAGCTGCAGCGATTAATATAAATGACAATAAACAGACAAATGACGCAAAAGTTCTTGCTGAGTCTATAAGCGAAAGTCGTAATAAAGATAGTAGTGAATCAGAAGTTGACGATGGTCTAGAGTTTACCGTAGAAGCTGACGTGGTGGTTGATGGACGGCTTCAAGTGCAGGTTGAAGAGACTGATACTGATCAGCTGTTAAAACCGTGGAAGGCCAAACCTGATAATGACTTACCAGAAAACACATTAATTGGATTTAATGATATTCAAAAGGTATCACTACCTCAGTATATACTCAATCATAGTCATCATCCTTTAGGTGCGCTAGCATTAGTCGAAGCTGTCTTGCTTTGCCATCAGCATCAATCATTATCAACGACTGCCACTTATAGTTTGAATGATATTTGGAATGATGGCTTCTCTGTTGCGACTGACTCGACTTCCCATGAGCAAATATTACCGCATAGGATAGATACTAAGCTGATGACAGTAGTAGCCAGTTTGGACAGGCGTTTAGACAGTGGCTTGATTGAGCTCGCCTTAAACCAATTACAACAACATGATTTATCTAAAGCAGTTATCGAAGACTTGAAGCTCAAAAGTAATGACGATCATAGTCACGACAGTCATCAGTACTATAAAAAGCAAGAAAAATGCCGTACGATGTTGTTGCGTTATCAGCAGGGCATATTTGAGTTATTCAGCCAACAGCTGACAGCTGACTTAACCAAAAGCCTAGCTTATGATTCGTCAGATAAAAATATAGCTAGTGATAACGCTCATGCGGTTGCGATTGCTCGGAATAACTCGTTAGCTTTAGCACATCAGAGATCGCCAATATCATCACTATGGCAAGCGTTACATTTGCAGCAGTTGTTACCGATATTATCGGAAGTTTTACAAGATACGGCCGCGCAGGATTTATGGCCGCAAATACTGAAGACTGGTATGGAAGACGTAAGGGCGCAACTAGATCCTTCAGGTCAAGTATTTACAGGCATTAATACGGCAGACGTGTCAGTTGTCGTCTTATTGGCTTACCGACTATCAAAAGATGCCAAAGGCCAGATGATCTCAATGTATGATCGATCGTTATTGAGTGAAGGTAACGATAGTGTGGCGCATTATATTGTAGATTTGAGACGGCATGCGCGCTTGATTAATATTGATCTTGTGATAGTAAGCGATGTTAATTTACAGTGGCTATTATTGACCGCACAGCATTTGAATAGCATTCAATTATTGGCGGTTATTTCTGCTGTTCCTGTCTTTGCTAATCACTCTATCAAGCGCTTAATAGGTACTCAGAATGCTTCTAATTATCGAGAGAAGCAACAGGATGGTAGCCAAATAGATTATAATGAAAGCGAGATGATCCAGCCTACTCATAATGAGTATCGCCAATGGCTAAGTACGTTGCATACGGTAATGTTACACGATACGATAATCAGCCAAGATGAATACGATTGTTTGCTGGCAATATCAGAGCGTTGGCTAGGCATTCGACAGCTGTTTTGATGGGTATGTATTTAGTAATTGATAGTACGATGCATGCTTAATGAGAGCTGCCAAAACCATAAAAACATCTATAAATGATATAAACAAAATGAGTAGGATAGTAGAGTCGAATGAGTGATACCCAAGACCCGCTAACTGTATTACAGCGCCGTGTGCAGCAACGCCAAATTCTAGCGATGATGGGTATCAATCAGTGGGTACAGCCTGAGTCAGAGACCATCAATATGGCTGACATTGCGACAGCTTCGGTTGAGCAGTTAAATGTTGACTCCACTGATCTTGAGTCTAACAACAATGAAGTAGCGAGTGCTAAAATTGTAGGCACAGTTGATCAGCCGTCTGATGGTTATGATATCAATGATTACAACGCTAGCGACTATGTTGCCGATGAGTATGATACTGATTTACAAGCTACCACTGAACAGATGGCTAGTGAGCAAAGCCCTGTTACTTATAGTTTTGATTCCGTTGATTCGAATACTGTTAGTTCAAGTGCTACTAGCTTAAATACTGTTGGCGCAAGTGCTGGGTCTAACTATCATGACATCCCAAGCACTGTATCGAACCAAATTGCTGCAGTCTCGACTAATACCCCTATTAAGCAACCTCAATTTGCGCAGAGTAATTTTCCGCAGAGTACTAGTGATGACAGCTTAAAAAAAGTAGCACCATTTGACTTGCAAGGTGGCCGCTATGGTGATTGGGTAATATTGGTTGATATCAAGGCGCTAAATAGTGACAGTCAAAAACTATGGCAAAACATCACTAAAGCGCTATCAATCACTTGCGAGACAACGTCATTTCCGATTTGTGATGGTATGGATACAGCTGAGCTTGCCAATGCCAGTCTTGCAGGATATATCTTTCGAATTGGCCGAAGCGAAGAGATACAAGTTGCTGCACTGACAGCGCTACCTGACGGCCTCCAACATCCCAATCTGACTACTGTGCCGATATTAGAAGAGATGCTCGCAGACAGTGATGCTAAACGTCAGCTGTGGGAGCAGATATCTCATTGAGTTGTATACAAACCGACATTGATACCAATGCCTTTATCAACGAACTGAAATAAAAAACATCCTTTTATTTCATCATACCTAGGACTGTGATTATGCCTACAACCCCAACGTCTACAGCAACTGCCACACCGCATCGCCTGCCAAATTTTTGTGCTGGCCCTGCTACCATGCCAACAGCCGTATTAGCGCGCGCGCAGAGTGAGCTGCTTGATTGGCAAGGTCGCGGTGTATCCGTGATGGAAGTGAGCCATCGTAGCAAAGAGTATATGGCCATTACTGACAAAGCCGAAGCTAAGCTACGTATGCTGATGGAAATACCAGATAATTATAAAGTGCTGTTTTTGCAAGGTGGCGCAAGTTTGCAGTTTTCTGCAATTCCATTAAACCTGTTAAATGGTGGACGCGGTGACTATTTAACGACAGGCGCGTGGTCAGGCAAAGCCATAAAAGAAGCCAAGCGCTATGAAGCACTGGGTCTGGGCGAGATTAACTTAGTTGCGACTGGCAAAGAGGGTAACTTTACTAACGTACCAGCGCAAAGCGAGTGGAATATCAGTGAAGACGCGGCTTATTTTCATTACTGTGCCAATGAAACGATTCACGGCCTACAGATATTTGAGCCACCACAAGTAGATGCGCCAATCATTGCTGATATGTCATCTTGTATCTTGTCACAGCCGATAGATGTGTCTAAATTTGGCATGATCTACGCGGGCGCACAGAAAAACATCGGTCCTGCAGGTCTAATCATTGTCATTATCCGTGAGGATTTGATGGGGCAGGCCAGCGAATGGTGTCCTATGCTGCTGAACTATGAGCATCAAGCTGACAAAGAGTCCATGTCTAACACGCCAGCGACGTATTCTTGGTACTTAGCTGGGCTGGTGTTTGATTGGCTAGAAGAGCAGGGCGGTGTGGCTGCTATCGGTAAAATCAATCAGCAAAAAGCCGATTTACTTTATAAGACAATCGATGAGAGCAGTTTTTATAATAATCCAGTAGATACTAAGCATCGTTCTATCATGAATGTGCCGTTTACTTTAGCAGATAGCAGCCTCGACAAAGTATTCTTAGAAGAGTCAGAAAAAGCTGGTTTGTTAAATCTAAAAGGTCATCGCGATGTAGGCGGTATGCGAGCCAGTATCTACAATGCCGTACCACTTGAGTGGGTACAGCAGCTGGTTGACTTTATGATTGCCTTTGAAAAAAAATACGCCTAAGCAAGATAACAACTGCTAGCGTATAAAGTCTTGCTATATAAAATGTACATCAAGAAAGGCGCAACTGATCATGGTTGCGCCTTTTTTATATTTATAAAAAAACAGTTTGGTTATGCTAGCGCGTAGTGATAATGGTGGAATGCTATAGCCATTAACCGATATCCACGGCAAACCATTAGGTTAAAAAACCTAAGTTTGTTATGATAAAATTTTGCTATGACGCTGTTTTGCTGTCAGGCTTTACGTATTGATATTTATATTGGTTAGCATAGAGGTTTGTTATAACGTCATGAAAATAAAAAATGCCCTGTTAAAAGCTGTATTGCTAACCATCACCGTCAGCTGGATACCGAGCAGTATCGCTGCACCTGTCACGACGACTGCGCTTGGTCACAATAGCCCTACTGAGTACATCGATGCACCTTACTTACCATATGCCAATCCAAAAGCGCCATCAGGGGGCACGCTTTCTCTAGATGCTCGCGGTACATTTAATAGCGCCAACAAATGGATGACCACAGGCGTCGCGATGATTGGCACAGACTATCTGTACGATACGTTGATGACTGGCTCACTGAATGAAGCTTTTACGATGTATCCGCAGCTGGCAAGTAAAGTGACATATGATCCCAATGATACGAGCTGGATTATCTATCATCTCAACCCTGATGCTCGTTTTTGGGATGGCTCTACTGTGACCAGTCGCGATGTAAAAGCGACTTTTGAGGCGATATTGAACAAAGGTCCCATGTATATTCGCAGTTATCTAAGCGATATCAAAGACATTCAAATCATTAATGATCAACAAGTAAAGTTTGTCTTTGCCTCTGCTGAAAACAAAGAGATTTTACTGACCGTTGGGCAGTTCCCTATATTTGCCAAATCTTCCATTGATACCAATTTTGAGAAAATCAGTTTGTCACCATTGATGGGTAGTGGTCCTTATAAATTGGGACGCGTCGATGCGGGACGTTCGGTAAGTTATATACGTGATCCCAATTATTGGGGGCGTGATTTGATGGTCAATCGTGGCCGCTACAACTTTGATATGATCAAGTTTGTTTATTATCAAAGTGATGAGATTGCCTTTGAGGGTTTTAAATCTGGTCAATACCGCTTTCGCCCCGAAAATAAAGCATCGAACTGGGTAACTGGGTATAATTTCCCTGCAGTGAAAGCAGGGCTTATCAAAAAAGAGACGATAACCAGTCAAAACCCAGTACCGATGCAAGCATTGGTGATGAATTTGCGCCGCCCAATCTTTCAAGATATCAAAGTTCGCCAAGCACTGACGGCTGCTTATGATTTTGAATGGATGAATAAAACCCTATTCCATGGGCAATATGAGCGTTTGCAAAGCTTTTTTCATGGCTCAGAGCTCGCCGCAACGGGTACACCATCTGATGCAGAGATGCAGGTATTGACGCCTTTATTGTCTGAGCTTGAACCGGTTCAGCGCCAAGCAACATTAGCAGAATGGCAGCTACCCACCAGCGATGGTAACGGTTTTAATCGTCAAGGATTATTAGAGGCGCGTAAGCTATTATTAGAGGCTGGGTTTTATTATGAGGATATGAAGCTATATCAGCCTGATGGATCGCTTGCCCAGATTGAGATTTTGATGACAGGCGAGACCATGGGCCGTGTATTATTGCCTTACATTCGCAATCTAAAACGCTTGGGATTTGATGCTACTTTGCGCCAAGTCGATGGGCCGCAATATTATGAGCGTGTGCGCCGTTTTGACTATGACATGGTCGTGGACGTATTTGCTCAAAGTCTATCTCCTGGTGCTGAGCAAGCGGCATTCTGGGGAAGTGCTGCTGCTGACGAGCCTGGCAATCATAATAGTGCTGGTATCAAAAATACAGCTGTTGATAAAGTCGTTGCTGCCCTTGGTAATGCTAAAAATCGTGACGAGATTGTACTGTATACACAGGTGTTAGATAGGTTATTGCGGGCAGGACATTATGTTGTACCGCTATACGGCAAATCTGGCACCAATGTCGCCTATTGGGATCAGTATTGCCATACCGAAAAACTGCCAACCAATGCTGTTGGTATCGATTACTGGTGGGTGGATAAAGAGGCAGAAGGGCGCATTAATAAATATTTAAAGCAGTAGACAGTATTTACTATGGGGTTTGACCTTGTAACAACGGACAGCTGAGCATATATGCTGCTGTTATCGAATATATGCTATTGCTATCAAATAACAGTTAGATTAGGGCGTGTCCTCATTTTAAAAATGGTGATAAAAATGAGATAAATTGCCGTCAAACGAGGCAAATAGTCCAGATAATATCGAGATATTGACCAACTATTTGACGATGTTTGGCAAAATTTAGCTGTTTTTAGCCCATTTAGAGGACACCTGTTTGAACTGAGGACACGCCCTAGATAATTTAAAATAACACGTAACAAAAATAACTATCGGTAAGGATTTAACATGAGTATCCGTATTCACCCAATCAAAGCATTTAGTGATAATTATATCTGGACATTGATTAATGAAAATAATAAGCAAGCGATTGTCATTGATCCAGGCCAAGCCCAGCCGGTCATCGATTATCTAGAGACGCATGAGCTTGAGCTAACCTCGATTTGGACGACTCACCATCATCATGATCATATCGGCGGCGTCGCAGAGTTACAGGAGTCGTATCCGATGACTCATCTGGTTGCGCATAGTGAGCATGGCGTCGATGAGGATCAAACTATCAAAGATGGCAGTACGGTAAGCGCATGGGGTTGCTCTGCGCAAGTCTGGGATGTGTCAGGGCATACCGCTAGCCATATGGCTTATATCTTAGATATCGATGGGCAAAAGCACTGCTTCTGCGGTGATACGTTGTTTAGTGCAGGCTGCGGGCGTGTGTTTACTGGTACGATTGAACAATTGCATGAGAGCTTTAAGCGTTTGAACGGCTTGCCTCATGAGGCACTACTATATCCTGCACATGAATATACGGCCAGTAACCTGCGTTTTGGGTTGTCTATAGAACCTGACAACGAAGCGATGCAGCAAGCCTTAGCACGAGCAGAAACGCAAACTGAACAAGGCATGGTAACGCTACCAGTGACACTAGAGCATGAGCGCGCGGTAAATGTGTTTTTACGTACACAAGAGCCAAGTGTAATCGCAGGGGTTAAATCCAAAATGCCTATCGATGATGAGAAGTCATTGACAGTATTTGCAGCATTACGTGAGCTGAAAAACAACTTCTAAAGCAAGTTTTTAACAAGTAGTTTGCTTTCAAGTATCTCTTTAGCACAACGCAATTCGCTGCTGAATGTCATTACCCTCTCTCTTTATTTAGGAAGTCGCCATCATGGGTCGTTATATCTTAAAAAGACTACTACTGATATTGCCGACACTATTTTTGATTTTGCTTGCCAATTTTGTGATCGTGCAAGCAGCACCAGGCGGGCCTGTTGAGCAGCAGTTAGCGCTCATCGAACAGGGCGCAAAAGACAATGCGCTTGGCGGTAATATTGGTGCGGGCAGTGCAGGTGGCAACGACAGTACTTATCAAGGCACACGTGGTCTTTCTGAAGAGATGGTCGCCGCAATCAATGCTCAATACGGTTTTGATAAATCTGCCCCAGAGCGGTTTTGGCTTATGCTAAGGAACTATGCTCAGCTAGATTTTGGTGAGTCTTTTTTCAAAGGGCAATCGGTGATCGACCTCATTATAGAGAAGCTGCCAGTCTCGATATCGCTTGGACTGTGGAGTACGCTGCTCATCTATATGATCGCCATTCCGCTAGGCGTCTATAAGGCGATGCATCATGGCTCAGGCATTGATAAAGCCACGGCTATGCTGCTAGCGATCGGACATGCGATACCTGTATTTGTCTTTGCAGTGATTTTATTAGTGTTTTTTGCGGGTGGCAGCTATTGGAATATCTTTCCACTACAGGGACTGACGTCCGAGAATTTTGACCAGCTAAGCGCGCTTGGTAAAATAAAAGATTACTTTTGGCATTTAGCGTTACCGCTGCTGGCAAGTACTGTAGGCGGTTTCGCGGGCTTGACATATTTGACCAAATTCAGCTTTTTAGAAGAGTTGGGCAAGCAATATGTACTGGCCGCTCGTGCTAAAGGCTTGGGTGAGCGTCAAGTGCTGTATGGTCATGTGTTTCGTAATGCAATGTTGATTATTATCGCAGGTATTCCAGCCGCTATTGTTGGTATCTTCTTTGCGGGTAACTTTTTAATTGAGATTATTTTTAAACTTGATGGTTTGGGCTTGTTAGGGTTTGAAGCCATTCAACAACGCGACTACCCAGTGATATTTGGCACGCTATTTATCTTTACCTTAGTGGGGCTGCTACTGCAGTTAATCAGTGATTTGAGCTATCACTTAATCGATCCTCGTATTGATTTTGAGGGGCGCTAATGTCAAATAATCAACCTACATCAAAGAGCAGTCCTATTAATAGCGAACTAGATAAAGCGCCAATGCTTGAGCAGCTATCTACCACAAACAAGCAACGTTTAAATCCTATATGGCAAGCGCGTTTAAATCGCTTTCGCCAAAATCGACTTGGAGTGGTATCACTGTTTGTCTTCGCAGTGATATTTGTCATCTGTATGGCGGCTAATGTCATTGCCAATGACAAACCATTATTAGTGCAATATCAAGGCGACTACTACTTTCCTGTATTAAAAGCCTATCCTGAAACGACGTTTGGCGGTGTATTTGAGACCGAAACCAATTATAAAGACCCTGCAGTGCAATCGCTGATTGATGAGAAAGGGTTTTATATAATGCCGCCTATCCCGTTTGCCGATCAGACGCCCAACGTCGAGCTTGGTCTGCCTTATCCAGCGCCGCCCAATGCTCAGAACTGGCTTGGTACTGATGATATGGGACGTGATGTGCTGGCAAGGATACTCTATGGTATGCGAGTGTCGTTACTGTTTGGTTTGGCCTTGACGCTTGCGGGCGCACTGATTGGGATTATCGTCGGTGCGGTACAAGGCTATTATGGCGGCTGGGTAGATCTGGCAGGGCAACGGTTTATGGAAGTGTGGGGCGGTATGCCTCAGCTGTTTATGATTATTATTTTGGTCAGTCTATTTAGTCCTAGTATTGTTATGCTATTCGCCATGATGCTACTGTTCGGTTGGATGGGTCTGGTTGGTTTGGTACGGGCAGAGTTTTTGCGAGCCCGTAACTTTGACTATGTGCGAGCTGCACGCAATTTAGGCGTTTCGGATAGCCAAATTATGCTTAGACATATCTTACCCAATGCATTAGCTTCTAGCTTATCGCAGTTGCCATTTATTTTAACGGCCAATATTATCGCCTTAACTGCGCTGGATTTCTTGGGATATGGATTGCCACCGGGCTCGCCGTCTCTTGGAGAGCTAATGGTACAAGGGAAGAACAACCTTGATGCACCGTGGCTTGCTTTGTCAGGATTCTTTAGCTTGACCTTTATTTTGTCATTGCTCATCTTCGTTGGTGAAGCACTGCGTGACGCATTTGATCCGAGGCGCTCTTGATATGACTAAAAATATTATCGCCAACGAGCACAGCAATGCGTCAGATGAATGTCTAAATCATGTACAAGATAAGCTTATGCTAAGCGTAAATAAGCTTACTATCACAACTGCTACGAGTGTCCAGTTGGTCGATGCGCTGTCTTATGAGCTAAGACAAGGGCAAACCTTGGCCATCGTTGGTGAGTCCGGCTCTGGCAAATCAATTGCCAGTCTTGCGCTACTAGGTCTGTTACCAGACAGTCTCACCGTTACTGGTGAGGTGCAGCTGGCTGGTACAGCAGGTATGTCTACCTTGCCTATAGCGAATGATAAGGCGCGTAATGCCGCATTACGTGCTATTCGTGGACAGCGAATTGGTATGGTGTTTCAAGAGCCAATGACCGCATTAAATCCGTTGCATACAGTCGCCAAACAAATCGCTGAATCGTTGCGTCTAAGCGGCGCACCTAAGAAGCAATGGCGAGACACCAGCATTGCTTTGCTAAATGATGTCAATATTACAGATCCTGCTGACAAGTTGAACCGTTACCCACATGAGTTATCAGGTGGTCAGCGTCAGCGAATGATGATTGCCATGGCATTGGCTCAGCAGCCTGATATTCTAATTGCTGATGAGCCAACGACTGCGCTCGATGTTACCTTGCAGCATGAGATTTTGGCGCTATTGGATGATCTCAAACGCAAGCACAATATGGCGATGATATTAATCAGTCATGATCTCAATCTGGTCAAGCGCTATAGTGATGAGGTCATCGTTATGCGCCAAGGCCAAACGATTGAACAGGGTCAAACGTCAGCGGTATTTGATCAGCCCAAAGCCGATTATACCCGTACACTTATTACGCAAGACTTTGGACAAGCATTAACCATAGAAGACGATAATGCAGATAAGCAATCAAGCGTATTAGAAGTGAAGCGTCTTAATGTACAGTTCCCAATTGAAAAAGGCCTGTTTGGTGGTACCAAGCGCTGGTTCGATGCGGTCAAAGATGTCGATATGACACTGCAAAAAGGTCAGGCATTGGGTATTGTTGGAGAGTCTGGCTCTGGTAAAACCACCATTGCACTGGCGCTTAGTCAACTACTGAGCAATCAAGCACGTGTGAATGGACAGATAGTGGTCAATGGGCAAGATATCTCAGCCTTGTCCAAAAAATCGCTACGTAACTTCCGCGCGCAGATACAAATGGTGTTTCAAGATCCATTTGCCAGTATTAATCCGCGTATGACAGTGATGCAAATAGTGGAAGAGGGGCTGCTTGTACAAGGGGTTGATAAAAATGCGCGTCAGCAGGCAGTACTAGACAGTCTTGCTACTGTACATTTGCCTTTAGCATTTGCGCAGCGTTATTCGCACGAGCTATCGGGTGGTCAGCGTCAACGCGTGGCACTGGCGCGCGCACTCATTATGAAACCAAGCTTACTTATATTAGATGAGCCGACCTCTGCGCTTGACAGTACTACGCAAGTAACTGTGGTCAGCTTACTGCGAGAAATACAAGAAAGACAGCAAATTAGTTATGTCTTTATCAGTCATGATCTCAAAGTAGTACGCGCACTGTGTCAGCATATCATAGTATTAAAAGAAGGCACTTGCGTAGAATCTGGACGTACCGAAGATCTCTTTAATCATCCACAACATACTTACACTCAGCAACTGTTAAAGGCAAGTACTGACTAGGCTAATCGACTTACTGTAGCCACTTAAATTGATCGATCAAACTAAGCGACTAAAATAAGCGGCCTGGTATAAAACTGACACATCACAGTTCATAATAATAGCGACATATTGAAAAAAGCAGTGGTACAATAATTTTAGAGAGCTGCCCATTTTATAATGCTGTGATGTGTATCTTTATACATTCTGGCGCTCGTAAATTAGTAATATTTAACTGGCTGCCCGAAACGGTCTTTATTGCAGTTAAAATCATCATTAAAAAGGATTTTTGCGCTCATGAAAACACAAAATAGTATTACTAAGCTGGTAAAGAACAACAGTTTGCAGCATGCTGGTTATTTGGCTGTCGCTAAGACTCGGGCAAAGGTACTAAAAGCAGTGTCTTATGTGATACCTATCAGAAGACCAATGCTATTCGTCGGTGAGACTGCCTGTGATGAGCTGTGCGATATGCTGATCAATGAAGGCAATACCAATGTGTTTATTGTCACGGATACAGTGCTCAACAAACTGGGCATACCAGCAAAAGTTACCGATTATCTAGATGCGAAAAATATCAGTTACCACATCTATGATGGCATTACGCCAGATCCTACTTTTAAAGTAGTTGAAGAAGGGCTACGTCAATCTATAGAAGCCAATTGTGATTCTATCGTAGCCATCGGCGGTGGCTCAGTGATCGATGCGGCTAAAATGATAGCCATGTCTCAAGGCAACAAATGCAAGCCAAAGCAGCTAATCGGTATTCTTAAAGCAAGAAAGCCTGCGACGCCTTTATACTGTGTACCAACGACGGCTGGCACGGGTTCAGAAGCAACGCTTGGTGCAGTAGTATCGGATGATGAAACGCATCAAAAAGCACTGTCTATCGACCCAAGAATGGTACCACTAGCCGCAGCGATTGACCCAGTTATCATGAAAGGCATGCCAGCTCATATCACAGCAGATACTGGTATCGATGTATTGACCCACGCCTTAGAAGCATGGATGAGTGCCAATGCCAGCGTAGAGACAGATTATTATGCAGCTTCTGCCGTAAAATCTGTCATGCATTATCTACCACTAGCTTACCAAGATGGTGGCAATCTAAAAGCAAGAGAAGAGATAGGTATCGCCGCTCATTACGGTGGGATTGCCTTTAACAAAGCAGGTTTGGGCTATGTGCATGCTATTGCTCATCAATTAGGCGCTTATTATAGTATTCCTCATGGCCGAGCCAATGCTATCGTGTTGCCTTATGTGCTTGACGTCAATCGCAAAGCGAGCAAAAAAAGACTGGCTACATTGGCTAAAAGAACTGGTATGGTACAGAATGGTCAAGCAGCCAATGGCGATAGTGAGATAGCAGATCACCTTATCACGCAAGTTAGAGATTTGATTGCAGATCTAAATATTGATCCGACTGTCAACGGTATGCAAACCAGCGATTTTGATGATATTGCAAAGGCCGCTGCGAAAGAAGTCAGTGATACTTATGCCGTGCCAACCTATCTATCAGCCGCTGAGGTCAAAGAAATTCTAACGAAAATTAAGCAGGCAAGTGACGAACGTACTGATAATAATGAGTCAGCGTCATAGTTTTTGATAGAGCTAGTGATATTAAAATAAAAAAGCCTATTACTCTTTGGAAGATAGGCTTTTTTGATGTATTTAAGATAATGAAGCTTTCGTTTTATTTCCATAGTTAATTCATACTAAAATATATGATCGTTACCAAATAATCGTTTAGTTTATCTTGTAATTAAGCTCATTGGATAAAAAATATCTTAATAAACTATAAATATATAACAGTATAGGAATGTTTCAGTGATACAAAATCGTTAGGATATTTAAAGGACATTACGCTTAGGAGATTTTTATGAATCGCATATTATCATCTAGAATTATAGGGTTAGTTATCATAGCGAGTAGTGCGATTTACGCAGGCTGCGCATCAACTGAAAACAGCTCTACTGTAAAGAATACAACTGCCGCCAATCCATATGCACCGACCACACCAGGATTGGCAGTAGCCACGGTAGCGGGTGGATGTTTTTGGTGTGTTGAAGCAGGTTATGAAAAAATTCCTGGCGTGGTAGAAGTTGTGTCTGGCTATACGGGTGGCACCGCCGAAAACCCAACCTATAAGCAGGTATCAGCAGGTGGTACTGGGCATACAGAGGCAGCGCAAGTATATTATGATCCTAAGAAGATTACTTACAACGGCATAGTACAAGCGCTATGGAGAATCGCTGATCCTACTGATAATAAAGGGCAATATGTTGACCGCGGTATACAGTATCGTCCAGCAATTTTTTATAATAATGCGCAAGAAAAGCAAATTGCAGAAGCGGCCAAGCAATCACTGCAAGCATCTGGTGTGTATGACAAGCCAGTAGTGATTGAGATTGTTCCTGCTAGTACTTTTTATCCTGCTGAAGAGTATCATCAAGACTATTATAAAAAGAACCCGATACGCTATAAAGCCTATACCTTCAATTCTGGTCGCTATCAGTTTATCGAGAGTGTCTATGGTAAAAACTATGAGCTTGATTTTAGTAAGTTTACGCCCGAAGCAGATAGCACACAGCAAGTGACGTCAAATAACACATCGGATAGTAAGGTAGGCAAAGGTTTTAACCCAGATACATTTGTAAAACCTTCACAAGATGCGCTGAAGAAGTCTCTTAGTGATATTCAGTACAAGGTCACCCAAAAAGAAGGTACTGAGCGCGCTTTCGATAATGAGTACTGGGATAATAAAGAGCCTGGATTGTATGTAGACGTCGTATCTGGTGAGCCACTGTATTCTTCGCGTGATAAATATAAATCTGGTACGGGTTGGCCGAGCTTTACTCGTCCATTGGATACGAGTTTAGTGGTTGAAAAGCCAGACCGAGGAATATTTGGAACCCGTACTGAAATTCGTAGCCGTTACGCGGATTCACATGTGGGTCATGTATTTGATGACGGTCCAGCACCGACTGGCAAACGCTATTGTATGAATTCAGCAGCACTTCGCTTTATTCCACTTGCAGAAATGGAAGCCGCTGGCTATGGTGATTGGATAGATGATGTAGAACCAGCTGGTTAGTATCAATTCTTGGTATAAAAAATGCTCACTACTGTCTAGACGGCATAGTGAGCATTTTTTTGTTCAGTGCAATATTATTTCTATTTAGTAAAAAAAAGTGTTCTTCTGAAGTATTTTTTATAATACACTTAATTAAATGTATACTTTTAGTTAATTTTTTAATCAAAGTTTCCGTTACTAAATTGTGAAACTATTTCAAAGGACGCAAGCTATGTTGAAAAAATCACAAGGTATGGTTGCATCTGCAACAACAGCTATTTCTACTTGTAAAGAAGATCATAAAGCAGGTAAAAAAGCATCGTATCTAGCAATCAGTATGCTGGCACTTAGTGGTATATCCCTAACGACAGAGTTTGCATTAGCATTAGACTATCAGACTATTGAGTTGTGTCTGGATATACGGGATCCTGCTGCTTGTGAACAATTCAAGGGCGATACGGGTCCTGCAGGTATGCCTGGTATGAACGGTATAGATGGTATGAACGGTATAGATGGTATGAACGGTATAGATGGTATGAACGGTATAGATGGTATAGATGGTATAGATGGTATAGATGGTATAGATGGTGCTCAGGGCTTGAAGGGTGATACTGGACTAACTGGTGCTACTGGCGCCAAAGGTGATAAAGGCGACATCGGTCTGACTGGTGCTAAAGGTGAAACTGGTGCCCAAGGCGAACAGGGTATTCCAGGCCTGACAGGCGCTAAAGGTGAACAGGGTATTCAAGGTTTGACAGGCACTAAAGGCGATACGGGTGCCCAAGGTGAACAGGGTATTCAAGGCCTGACAGGCGCTAAAGGTCAAACTGGCGCTCAAGGCGAACAAGGTATCCAAGGTCTGACTGGTGCTAAAGGTGACACTGGTGCTCAAGGCGAACAAGGTATTCGAGGTTTGACAGGCGATAAAGGCGAAACTGGCGCTCAAGGTGAACAGGGTATTCAAGGCCTGACAGGCGCTAAAGGTCAAACTGGCGCTCAAGGCGAACAAGGTATCCAAGGTCTGACTGGTGCTAAAGGTGACACTGGTGCTCAAGGCGAACAAGGTATTCGAGGTTTGACAGGCGATAAAGGCGAAACTGGCGCTCAAGGCGAACAAGGTATCCAAGGTCTGACTGGTGCTAAAGGTGACACTGGTGCTCAAGGCGAACAAGGTATTCAAGGTTTGACTGGTGCTAAAGGTGACACTGGCGCTCAAGGCGAACAAGGTATCCAAGGTCTGACTGGCGATAAAGGTGATACAGGCGAAGCAGGTAAGGATGCTAATATCAATGTCGCTATACAGACCTCTAATAGTACACTCACACCAGCCCAAGCGACAGGCAAAGATGCTATCGCGATAGGTAATGGCGCAGTAGCTGAAGGCAGTCAATCTATTAGTATCGGTGTAGGTAATTTAGTAACAGGTAAAAACTCTGGCGCGATTGGTGATCCAAGCACAGTCAGTGGTTCAGGCAGCTATAGCTTTGGTAATAATAATACGGTAACTGGCAACAACACGGTCGTTTTAGGAAATGGCATTAGTACTGCAGTCAACAACGCAGTCGTTGTTGGAAGTGATTCAACATCAACCCGTGATAACACAGTGTCAGTTGGAGCAGCAGGTAGTGAGCGTCAGGTGATCAATGTGGCTGATGGCACACAGAATACAGATGCAGCCAATATCAGACAGTTGAATACCGCAAAAATCAATGCTGTAACCGAAGCTAACACCTATACTGATAACAAATATGATGTTTTGAATAGCAGCTTTCAAAGCTATTCTAACAGTGTAAATCGTCGAGTTGATGATGTGGAAAAAACTGCAAATAGTGGTGTGGCGATCTCTTTAGCGACACAGCAGGCTATTCCCAATCTCAGCCCAGGTAATGTGGCTGTATTTGGCGGCATGGGTCATTATGAAGGACAAAGCGCTGTTGCTATTGGTGCTGCCACTATGTTAGATAATGGTCGAACATCAGTCAGCGGTGCATTTGGTTTTGCTGATTCAAGATTTGGTGGAAGAGTTGGTGTGTCTTATATATTCGGTCAATAAACATTTTTAGTTCATTACTATATTAAACTATTGTAATCACACAGTAGGTTTTAACCAAATAAAAAGGACGCATCATATGCGTCCTTTTTATTTGGGTATTATCTATAACAGCTTAAAGAGTTAACAGCGACTTAGAACGCTGGTTGACGTTTAGGAACCGCACCTAAAAATTCATTACGTGCTTGATTGTTGTGTCCGTACTCACCAAGCATCGCGGTGCTACGCGTGGTTGAATGCTGTTTGCTAACACCGCGCATCATCATACACATGTGCGATGCATCCATAACGACTGCTACGCCGCGGCAGCCAGTAACATCCATGATGGTCTGTGCAATCTGCTCACTTAGGTTTTCTTGTATTTGCAAACGACGAGCAAACATATCAACGATACGGGCAAACTTCGACAGTCCCAGTACTTGGCCGTCAGGTAAGTAGCCGATATGAGCGACACCATGGAACGGTAGCATATGATGCTCACACAGTGAATAAAACTCAATGTTCTGTACCAGTACCAGCTCGCGATTGGCTGATGGAAACACAGCATCATTGACCACTTCATCTATGCTTTGATGATAGCCTTGGGTCAGATGGGCAAAGGCCTTTGCAGCACGTACAGGTGTATCTAGCAAACCCGGACGATCTAAGTCTTCGCCAGTTGAAGCAATCAGTTGGCGATAAGATTCGGTACTTTCTTTATAATCTGGGGTTATGATGGGGGTGTTACTCATAAGTTTGGCAGCCATCCAAAATGTGGGTGTAGCTTAACGTTGAATCCTATTATGTGAGGATTCTTATAAAAATTGTGCAAGCTGGGAAGGGCTGTGATTATACTCGAAATCTGCTGAACTTCATACTGCTGTGGCTAGCAGCTAAGATTTTAATCTATAGAGAGGTATTTAGTAACGAACCGCAGTAGTAATCACAGTAGTGTTTAAGGCAAGTTTTTCACTAAGTAAGACGCACAAACACTACGATTTATGAGCTTTATGATAAGAAGTTGATGGTAAAATGCCTCTGTGGTACGTGCATATCGGCCTCTTTCGTCGTAATTACTTTAGGGGCTAAATAAGATTCTGCTGTCAGTTGTTGGTTGATATTTTAGTCTTCAAACAGTGGTTGTCGTTAGTGCATTTAACCACAACGATCAAATACAGTTTACGACTGTATACTTAAATTAATTCGTGTATAATAAATCATCTTTTCATTTGTACTATTTAGTAGTCTCAATCTTCTAATTACTCTAAATAAATTCTTATTCTAAATCATCTCGATTGATTCAAAAGGAAATCTTATGCTACTGCAAGGACAACGATTTGTCGTAACTGGCATCGCAAGTAAACTCTCTATCGCTTGGGCTATCGCAGAAGCGCTGCACCGCGAAGGGGCTTCACTAATTCTGACTTACCCGAATGATAAAATCAAAAAACGCGTCGATATGGCCGCTGAAAAATTTGAAGCAGATTTGGTTCTAGAATGTGACGTAGCTTCTGATGAGTCAATTGCTGCGTGCTTTGAGCAAGTGACTGCTCACTGGGGTGACGGTATTGATGGTGTGGTACATGCCATTGGATTTGCACCGATGGATCAGCTGGATGGGGATTTTGTTAACGCAACCACTCGTGAAGGTAGCCATATCGCGCATGATATTTCTAGCTATAGCTTTGTTGCATTGGCCAAAGCGGCTCGTGAGTTACTAGCGATGCGCCATGGTTCTATGTTGACATTGACCTATGAAGGCAGCATTTCAGTATTGCCAAACTATAATGTCATGGGTATGGCAAAAGCCAGTTTAGAAGCCAGCGTACGTTATTTAGCAACGTCTATGGGCGGTGAAGGTATCCGTGTTAATGCGATATCTGCAGGACCTATTCGCACGTTAGCGGCTAGTGGTATCAAATCTTTCCGTAAAATGCTCGATATCAGTGAAAAAATTGCACCACTACAGCGCAATATCACACAGACAGAAGTAGGTAACGCCGCATTGTTCCTATTGTCGCCTTGGGCCTCTGGTATCACAGGTGAGATTATGTTCGTTGATGCAGGTTTCAATACGGTTGCTATCAGTGAGCAGTTAATGATGCTTGATGAACCAGCACAGTAATTGTTATAGATAATTCGTTTGATAATAGAAAAGACAGCCAATTGGCTGTCTTTTCTAGTTATACTATGAGTCTTTTCAGCTACGTGCTTTTTTAGCAGTGTGCACTTTTAGTTAAGTGCCTTTGAGCGAGGGATATGATAACCAAGTTACCAAAGTGGATACTATGGGGCGGAGCGGTATTGGCCTTTAGTGCTGGTTGTGTGAATACGACGGCATTAATGGGGTTTGCCAATTTATCCGTGTCGCACGTCACGGGCAATGTAAGCTTGTTTGCAGCAGCTATCGCTCATTCAGACGCGCGTAGTATTTTATATATTGGTACTTTGTTGCTGTCCTTTTTGGCAGGGGCTATATTAAGCGGCTTTGTCATTGGTCAAACGTCATTGAAGCTAGGCCGTCGTTATGGACGCGCACTGTATCTAGAAGCAGCATTACTACTGGTTAGCTATTGGCTATATCAGCAGCATGATTATTTGGGTCAATTAGCAGCAGCGACCGCATGTGGGCTACAAAATGCGATGGTAGCCACTTATAGTGGGGCGGTCATTCGTACTACTCACCTGACAGGACTGACCTCTGATATGGGTGCAGCGATTGGCAATTGGCTTGCTGGTCGCTCTATCAGTAAGCCCACATTAGGGTTTCAGGCTATTATTTGGTATTGCTTCTGCGGCGGTAGTGCAGTTGGTGCTTTTTTATTTGCAAAAATAAGCTACGACGCTCTTTTTGTGCCAATTACTATTGTATTAACAGCCGCATTTGTATATAACTACGTCTCAGATCATCTACCAGAAATTAGAGAGCCAAAAAAAAGATAGACGCTTGTTATAATGATAAACGTCTATCGTTTATATTATTAACCACTTCCAAGTTTATTTACTTACAAAATAGTGAGCGGTCAAAACAGTAATCAAAACTGTCGATTGTCTTTGGTTTTATTCTTTATGGTCTTCGTGCTCATGCATCCCTTGCATCATATCGAGCATAGAGTCATCAGTACGTTGTTGATCTTCTTTGGCTAGGCCATCTTGGTTGATGTCTTTTGGAGCCATTTTAGTTGTTGAGTCCGTTTTATTTGAATCTGTCATAAGATACTCCAGTATTTTATTTATTTTTCAATAATTAATAATTATATGCCTATTAAATCCTTATTTATGGGCATTGAGTCTATATTTTACTCATTTAGTATGAAGTGTGGTCACGACCTTGTACATATACAGTGTACGTTTATTTAGTGACTGTATGTAACTAATGATGCGTCGTCACTAATCATATGAATATCAGCTAATACTATTACTCATGATTGAAATGTTCGATCTAACATAATCTGCAAAGTCTAAAGTCTTTAGTAGTGTTTTATATTTAACTTTCTTATACCGTCTTTGATTCAATAAGGACATTCTATGTCAGAGCAAAAACTAGACAGCCATCTTCCTAAGGATGGCAACGAATATTTATTTACTGATACCTTTCCAAAAGGTACGGGAAAAGGGTTGATCGTCGTCGCAATCGCAGCGATTGTTGCGATGATTATCTACAATGTGCTGCCATTCGATATTAATGCGAATAAAGGTCTAGCAGTATTGTTCTTCATTGGCGTGCTTTGGCTGACAGAAGCTTTGCACGTGACCATTACGGCGCTTTTGGTAGTCGTGATTGGTGCACTGGTCGGCATACCAGATTTCGATGCTGAAATAGGCTTGCAAAGCTTTGCTAGTCCTACTATTTATCTGTTTTTTGGTGGTTTTGCTTTGGCAGCAGCGCTACATGTGCAGCAGCTAGACAAAAAAATAGCATTAAAAATCCTATCGATGTCTGGTGGTAATTTAAGGACCGCTGTATTTCTGATATTTGGTGTGACTGCATTTTTATCCATGTGGATATCAAATACTGCTACGGCAGCGATGATGTTGCCATTGGCGCTCGGTATTTTGACACAAGTTGACCGTGAAAAAGATCGTGGTACGTTTGTTTTTGTTCTGTTGGGTATTGCTTATTCAGCCAGCCTTGGCGGTCTAGGTACGATTGTTGGTTCACCGCCGAATGCGATTGCCGCAAAGGCACTTGATATCGCTTTTGTAGACTGGATGAAATTTGGTATTCCAATGATGTTGGTGCTTTTACCATTATTATTGGGTGCAATGTATGTGTTCCTAAAGCCAAATTTAAATCGCAAAATCGTTCTTGTTGAAGACGAGCCTATTGCTTGGAACAAACCACGTATCGTCACTATTATAGTATTTATTGTCACAGCGCTGAGCTGGATTTTTTCTAAGCAAATTGGTGCAGCTTTAGATATTACTGACACCGATGCTGTTATTGCATTATCAGCGGCAGCAGCAGCAGTGAGCTTAGGGTTAGTATCTTGGAAGCAAGTGTCAGATAATACCGATTGGGGTGTGCTCATGTTGTTCGGTGGCGGTATTGCACTATCGACAATTTTGAAAGTATCGGGGGCCTCGTTAGTGTTAGGGGAGACTGTAGCAAATGCGCTGTCTTCTGCACCGCTTCTTATTGTTATGATAGCAGTCTCAGCATTTATTATATTCTTGACTGAGTTCGCTTCTAATACTGCATCAGCTGCGCTTTTGGTACCTGTGTTTGCAGCTATTGCTGAGCAGATGGGTCTGCCACATGAAGTACTGGTATTGGTCATTGGTATTGGTGCTTCATGTGCCTTTATGTTGCCAGTCGCAACACCGCCAAATGCTATTGTGTTTGGTACAGGTCTGATTAAGCAGACAGAAATGGTTCGCACAGGTATTATATTAAATATCATTGCCACTGTAATCGTTGGACTCTGGGCGTATTTCTTCTTAATATAGACAAGTAGCTACTATAATTGTAGTCATACCTACTCAATAAAAACGAAACCCCGATGTTTAAGAATAACTTGAACATCGGGGTTTTTTGTTGCTTACGATACTAAATAACGGTATAGAATGTTTATCATTAACGTCATCTTATTAAATGGAATTGATTACATGACACAGTATGTATTTAAAGCGGTTATTCTCATAATACTAGGCGCCATTGCTGTGGTAATGGTATTTATAGCAAAATACTGGGCACCTGATCGTACCATCCCTGAGTTAAAACAATGGCAACTACCTAACAGCGAATTTATAGACATACAAGGTATGCAGGCGCATGTAGCGCAGTCAGCTAATTGTTATACACACCGTGGCAATACAGCCGAAAAAAACCGACCCGAAACAATCGTTTTATTGCATGGTACATCGGCAAGTTTGCATACATGGGAGGGCTGGACCAAGGCGCTGTCTGATCAATACTGTGTCGTGAGTATGGATTTGCCAGGGTTTGGTCTGACAGGTCCTTATACGGATGAAAGTATAGAATATAGTATCGAAAACTATGCTGCGTTTGTCATTCAAGTGCTAGACCATCTAAAATTAGGTCGTGTCACGCTAGCAGGTAACTCATTAGGCGGTAAGGTCGCTTGGCGTACAGCAGCTTTGTATCCTGAGCGTATAGGAAAGCTCATATTGGTAGACTCCGTTGGCTATCCAGCAATACCAAAGAAGGTGCCTATCGGTTTTAAGCTGGCTAGGTATCCCGTGTTAGCACCGATATTGAATCGTATTTTACCGAGAGATGTCGTCGAAAAAAGTGTCAAAAGTGTATATGCAGACGTGAGTAAAATCGACGATGCCCTAGTTGATAGATATTACGAATTGACATTGCGTCAAGGCAACCGGCAAGCCTTAAGTCGTCGATTAAGGGAAACTGATGATGATAGCGATCAAGCGCAAATCAAGCAGTTAGATATACCAACCTTAATCCTATGGGGTGCGAAAGATGATCTCATCCCTGTAGAGAATGCCGCATTATTTCACAGGGATATAAATAATAGTCAACTTGTGGTATTTGATGATTTGGGTCATGTACCGCATGAAGAAGATCCGATAACAACTGTTAATGTTGTGAAGCAATTTTTGATGAGTGAGTAGGTACATGGTTACGATAAAAAAACAGATAACGTCAATCGCTGCTATTTCAGACATTCATAGTAATGTCTTTGCTCTAGAAGCAGTGCTCGCTGATATCAAACAACGCGGTGCTGACCAAATTGTCAATCTTGGTGATATTTTATATGGGCCAATAGCGCCTCAGGCTACCTATGAGCTGTTAATGGAACATCGAGAAGGTATTATTACCATTCGAGGTAATCAAGATAGGCAGATTTATGAAGCAACTACAGCAGAAATTGCTAGTAATTCGACGTTGAGCTTTATTGTCACAGAATTATCTAAAGATGCGATTGAGTGGATGCAATCTTTGCCATTTGATTATCAATTAAATAAGGATGTTTACCTATGCCACGGCTCACCAACCGATGACATGACATACTTACTAGAAGATATCAAAACAGGGCAGCCAATAGTACGTGATGATGGCTCTATTTTAGCCATGCTACGCAGTATTGATAGTGCTGTGATTGTTTGTGGTCATACCCATATCCCACGGACAGTGGTGCTATCATCAGGTCAAACGGTTATTAATAGTGGTAGCGTTGGTTACCCAGCTTACGAAGATGATTTGCCTGTCATCCATAAGATGCAGACCTATTCACCTTATGCTAACTATGCCCTTATAACGTGCATTGAGACTCAACAAGGTAGACGTTGGCAAACTGAGCACATTAAAGTGGCTTATGATCATAAAAAAGCGGCTAAATTGGCCGCCAAAAATGGTCGTGAAGATTGGGCATTTGCTCTAAATACTGGGCGAGTATTGTAACGTCGAAGACTCAGCATTATTTTTAGTCGAAATGACCAAGACCATTATCTACCATCAAATTATCTGGATGATAAGTTCGAAGTAGGTACAGATGATATTTATAACGTGAATAATTTGCTCTCAAATGTTCAGCTATTGATTAAGCCTATCGTTGAGATAGGGGAGAACGATATTGAGATTGGTGAAGATAAGGCGTATGTGGGATACTTGAGTATCAAGAACCTAAGGAAGTTGTCACAATATGTCTTTAACTATGCACTATAAAAGTGGTCTAATCCGCAAAGCGCGCTGTCAGATATCTGATGACCTACTACCTACGCTTTATCAAATTCATGATAACGCAAAATTTCCACGATTGACGTGGTTAATTGATAACCTTTATGAAAGTCCGCAGATTCGTCCTGAAGTAGCGAGAGAATTGGCTAATGAGATATTGGGGTTTGAAAAGTTAATATTGTCGCTACATCTTCCTTTTCCTAGACTATCACTACAAAAAATACATGCCTTTTTTGAGGGTGCTGTTACCAGTCAACAGATTATTTATACTAGAGCCCATCCTAATCGCAGCTAGGACTGGCGTTCTATTACGCATAGTTATAGCACAAATTTCAGGTGTGTAATCAGTACAGGACTTACTTGAATCAGCTGCCATTTGCCTCCATAATCTAACCACTTCTACATAATAAATAGCCTAAGCAAATATGCCAGATAATTTAAAGAATACCGATTCGAATACGTCTAACACAGATGAAGTTCATAATGTTGAAAAACCCACAGTGTTATTGGATGATTTACCAGTGCTTGCTAAAGACAGTTACTATTTAAGCCGTCTCGAGCGGGAGCTGGCACGTGCTGCTGTGTCTAAAAATAAAAAATCTAATCATGATTCTGAGCGAAAAAACAACCAAGATGATGTGCTCGCGAAGAAGCGCGTTCAGTACGATAAGATAAAAGCGCGCTCTCAAAAAGCTGTACAAGCTCGTATCGACAGTATACCAAGTGATTTGCCTGCCAAATTGAATCTTGATCTGCCCGTCAGTCAACGCGCCGAAGACTTGGTACAAGCGATCATCGATAATCAAGTCATTATCGTGGCTGGTGAGACAGGCTCTGGTAAGACAACGCAATTGCCTAAGCTTGCCATGCTGGCAGGGCGCGGCATTACTGGCCAGATAGGGCATACACAGCCAAGACGACTGGCCGCTCGTAGTGTGGCAAACCGGATTGCTGAAGAGTTGGGTGAACCATTAGGTAATACGGTTAGCTTCAAAATTCGTTTTAATGAGCAGGGGTCAGCACAATCTGTCGTAAAGCTAATGACAGATGGTATTTTGTTGGCTGAGCTTGGTCATGATCGGTTTTTAAGTAAGTACGACACAATTATTATCGATGAAGCGCATGAACGTAGTTTAAATATCGACTTTATCATGGGTTATCTCAAAAAGATGCTGCCCAAACGTCCTGACTTAAAAGTGATTATTACCTCAGCGACGCTCGATACCAAACGCTTTAGTGAATATTTCAGTCATTATGATGCCAAATTGAAACGGCAAGTGCCTGCGCCAATCTTTAATGTCGAGGGGCGTAGCTTTCCAGTAGAGGTTCGTTATCGTCCGCTGACTGATGAGCCAGTAAATAGCTCAGAAGACGACAGCTATGATGATTTTGAAGAGAATTTACCGCGTGCTGTCGTTGCGGCGGTTGAAGAGTGTTTTAGCGATGCGCAAAGCAAAGGTCATGCTGATCAAGCAGATATTTTGATATTTGCTGCAACTGAGGCGGAGATTCGCGAAACGCAAGAAGTGCTTGAGCGTCATGGCCCACGCCATACAGAAGTGCTACCGCTATTTGCGCGGCAGACTTATGAAGAGCAGCAGCGTATCTTTCAGCCGTCTGGTCGAGGTCGCCGCATTGTTATCGCGACTAACGTTGCAGAGACGGCATTGACTGTACCCGGTATTCGCTATGTGATTGATTTGGGTTTTGCACGGATTTCGCGTTATTCATATCGCTCGCGCGTACAACGTCTACCGATTGAAGCGATATCACAAGCCGCTGCCAACCAGCGTAAAGGTCGCTGTGGCCGTGTCGCGCCAGGGGTTTGTATTCGTCTTTATAGTGAGGAGGATTTTAGCGGTCGCCCTGAGTTTACTGAGCCTGAAATTTTACGTACCAACTTAGCGTCTGTGATATTGCAGATGGCAAACCTACGTTTAGGTAGTGTTGATAACTTTGATTTTATTGAGCCGCCTGATAGCCGGTTGGTCACTGATGGTCACAAGCTGCTCGATGAATTGGGCGCTATTACATCCAAACAAGACAATGCGCAAGACAAAAACAAACAACCAAAGCGGCAAAAAGGGCTGGACCATCTGCGCCTAACAGCGACAGGACAGAAAATGGCGCGAATGCCAATCGATCCGAGACTAGCACGTATGTTAGTCGCTGGCTCTGACTTTGATTGTATTCGTGAGATGCTTATCGTAGTGGCCGCGCTTGCGGTACAAGACCCACGCGAGCGTCCTGCCAACAAGCGCACGCAAGCCGATCAAAAGCATGCAGTCTTCCGTCAAGACGATTCTGACTTCTTATTTTACTTGAGCCTGTGGAAAGCGCTGTTTGAAAAAGATGAAGACGGTAATAAACTGTCTGGTAACCAGCGTAAGCAGTTCGCTAAGAAAAACTATTTAAGCTTCCCACGTGTGCGCGAATGGCATCAGACACATCGCCAACTGGTACAGATGGTGACGGAGCTCAAACTGACCGATGTTAATGATTCAAAAGCCTCTGATAAAAATATTGTCAATAATGATCCAACGGCGATCGAAGACGAAGCGCTAAAAGCGGTTAAATATGCCAATTTGCATAGAGCATTATTGACAGGGCTATTGTCTATTATCGCGCATAAAACCGAAAGTCGCGGTGAGTACTTGGCTGCACGCCAGCAAAAGGCCAAGATTTTTCCAGCCAGTACGGTGTTTAAACAAATACCACCCTGGGTCATGGCATTTGAGATGGTGGAGACTTCCCAAGTCTTTATGCGTACGGTTGCTAAAATCGAACCTGAGTGGATTACCTCAGCAGCAGGTGATCTGCTTAAATACCATTATTTTGAGCCGCATTGGTCGAAGAAAACAGGCCGTGTCAAAGCATACGCACAGATTAGCTTATTTGGTTTAATCATTATTAGTAAGCAGCTGACCAATTATGAACAAGTGAATCTGATTGAATCACGAGAGATATTTATTCGTGATGGCTTAGTGACTGGTAACCTTGGACGCCAAGCGCCATTTTTGCAGCATAATATGGACAAAATTGCTCATGTTGAGCGTATCGAAGACAAGCTACGTCGCCGTGATTTATTGGTTGATGAAGAGACCCTATATCAATTTTATGATAAAAAAATACCTGAGCATGTCGCTAGTCGTAAGGCGTTTGAGGATTGGCGTGCGGAAGTCGAAAAGCATGATACTAAGCATCTATTTTTTACTGATGATGACGTGCTCACTAGCCAAGCACCAACCACGGGCGACTTTCCAGAAGTGTGGAAGCTGGGCGATTTAAAACTACCATTACGCTATATTTTTGATCCAGCAAGCGATGATGATGGCGTGACCATACGCGTGCCACTTGCTGCTTTGCCGCAGCTTGATGCAATTGAGCTATTGTGGGGTGTACCTGGCTGGCGTTACGAGTTGGTGTTACAGTTACTCAAATCATTGCCAAAAGAGTTACGCCGTCAAATTGTACCGATACCTAATACCGCAGACAGTTTGTTTGACGAGCTGCAGCCTGCAGGTGGACAAGGTCTGTTAAAGCAGCTGTGCCAAGCGTTGAATCGTCGCGGTATCATGTCTGTGACGCCTGAGAGCTTTAATCCTTCTACTATCGATCGTTATCTACAGCCACAGATTTGTGTGGTCGATGACAAAAACCGTATCATTGAGAAAGGCCGTGATCTACAAACGTTGCAGATTCGTCATGCATCTGAGACTAGCCAAGCGGTGAATGAGCAGCAAGGTGCGCATACCGATTTCCCTGAGCATTTTGCTTTTAGCAAGAATCATCATAGTGCCGGTGTGGTCATGAAGCAGTTTGCGGCGCTCGTTGCTGACGAAGCGGGAGCGGCCGTATCTATTCATCAATATACTGACGTTAACGCTGCACTACAGGCTCATCGTGCTGGTGTATTGACCTTAATCAAAGGCAAACTTGGCGCGAAGAAAAAACAGCTTACCAGTCAAATTGATAGTATATTCAAACTGGCCTTTGCACCACTTGGTGATATGGATAAAATCAAAACGATCGTCATCGATGCGGCATTAGATGCTACGCTTGAAGAGCATTATGTCTTGTTTGACCATACTGAGGATCTACCTGAGAGTGCTGATGATATCGCTGTCGGCTTAAGTGAAGAGCTACCGTTTACGCCTGAGGAATATACTCAAACCCTAGAAGTAGTATTGACTAACTTCTTACTAACAGGTCAAAGCGTCATCAAAACGCTCAAAAGTGTCTACACTCGTTGGCAGCGTATTCGTCAAGGTCTGCTGATGTTGGACCGTGAGATATTTGGTGAGTCTATCGACGATATTGAAGATCAGTTAGAAGACTTGCATTTGGCTGATTTTGTTTATCGAATGGATTATAGTCACTGGCAACAGTATCCACGTTATCTTGAAGCGCTACAGATTCGCCTTGAGCGCCTTGAGCACAATCTTGATGCTGATCTAGATGGTGTCTATGCGCTTGACTTGCATATGGAGCGACTAGCAGGACGTGCGGACAAAGAAGCCATCAGTGAGTATCGCTGGATGGTAGAGGAATATCGTATTCAACTATTTGCCCAGCCTATGAAAACTCGTATGGCAGTATCACCCAAGCGTCTAAGCAAAATGTGGGACAAAGTGAGTTAGGATAGCTTATTAATTTTTGAAAGAATGGGTTCGCAACTGCGTAACCCATCAATTTGCGAATACTCGCTGCTTATTGATATGCTCTATATTGCTGACGTAGTGTTAAGTATTTGATATCAAATTCAAAATCTATAGGACGATTAATGTGTGGGATGAACGTTATAGCGGCGCAGAGTTTGCCTTTGGTACAGAACCTAATGACTTTTTGAGGGAAACATTTGATCAGATACCAGAGGGTGGGCATGTACTCTGTCTAGCAGAAGGCGAGGGTAGAAACGCAGTATTCTTAGCAGAACAAGGCTTCGACGTGACTGCGATGGATATATCTGAAGTCGGTTTGAACAAAGCAAGGAAATTAGCCAAAGAGAGAAGTGTAATCATTGACACTCAAGTAGCTGATTTGGCGGACTATAACTTTGGTCAAGATAAATGGGATGCAATCGTGTCTATTTGGGCACATGTGCCTGAAACAGTACGTCAATATGTACATACACAGGTTGTCACTGCACTTAAGCTAAATGGCGTTTTTATTGCTGAAGCTTACACAATGAAACAGCTTGAGACTGATGCGGTCGGCGGACCTTCAGCCAGTCAGAGTGAGCGCTTTGGCTCTTTACAGCACTTTCAAAATGAGCTTGCAGAGCTTAAACAAACTATTGGTACAGAGACGTTAAGAATGGTATCAGAAGGCGAGCGGCATCAAGGACTCAGCGCTGTGGTGCAGTTTATCGGTAAAAAGACTAGCAGATAAGACGCCAAGTTGAAGCTGTTAGAGGTTCTGGAAGCTACCTTCTACAGTTAAAATTTTTTACGAATTATTTCTCCAAAAGATATTTAGCACCTAGAACTTAGCACTTGGAACTTAGCACCTAGAAATTAGTGACTAATCTTTTCTGTTAGTACGCCCATGCTATAAAGTACGAATGCAATAACGGTTAGTGCAACGATAAAAGGTGTAAATATCCAAATGACAATATTAATCAAAAGTGATGGTAGCAACCCGTTGAATAACTCAATATCCGGTACGAAAAAATCAGTCATTACATCGACCGCTCGCTTGGCTATAGGGAAAAGCAAGGTGCTAAAAGCCAACATATAGATATACTTGCTAAAACTGGGGTCGCTCATGACTACCATGAAGTAAAACCCTGAAAAAAATGTGATGCCAAGCGCCCAGCATTTGAGAGTGTAGCTTAAACGAATCATGTTATCTTCTCCCCAAGCTTTTTGTTGACCGTATACAGTGTAAAACTGCTCCTATACATTCATTTTATTATATATATTATATGTTATAATATGAATGTATTTACGTCAACTACTTTCTGTGCTAAGAAGAAGGGCGCTATTTGATGTGAAAAAAATGAAAAATAAAGCGTAAAGTAAATTGCTATAGGCACCACGCATAATAGCCTAAGCAAAAAATAAAGTATTAATATTCGTTGTAAATCAATACTTATAAATCGCTACTAGGGCTAACCCCAAATAGTCGCTTGTACTCTCTACTAAACTGACTTGGGCTTTCGTAACCAACTTGCATAGCTACTTGTGATATCTGTACCCCGTACATTTTGATAAGACGCTTTGCTTCCATTAGTCGCAAGCTTTTCTGATACTGTAATGGGCTTAGCTGTGTGACTTCCTTGAAGTGCTGATGAAACCCTGACACGCTCATACCGCACCTACTGGCTAAGTCCTCTACCATTATATGCTCACTCAAATGTGATTTTATCCAGTCAGTAGCTTGAGCAATACGGTGAGTATGGCTATCACTTACTACCAGTTGTTTGAGCTTGTTACCTTGTTCAGCTGAGAGTAGGCGATAGTATATTTCTTGCTGAATAAGAGACGATAGGAATTCAATATCATTTGGATAATCGAGCAAGCCTATCAAGCGCTCAAATGCTGTCATTATGGTGTCATCCAATTTCCATTTTATTCCCAAATGATGGCTCGTTACTGGTTGTTTAGACGGTAGCTGAACTAAAACCTCTTTAATCATCACCAAGTCTAATTTCATCGATAAAACGATCACCGGCTGTTCTACTGATGCGTGCCTAATATGCATGCTCAATGGAATGTTGACTGGACAAAACATCAAATTGCTTTTGTCAAATTTTTGACAGTCGGCCCCCAGATAAATCTCTCGCTCACCTTGTAGCACAAGACAAATACTTGGTTCTTGAATATAGCTGACAGCTTTACTTGGTTTGTCTGCGCAGTAAAAGAACAAACCTGAAATAGGAGACTCAATGGTTTTGTTTCTAGGCAATACTGTCAAAAGCTTATCAATAACTGTTTGATTCATTATAAAACCTTTTTGTATGCCACTATATTATAAGACTTGATAATATTGAAATTTGTAGGATTAGGCAAGAGTTATAGAGGTCTGTTCTAACGTATAAACCTAAGTGCTTCTATAATAGTCATATCGCAACAGCGTAAGTAAGACCTCAAACAATATTAAACAAGGAATAATTAATTATGAAAATATTTTATAAGACTCGCGCTACAGCCACTGGTGGACGTTCTGGTCATACTGGATTGGACGATGGTTCATTAGGATTCGATTTGGTCTCTTTTCAAGAACAAGATAAAGAAGGTGTCAATCCAGAACAGCTCTTTGCCATGGGTTACGCGGCTTGTTTTGATAGTGCTTTGAGCATGACTGCACAGCAAATGAAATTACCTGTCACATCTTCAAAAACCTCTGCGCAAGTAGGTATCGGCATGAAAGCTGATGGCAGCTTTAACCTAGAAATAGAGTTGTATGTCGAAGTATCGGGTATTGATGAAGCAGAGGCTCAGAAACTGGTAGAAGCCACTCATCAAGTGTGCCCATATTCTAATGCTACGCGCGGCAATGTCGAGACACGTTTAGAAGTTACCGTTGTTTAAAGGCTGTTGTTCAAAGGCCATTGTTTAAAGACTGTTGAGCATTGACTAGCATTATTGACATAATAAGTTGAATGAAAATAATAACTTGAATGAAAATAATAACTTGAATGAAAATAATAACTTGAATGAAAATAATAACTTGAATATAAGAACGCCCCGATTTGTAAAATTCGGGGCGTTCTTGTATTGTCTCATAATGTAATTAGCTGGAATTTTTTTTGAGCAAGTTAGCTAATGATAGCTTATTAATAGCCTTATCTTATGCCGGTACTTTTTTATTTAAAGTAAACACTAAGACCGCGCCCAAAATAACCGCACTTGCAATCATAAATGGTATGGTCAGCTGCTCAGATAAAAATATCACGCCTAATATAGCCGCAATCACAGGCACGCACAGTTGAACGATGGCGGCTTGTGTGTTTTTTAATAGCGGCATTGCTGTATACCAGATACTGTAACCCATACCTGAAGCGATCGCTCCTGATGCACAGGCAAGTAGTACACCTTCCGTCGTAATGCCATCCAAATCGATATTTTTGAAACCCAAATCATCTAGATATGTCATACCTATCAATAATAGTATGGGCACAGCCACTAAACTACGGACAAAGTTAAACCCTGTCGCTCGTAGCGGTGAGATGCATGTTTTGCCGCGTATACTATATACTCCCCATGCCACGCCACTCATAGCCATGAGCGATGCTGCCAATGGTGACGGTATGGCTGCTGAGGGCAGCATTAAGTATATAAATCCCGCCACTGCAACGACAAACGCTAACCACTGCAAAGTGCTTAACTGCTCTTTTTTGTAGATCCCCCAGCCAATCATAGTGAGCTGAACCGCCGAAAATAAGATCAGAGCCCCAGTACCCGTATCAAGCTCTACATAGGCAATCGAAAAACACAGCGCATAAATAACCAAACTGACGCTACTTAGCCAACTCCCTCTATCATTCAAGATAGCATTAACAGTAGCACTAGTAGAGTCAGATGTTTGGCGTTGTAGTCGGTAAGCATGAATCGCCATAATGATACCTAGGCAGGCAGTGGCACTCAGCATCCTGATAATAGTAAAGCTCCAAGCATCGATATAGCCTTCTGCTAGCGCCATTCGACAAAACAAAGAATTTGCGGCAAAGGCGATCAGCGCAATAATGGTATAGATAGTGGCTTTCAAAAGTAATTCCTACAATGAATAAATGACACAAAACAGGCAAATATAGGATTTTAGTTTTAGGTCTTGAGATACGCTGTTATAACGAAAGTTTGTTTTTAGCAAAGATAATAGATTAATTTAATCTATAGCTGCCTCATAAGACAGGATATTTTGTCGTACTTATGGAAAAAAGTCTCTTTTAAATCAGAATAACGATAGTTATATTGACGATAAGGTCTGAAAATAGGGATGATGTGCTTCTTATCAAACGAACTATTAGAACAATATTCATTAAACACAATAAATCAGATAAATAAATAGGAAAAGATAGTATGGATTGGGCAAGTATTTTTATTCATGACACAACTTGGTTGTTTGCCGTTGAAATCTTAATACGTGTCACTGTTATGTTTGTATTGATTATTACATTCTTGCGCTTTACAGGTAAACGCGGTGTCCGTCAGCTTTCTATTTTTGAGCTGACTATTATTTTATCGCTAGGCTCTATTGCAGGCGATCCCATGTTCACTGAAGACTTACCAATTGTCCAAGCGGTACTAATCATGGGCGCCGTTATTTCACTCTATAGACTCTGTACTTGGGCGATGATGAAGTTCCAACCTTTTGAGGATCTGTTGGAAGGTCGCTCACTATACATAGTAGAAAATGGCATGCTAGTGCTTGATAAGATTAAAAAGGGTGAGATGTCACACGATGAGTTTTTTGCTGAGATGCGTCAACAAGGGGTCGAGCATTTAGGTCAAGTACGTACCGGTTTGCTCGAAGCAGATGGCAATTTTAGTATTTTATTACACACGGCTGAAAAAACGGACTACGGTATGCCGCTTTTTCCTAAGCAGTATCAAGCAGTCGAAGAAACGGAAGCAGATACTTACTATGCCTGTATGTACTGCGGTTATGTCAATAAAATACCTGATCCTGATCATTGTTGTCCGCGCTGCGAAGATAATTGTAGAAACTGGGCTAAAGCGCTAAACAACAAAATTGTAAAATAATCTACCTATTAGGCTGCCTTGTAAGCATTGGGCAAATTCAGGCAGCCATTTGCTATTTTATTTAAAAGCAAATTACTTCTCTTTACTCTGTGTTATTTGCCTCGTGTAGCATATACCTTATCTGGTTTAAGTCACTTTATACCAGTCAAGTTTGCGCGTCATAACCATCACGCAGGCAAGTATGACAAAGCAGAATATAGCGCCCAGCAATAAATTCAGATCTTCTGTACTTAAGATACCAAAAAACGCCGCATACAGCCCTGAAAGGGTCACCGTAAAAAAAGCTGCCCGTTTGAAGCCACCAAATACATAATAGCTATACCAACCAATGAGACTGACACAAGCACTGGCTGCTACCGTATATGCTTGCCAAAATGCAATTTGCTCAGCCAGTGGTAGTAGCAAGACATAAAAAACAAACAGTGCACAGCCTACTAGTAGGTATTGGATGGGGTGAATACGACTCGATTTGAGCACTTCAAATAGAAAGAAAGTACCAAATGACACCAAAATGAGTAATAAGGCATACTTCATAGTGCGTTCGGTCTGCAAATAGACATCATTCGGGTTTGCAAAACTGACACCAAAACTGTTTAATTGAATGCTTCTACGATTAACTGTGGTGACTTCATTGCCTGATGTGACCACGCCTTCTGTCACTGTTGCAGTAGTATTAGAAGAGCGGTCATCATTGTATGAATGGCTATCGTTATTAAGCATTGGTTCGCTTGTGATAATACATTTGTGGTTAGATGCGCTTAGGCATTGCGAGAGGTATTGGTTATTCGCGACGGTCAAATACTGATTTTGCCAACTGGCATCAAACCCTTCTTTAGTAATATTTTTAGTATTCGGCAACGCTTTACCTATAAAGTTTGGTGTTGACCAATCACTACGCATAGACAAATTAAAGTTTTGGCCAGTAGGCACAGTATTCAAATTACTAATGCCAGATAGTGGCAAGTCGATCATGATATTGACTTCGTTACTATTACCGACGCTACCATTGAGACTATCATAGAAATTGTCATCGACGTTATGTGGCGGACTGTTTTGCTCTACTGTGCTTGAAGTTACATCAGTCAAATTGGTGCTGGTAAGAAAGCTTTTACTAAGAAGGCTTTTATCTTGCTGGTTCGTAGTAGCGATTAATTGATCTAACACCTCTTTAGGGAGCGCTGCTTCCACATAGCTCAAGCTCTCTATCATCGATGTTTGTGGATAGCTTGCTGTGATTGGTTTTTGGTTGATTGTGACGGTAGGTAAGGTCGCGACACCGCGTAAATCAGACACAGGAATGATGAGTTTTGCTTCAGTCCAATGGATGGTGGTTTTTTTTGACTGAATTGTACCGGTATCGAGAGGTAGGCTGCTTGGTTCAGAAGCATCACTGATTGTGCTATTGAGATCAGATAGATTTTCTCTAGTGTCTATAAAAGTACTTACAAAAGTGCTTACAAAGTCATAATCTTGATTAAATGCCAGCTTACCATCATAGCTAGTGGCGTTATAGATACCACGTTTATAAGTGTCCGTATTTACCTGTAAATCTTGTGTAGCCTGTGTCTGAGTGGCAAATATCGTCTCAACGTTAGAGTATGATGGTGCGCATTTGCTATTTATATCTGATGTATTTGATGCTTTTGACTGACAGGCAGGTGTGACTGTCGTAGGAATGGCGATAAATGGGTTGATGACCTCTTGCGGGTCGACATGCTGCTGGGTGATTTCTTTTATCACTGACTCTGCGTAGTATTGCCTCTCATATATGATATCGCTAATCATAGTGAGTCCGATCGAAAAAACGATACACAGTCCTACGATTATCGTTAATTTGGTCAATAATGTTCTTTGCATGTTGGCGCCTCCTATGCGTATTTAACCCACAGCTGCTGCGACGACAGACTGTGGCTTTAAAAGACATCATAGAGAGGGCATGAAGAGAACATGTGCAGGAAATATGGAATAACTGTGAAAGAGTGAGAGTTGATATTCTCGGATAACTATTTTTGAGTTTTAATGCTTTTTTGTATCGCCAACGACTTTATCCATAATAGCGAATAACAAGCCAGACAATACAAAGGTCATATGAATAATAACTTTCCACATGAGTTTGTCAGCATCAAGTTCACTCATTCCGCTAGATATATCCATAAAGGACTTTAATAGATCAATCGCCGAGATAGCGACAATCGCTCCGATGACTTTGAGCTTTAGACCAGAAAAGTCCACTTTGCCCATCCAGCTAGGACGATCATCATGAGTGCCAGTATCGATTTTTGAGACAAAAATCTCATAGCCACTGAATATAATGATAAGCAGTAAACTGGCAACCAGAGAGATATCAATCAATACCAATATATCTACAATCACACTGGCTTCAGAGGCCGTCAGAATGTCAGCGAACATGTGCCATAGCTTTTGGACAAACTTAATAAATAATAAAATAATGCCTAACACAAGCCCTAGATAAAAAGGCGCCAATATCCAGCGGCTATTAAATATGGTTTTTTCTAAATAAAGCTCGAACTTTTTTAGCATGAATATCTCTTAGGTTTTAAATACAAAAAAGTGTTAAAGACACGAAAGTCTTAAAGACACAAATATGAATAAGTTTTTGGGTATAGCTGTTTAGCTTTAGTTAGGCAATATGTTGTATATATTAGCGAGCTGCGCTACTACTTGCTGAACGCGTGCTTTTCTATCGCCTCCAATGTGTTGAAATGGTTTTTGATGTTCGCTTAATTGACTGGCAAAATAGGTGCTTATCTCCTCACGCTGATGCGGGCTGTCTCGCAAATCATCTGCTACCCAAGGCGTATCAACGTCAGTCAATAGTATCAAATCGTAATGATGCGCCAATGCTGCTTGCTCGAGAGCAATAGGGCAATCATCATAATACCAATAAGAGTAAACCATCAGCTCGAATAGACTGGTATCACAAATCAGATAATGACTACTATCAGACGTCTGAGCGACTTGCTTGGCCAAGGTATTCTCTAGTGTAATCTGCCCCTGTGCGATAGGTAGTAGGTCCTCCCACGTACAAGTCAGCTGTTCGTCATCCCATTTGGCTTGTAAGTAGGTGCGCATATACTCTGACACCCAAGGGCTATCAAAGTGGACTGCTAAGTCTCGGCATAAGGTCGTCTTACCGGTACTTTCTGCACCCAAGATAGCGACCTTAATGACAGATTTAGGCGTATGCTGCTTGAGGTTGTACGCGGTAGCGTCGTTGCCATTCATAGTATGCCCAGATTGCGATAAGAGTGAAGACTACATATTGTAGCGCGGTAAACGTAAAACCTTTATAGAAGTATAGTGGTACCGATATCGCATCAGCGATGATCCAGAGTATCCAATGCTCGATTTTGCGTCGTGCCATGAGCCACATCGCCATCAAAAACAAAGCCGTAGTGAACATGTCGGTATAATCGACCCAAGTAAATAGATGGATTCCAAGTACCGCACCATCGAAACTAAAGCCATTATTAATTACTGGACGGAAATAATAAACCAATCCTACAAAAGCTATCGTTCCTGCTGCCAAAGCAGAGAGGATCGGGATGTCACTTGTATTAAGATGCTCAATACGGACGTTATTGGCGTCTGATTGCTTGTGCTCAACAGACTGATTCTTCTTATTCTTTGACCAGTTAATCCAGCCATATAAACTCATCACCGTATAGTAAGCATTGATAAACATATCGCCAAACAGTTGCCACTTCCATAGTAGGTACACGAATATAGCTGTGCTAACCAGTCCAATGGGGAAGACTAAGATGTTGGTTTTGCTGGCGAGTAAGACGCTTGCTACACCGAAGACAACGGCGATTAACTCAAGGACGATAAACATCGTAGAGTAATCAGCATATTGACCAAATAACCAGTTGAGAAGTTCTGCCATTAGCATTCCTAAGTATGAGTGTGTATCCATGTTCTGAATAATGATGTTCTGAATAAATAAGATAGTTCGATGAGTAGTACAGAATAAATGATGCCAATTATAACGTAGCTACCGCAAAAGGACGGCAGTCTTTGCTAATTTATGGCAAGAAACAGATTATTTGTAACAAAGTATTAGAAAAATTATAATATTCAGGCATAATAAACACACTGATTTTAAGTTTACAGTTATTCACTGAATTTGAATGGCTATTATTTTTCCACTTTTATGCTTATTCCAAGCACCACAGTAGTAGACAAGGAAGCTTATCATGACGACTTGTATCACAGGCACTGGTCTTTATATCCCACCTTATAGCATTAGTAACGAAGAGTTGGTTGAGTCATTTAACCAGTATGTTGAAAACTATAATACTGAACATGCTGATGAGATAGCCGCAGAGACGGTTACGGCGCTTGAGCCATCTTCAGCTGCTTTTATTGAAAAAGTATCTGGTATCAAATCACGTTATGTGATGGAAAAAGACGGTATCTTAAATACTGAAATCATGGCGCCAGTTATTCCTTACCGCAACTTGGGCGAAGAGTTGTCAGTAATGGCCGAAATGGGTGCAGCAGCACTTAGAGATGCTTTGGCTGATGCTGGACTTGAGGCCAATGACTTAGATGGTATCATCCTTGCTTGCTCAAACTTCCAGCGTACTTATCCTGCGGTTGCTATCGAAATCCAGAACGAAATTGGTATGGTTGGTGGTTTTGCCTATGATATGAATGTTGCATGTAGTGCCGCAACCTTTGGTCTATCACAAGCTCATGGCTCTATCATCTCTGGTTTGGCCAAGCGTATTGCCGTGGTCAATGTTGAGATTACATCAGCGCATCTAAACTGGCGCAACCGTGACAGTCACTTTATCTTTGGTGATGTCGCGACCGCTTCTATCGTAGAAGAGCTTGATACGCCAAAAGGGTATGAGATTCTAAACTCTAAGCTATTCACTCAGTTTTCGACCAACATCAAAAACGAATATGGCTTTATGGATCGCTCAGAATACCTAGCGGCTCAAACTGAGATGTATCCAGATATCAAAGCACCGGTCACTGATAAGCTGTTTTTGCAAAATGGCCGTAAAGTATTCCGTGAGGTCTGTCCAAAAGTGTCAGAGATTATCACAGAGCATTTGCAAGAAAACGATATCCCAACGTCTGATGTCAAGATGATGTGGTTGCATCAAGCCAATGCCAATATGTTAGATTTGATTTTACGTACCGTGGTTGGTAAAGATGCCGATAAGTCGATTGCCCCAAGCGTTATTGCTGAATTTGCCAATACCAGCTCAGCGAGTCCTATGATCGTATTCCATCGCCACAAAGATGACTTAGTATCAGGTGATTTGGGCGTTATTTGCTCATTTGGTGCAGGTTACTCTATTGGTTCGGTCTTAGTTCGCAAAGTCTAATACTTTAACTATTTGCACCAATGAAAATAGCTAAGAATATTCTTAGCTATTTTTTTGTCTGTTATTTTTGCTATTGAAATTAACTCGTGACATCTAAATATAAACAGAGATATTTGAGAAGATAACATCGAGATTACCGACAATATCAACAAGAATGATTAGAGGTTTTAATTTACCCCAAAAAATTTGCTATAATCACGGGCTTATTCCTCTTATCCAATTAAAAGTCCTTTTATGAAAGAATCCTTACGCCTGCGTTTAGACCAGATGGTAGACCGTTATGAAGAGGTCACCGCTTTATTATCAGATCCTAGTGTCATCAGTGATAATAACAAGTTCCGTGAATTGTCTGTTGAGCACAGCGACTTGATGGAGATCACGACACTGTGGCAAAACTATGTGGGTGCAGAAACGGATCAGGCTGATGCAGAAGCGATGCTAGCCGATGCAACAGATCCTGACATGAAAGAGATGATGCAGGACGAGATTGATAGTGCGCGTGATACCATCGTAGAGATGGAAGAGGCGCTTAATGTGATGATGCTGCCAAAAGATCCTAACGATAAAGTACCAGCGTTTTTGGAGATTCGTGCAGGGACAGGCGGCGATGAGGCAGCGATTTTCTCTGGTGATTTGTTCCGTATGTACCAAAAATACGCGCAAAGCCAAGGTTGGACACTAGAAGTACTCTCTGCAAATGAAGGTGAGCATGGCGGGTACAAAGAGATTATCACTCGTGTATCTGGCAACAGTGTTTATGGTCGTCTAAAGTTTGAATCAGGCGCTCACCGCGTACAGCGTGTTCCTGAAACCGAGAGCCAAGGTCGTGTTCACACGTCAGCTTGTACGGTCGCAGTCATGCCGGAAATTGAGATTGACGATAGCGTTGATATCAATCCTGCTGATATCAAAATGGATACTTTCCGCTCAAGTGGCGCAGGTGGTCAGCATGTGAATACCACTGACTCAGCCGTACGTCTGACGCATATTCCGACAGGTACCGTTGTAGAGTGTCAGCAAGAGCGTAGCCAGCACAAAAACCGTGCGCATGCTATGAAGATGCTGGTCTCTAAAATCCAGCAAGCCAAAGTGCAAGCGCAGGTCGATGTGGCGGACTCTATACGTCGTGACTTGGTCGGTAGTGGCGATCGCTCAGAACGTATCCGCACCTATAATTTCCCACAAGGCCGTATGACTGATCACCGTATCAACCTGACCTTGTACAAGCTCGACTCTATTATGGAAGGCGACTTGGATGAGATTCTTGATGCACTATTACGTGAGCATCAGGCTGATTTGATGGCCAGTATCGGCGGCGGTGAATAAGACAGTTACAGAATCATCAGTATTATTGATATAAGCACGAACGAAGAAATAACCAATTGTTTTTGATACCTAATATAGGGTAATAATCGTGATAATTGACAGTCCTAGTTTAAGACTATTTTCTAATCGTGTTGTGTGGAGTACGTTTATGGTGATTGGGTTGTCTGCTTGTAGTGTCATACCATCTACATCATCAAAGCAGTCCTCCGATAGCCTATCGGAAAATGTGACAGCCGATCCATTTGCTTATCAAGCTTGCGTTTATCCGCCCAGTGAGATGGTCGCGGCTTGTCGCTCACAAAATGGACGGTTTGTTCAGCAAGGTAGGCGTGGTTGCTACCAGTGTGTGTTATCTTACAGCGATGCTGGTAAAGCTTGTAAAGACAGTGCCGACTGCGAAGGGCAATGTAAGAGCGCCAGCGGGTTTGCTAAACCAAATGCTAAGAATCAAACTGGACAATGCGCCAGTGATAGCAGTGTTTTCGGATGCTATCAAATAATTAAAAAAGGTGTGGCACAGCCTGCTATTTGTGTCGATTAATTGTCGTGTTTGTTAGGACGTGTTTTATCTGAACGTCTTATTTTAAATTTATAGTTTTTATTTCTTCCTCTAATCACCTAATAATTTTGAGAGTGTTATGTCAAAGCCCAATAATCAAAATCAGAATCAAGAGCAAGCTCCAGAAGATGCTAACGAGCTGATTGCACAACTGCAAGCCAAGCTAGATGATATCAGTGCTTCGGGCAAGCAGCCGTATCCAAATACGTTCAAACGCACTGATTATGCGCAAGACTTACAGACGGCTTTTGATGGTGTCTCGAAGCAGGAAATTGAAGAAAAAGCAGCGAATGGTGAAAAAACACAGGTCAACGTGGCAGGTCGAGTCATGCTCAACCGTGGTTCGTTCATTGTGATCCAAGACATGACAGGTCGTATTCAGTTATATGTAGCACGTAAAGAGTTAGATGAGGAGACGCGTGCGAGCATCAAATCATTAGATTTGGGTGACATCGTTGGTGTATCAGGCTATATCGGTCGCTCAGGTAAAGGCGATTTGTATGTGCATATTGAAGAAATTACGCTATTGACCAAATCACTACGTCCAATGCCAAATAAATTCCACGGCTTGGCTGATGTAGAAGCGCGCTATCGAAATCGTCATCTTGACTTGATGACCAATGAGACGACTCGTAATACCTTTATGGTTCGTAGTCAGATCGTTAGTGGTATTCGTCAATTTATGCTCAATGAGCGTTTTATGGAAGTTGAAACGCCAATGATGCATCCAATTCCAGGCGGCGCAGTAGCCCGTCCGTTTGAGACACACCATAATGCATTAGACATGCCTTTATATCTACGTATCGCGCCTGAGCTTTATCTTAAGCGTTTGGTCGTCGGCGGGTTCGAGCGCGTATTTGAGATTAACCGTAGTTTCCGTAATGAAGGGGTCTCAACCCGTCACAACCCTGAATTTACCATGATTGAGTTCTATCAAGCCTACGCTGATTATCATGACTTGATGGATTTGACTGAGCGTATGTTTAATCAGTTAGCAAATGATGTGTTGGGCACAACGGAGCTGACTTATCAAGAAGAAGCCATCAGCCTAAAAGCACCATTTGCTCGTCTATCAATGTCTGATGCGATTGCAAAATATGCTGAAAACTTTGACATGGCACGCATCAATGACCGTGAATACCTAGCAGAATATGCATCGACTACGCTTAAGCAGCAAGTGAAAGATGTGTTCGGTGTGGGTAAACTACAGACGATTATCTTTGAAGAGACGGCTGAGCATCAATTACGTCAGCCAACGTTCATTACTGAATATCCTGCTGAGACCTCACCACTAGCGCGCCGTAGTGATGACAATCCTGAGATTACCGATCGCTTTGAGCTGTTCGTTGGTGGTCGTGAGTTGGCCAATGGCTTTAGTGAGCTTAATGATCCAGCAGACCAAGCCGAGCGCTTCCGTGGTCAGGTTGCTGAAAAAGACGCGGGCGATGATGAAGCTATGCATTTCGATGAAGAGTATATCGAAGCATTGTCTTATGGTCTGCCACCGACAGCCGGTGAGGGTATTGGTATTGACCGTCTAGTAATGCTATTTACCGACTCTGCGAGTATCCGTGATGTGATCTTGTTCCCGCATATGCGCCGCAAACAAGACAGCTAATGTGGGTTTGCTTGCTGTAAATCCAAACTGATACTTAACTCAGCATAAAAAGCTTTTGCTCATTTTCACAGAATGGGTATAAGCTTTTTTGTGAAATATCGTTTATAGAGGTATTATGGATATGCAGCAAGCATCACATGCACCATGGCAAAAAATGATTCAGCAATGTTTTTTATCATTGTATGAGTTGCCTGATGACAAAATCACTGACTCTGATCATTTTCAGGGTTATGATTTTGTTTTTGAGTTTTCTGGCGCTACTATTTATTTACTCGTCAATACCGTCTCGATGCAGGCGAATAAGCAAGAAGTGGATAATGCTAAGGTTCGCGAGTGGAGAAAAGAAGTTGTTAACCAACTCATCAAACGTCACGCTCAAATTTATCAAAAAAACGATAGCTTAATTTTAGATAGAAGTGCCGCGACAACTGATAAAGCAGTTTATTTTATTGGATTGACGTCATTGTCTATTAATCATCAAGACGATCAATCTGGCCATTCATCTTATGCAGTTGGCTACGAATATGGCAGCCGCTTTTTTGCAGAAGACTGTGTGTTAGACTTAGATGATGAGCAAAGTATCTTACAAATTTTTAGTCATCAAAACTTCGTTGATATCCTTAATCAGTTGGTGACGCCAAGTGATTTGACAACCTTTTTAGATTTTCATCGTCGTCAACTGTCTAGTTTTGCATCATTTCAAAACGAATCGACATTGCTCAAACAGTTTCTACAATCACCGGACTTTCATCAACGAGCGATTAGGGTGCAAGAGCAGCTAATCGATAACGGGTTAATTGAGCAAATTGAATTACGCTTAATTAAAGCAGTAGAGCCGAATCAGACCGTGTTTGCCGATGCCCTAATGGCTGAGATGCAAAAAAATACTCGGATGTGGTTCAAGCTATTTAACAGTGTGCTTGAGCGTTATTATGAAGCAGGTACACCTTTACCAAATGAGCAGGTTGATATTTTGGTGGATGAGTCAATATATACCTATGCGTGTCTAGTAGAAAAAATCTTAGCTTATAGAACCGTGGATCAAGACTCGCGCTGGAATGGTTATGTCCGTCATGAGCATTCTTATCATGTATTTGGACGCCATTATCTCATGGTGTTTTATGCGCAGGACGATAGCAGTTCGCTGAGCGCAGAGAATGTTAGGCGTTCTTATAAAGATTTATTGTCAGACATCAATGTCCAGTTACAAGAACCTGTAATGGATAATTTATTTTTACTGGGCATAGAGTTTAGACCGTGCGAGGACAGCGTAAATACTGAGGTTTATCTGGATATATTTCATCAAGCAGGCTCATTGATTGATGAAAGTACTCAGCGCTTATATGATCGTCTGGCCCAACTTCAAGCTCAGTTATAACCTAAACATAGTATGTTTCATTAGTTCGACGCTTCCTTTATATTTGTATTATTTACATTGGCATTTCTTATGACGCAGCAATATCAAGTTCTAGCTCGCAAATATCGACCAAAAAACTTTCATGAGTTGATTGGGCAGACACATGTGTCTCAAGCGTTGATTAATGCAATTGATTACAATCGTTTGCATCATGCCTATTTGTTTACAGGTACACGCGGTGTAGGTAAGACGACGATTGCACGTATTTTATCTAAATGCTTGAACTGTGATACAGGTATTACCAGCACCCCTTGCGGCGTATGTGATAACTGCGTGGCCATTGATCAGGGGCGTTTTATTGATCTTATCGAGATTGATGCCGCTTCTCGTACCAAGGTCGAAGACACGCGCGAACTATTAGACAATGTGCCTTATGCGCCAAGCCAAGGACGTTATAAGGTCTATCTGATTGATGAAGTACATATGCTGTCTACGCACAGCTTTAATGCGCTACTCAAAACGTTAGAAGAGCCACCTGAACACGTAAAATTTTTGTTAGCGACGACTGATCCACAGAAGCTACCGATTACGATTATTTCGCGCTGCTTGCAGTTCGTTCTGCGCCCATTACCACAAACGTTACTTAGCGAGCACTTAGCAAATATCTTGACCAAAGAGCAGGTTGACTATACTCAGCCAGCGATATGGCAGTTGGCAAGTGCAGCCAAAGGTTCTGTACGTGATGCTCTATCATTGACCGATCAAGCCATTGTTTTTGGTCAAGGCGCACTGGATGATGCAACTGTCAATGCAATGCTTGGTCTTATTGATGCTGCTGACTTAGTGCGTCTAATTACAGATATCTATAATCATGATAAGTCTGCGGTTGCTGCTCATATTGAGCAAATGCGCGCGCAAATGGTCGATGCGACCAGTATGTTTGATGGGCTCGCTGAGCTGTTACATCAGTTGGCATTGACTCAGCTGTTGCCTGAGGTCGCTCTTAATGTCAATGAGGCGCAAGCAAAAGATATTTATACGCTAGCTCAGCATATCAGCCCTGATGTCTTGCAGCTGTATTATGAGATCGTTGTGCAAGCCCGTGAAGGTGTCAAGCTTGCAAGTACACCGATGCAAGCACTTGAGATGTGCATCTTACGATTACTGGCGTTTCGCCCATTGCCAGTCGATGAAGTCTTGAGCAATACTTATGATAGTGATGGGACTGCTACCAAAGTACCAGCTATAGAACCAGTTTCTTCTGCATCAGCTCCAGATGCTGTTGCACATGAAGCGTCAGCACCGCCGCCAGAGCTTTATAGTGTTGATTATCAGACACCAAGTCACGATGGGCTGCAAAGCGGTATTGATGATAATGACAATTTAGCACAGTCAATGGCTAGTGCTATGCCTGAACCAGTTGTTGAGCCTGAACCAGTTGTTGAGCCTGAACCAGTTGTTGAGCCTGAACCAGTTGTTGAGCCTGAACCAGTTGTTGAGCCTGAACCAGTTGTTGAGCCTGAACCAGTTGTTGAGCCTGAACCAGTTGTTGAGCCTGAACCAGTTGTTGAGCCTGAACCAGTTGTTGAGCCTGAACCAGTTGTTGAGCCTGGCGTAACTGATTCTCAGTTAACAGCACACTCTGATGAAGATCCACGCACGTTGCTGCGTTGTCCACATCAAGAACTGACAGGTGAGTGGAATCCAGAAAAGTGGGACTACTGGTTGCAAACTGCTCGTGAAGGCGATGTATTGGCACAAGATGAGCTAGCACTAGCACGACAAGGTACAATGACTGGACAATGCAATGGTAAAGCCACGTTTTTGACCAGTGTGGATAGTAAGCATTTGCAAGTCACTTTTCAGCAATTGGCAGCTAAGTTACAACAGCAATTTACGCAAGCTGACATTGACTTGAAAATTGATAGTAGTATCATGCAGACCGAAGATAAAACCCCAGAGCGCCGACAGAAAAAACGTGTAGAGCAAGCAAAAACCGTTGCTGAAACGAAATTGCTAAAAACACCAGTAATGCAGTATTTAACTGAACGTGGTGAAGGGAAAATGGGTAAAGTACAGCTGTATTGAGATTTGGAGCAATGTTTGCTCAAAATATCTAAAAGTATATTTATATATTGAACGTAGTTTTATATTAAATATCAAGGTGATAGAAATATATCACCTTGATATTTTTGTTTTTATTACGGGTCAAAATATATTTATCAAACAAGAGAGAACCATTTGATAACGATAAGATGAATGCAAAGTCGTTATAATGGTTAAGTTATATTAAAAACTGAAATGACGTTTAGGTGAGAATATGTTGGATAATTTACGCGGTATGGCTGTGTTCGCCAGTGTGGTCGGACATGGCTCTTTTAGTGGCTCAGCACGTGAGCTAGGTATTACAACCAGTGCAGT
>Ga0209295_1000183_pt1 | contig 53568 bp, 37 predicted proteins | sample Porto_5metaG_FD_187428 | JGI IMG/M metagenome (GOLD analysis project Ga0209295, IMG submission 187428) | Marine algal microbial communities from Porto, Portugal - Porto_5 metaG (SPAdes) (version 2) | ecosystem: Host-associated > Algae > Red algae > Unclassified | place: Portugal: Porto... | reverse complement strand
TAAAGCGTATACCAGACGTTATTAAAATATTTAGTAAAATACAGTTAGAGATTCCTTCAAAACTAATTATGGTAGGTGAAGGTCCTGAAAAGGCAGGTGCTGAGCGATTATGTGAAGAATTAGGTATAGCGGATAAAGTTATATTCCTAGGTAATAGTAATGAGATAGATAAGATTTTATGCTTTTCAGATTTGTTTCTCTTACCGTCTCAATCCGAAAGTTTTGGTCTTGCTGCTCTGGAAGCCATGATTAATAAAGTTCCTGTAATTTCTAGTAACGCAGGTGGTATACCAGAGGTTAATACAGAAGGCGTTAGCGGATTTTTAAGTGATGTAGGTGATATTAGCGATATGGCGGCTAAGGCAATTACCATTTTAAAGAATGATAGTGTTTTGGAACGATTTAAACTTAATGCCTTAAAAGAAGCACAACGTTTTGATATTCAAAAAGTAGTACCTCTTTATGAGGAGGTTTATGAAAGGGCTTATAACGGAAGATTCAAAAATGTTTAAATATTCTATTTGTTTATTTTTAGCGGCAATAATTCAATTGAATTCTTGTAAAAGTACTGCTCAAGGTAATTTGCAAGAATCTGATGAAATGGGTATGGAACTTATCTTAAATGAAAATTATAGCGGCTTTGAACAAGAGGAATATATTTTAATAAAAAATCAAAAAGATTTAAATGCCTTTTATGGCAAAATAAATCGAACAAGAAAACCTGGATTGACTCCGCCTTCAATAGATTTTAATAGCGAAATGATACTAATTTGGTGTGGGGACAGTACAGCTTCCAATTATGCTGATTTAAAATTAAACGAGAAGGCTGATAATTTGCAAATTCATAAGCTTAAAACTACAGTTTCTAAAGAAGAAAATAATTTTATTGTAAGTCCTTTCAGCGTGTATAAGTTGCCTTTAAGTACAAAAACTCTAAAAATTATGAAGTAATTAGTCGATAATAATTCTACATTCGACTAACAAACGATTTTAATTACTGTACACGGTAATTATTTGTCAACCTCTTCATTTACAACTAATTTTACATTTTATAACCCCAAATTTATAATTATGAAAACTACTACTTTTTTTAGTTTTTTATTACTTCTCATGGTGTCATCTTTCAGTTTTGCTCAAGATGAACTTCAGATTACTGCAAAAGATAGTATTGTGCAGAGTTCTTGGATTTTTGGTATTGGCTTAAATGCTGTAGATGATTCAGGTAATGTTTTTGATGGTATCTTTAACGTAGGGGAAGAGTGGAATATGGTTCCATTTCCATCTAGAGTAAGTATTGGTAGGTATTTCAAGAGTGGTCTAGGTTTAGAGGCTATAGGAACCTACAATCAATATAAAGAAGGTAATAATATTGATGGAGTTTTTATAACTGAAAATATCAATTATTATGGATTAGATGGTAGAATAACGTATGATTTAAATAAAATTATAGGAGAAACAGGTTGGTTTGATCCTTATGTTGGTATCGGAGCTGGTTATACTGATGCTAATAATAAAGGTAGGGGAACATATAATGCAGTTGTAGGTTTTAGAACATGGTTTTCAGACAGATGGGGGTTAGACTTCAATTCTACGGGAAAATGGGCTATGAGCCAGGGAGAAGGGGCTACTAATCATATACAACATGCCGCTGGAGTTGTTTATCAATTCGGAATTGAAAAAGGTCTTTCAAAACGAGGTGAAGAGAAGTTAGAATTATTAGCGGCAATTGAAAAAGAAAAGCAACGCCAAACAGATTCTATTAATGAAGTAAATCGTTTGAAGGACGAAGCCTTATTGGCAGAAAGACTTAAGAAGCAACAAGAGGCTGATGCATTAGCTGCTGCTGAAAAAGCAAAAGTAGATGCTATGAATAGACGAAAAGCAGAAATCAAATCTAAGATAGAAAATTTAGGAAATGTTTACTTTGCGTTAAATTCATCTTACGTTAATCCGTCATCAAAAATAGTTTTGGATTCTTTAGCTTTAGTTCTAGAGGAAATTCCAGCATTAACATTAAAGATTACTTCTCATACAGATTCTCGAGGAACTTCTAAATATAACGATTGGTTATCTCAACGAAGAGTTGATAAAACTAAAGCTTACCTAATTTCCAAAGGTATTTCTGAAGATAAATTAATGACAGAGGCATATGGGGAATCTATGTTATTAAATGATTGTGATGACAATACGTTTTGTCCAGAAGAAAAGCATGCAGTAAACAGACGATCTGAGTTTGTTATACAAGAATTTTAAAAGATTAAGATATAAGAAAAGCCCGATATGTGTTTTAGACATTTATCGGGCTTTTTGTTTATGTAAATTTTTTCAGTCCTTTTCTATAAGTTATAAATTACAATTTTAACCTACACTAAAAGTAAATACTTCTGAGGTGGACTCATTGCCTACACTGTCTTTGGTTACAATTTTCCAATAATAGATTTTGGCAGCTTCAACAGGTATGTCATTATATCTGGAAGTGGTAATATCGTTCTCATAAATATCGGGATCTTCTATTTCCCCAAAATATAAATCATATGCTGTAATATCATTGTTAGGGTCTTCAGATTGCCAGATTAGGTTTACTGTGGTACTTGTTTGAGATATCGAAGCACCACTAACAGGGGAGATAGCTATTGCTGGTATAGGAGCATTGGAATCAATTTCAGGTCCATTGTTATAAAATGACCAGGTATTACTTTTACTATCTGCTATACCTGTTACAAACCAAGAATATTCAACATCTCTTTGCAGAGTTATTGCAGATTCAGATTCTAAGCTCTCATATATAATAGTGTCATTGCTATTTAAGTTAATAAGTTGCAAGCTATAAGGACTAAAATTATCATCATTTTTATTTGACCATTTAAAAACTAATCTGCTTTCGGTTCCGGATACATTTGTACCTTCATTAATTACAGATTCATTTTCGGGATATATTAACAAAATATCTATTCCATCATCTATTGGCTCTGTATCCGCATATTCTAATACATCTAAATCAACTCCGCATGATTGAATTATAATTACTATAAATAATAGAATCAACCCTTTTTTCATTTTGCTTTAAGTTTGAAGGATACTTTGTCTTTATAAATCTGTCTAATATGTAGACTTCCATGAAGAATAGTAAGTTACTATATAAACTAAATAAATGTAATTAAGTTTATATAATAATTCTTAAACTTCTAGTACTGTAAAAATAGCTATTTCAATGATATTTTATATAAGAGAATTCATATCTAATAAAATACTTCTGTTCTAAATATATCAGCTTTTTAGGGTTCTTAAAATCCAATATATTAATTTGTTTAGAACTATTTTGGATTCAGTATATATTGCTGTTATTATCTGAAGGTAAAATTAATTTCTCTGTAATTTATTAAATAAAAAAAAGTCGGCAACTAAAAATAGAAGCCGACTTTTATATTAGTTACTTTATCAACTACTGTCTTAAAAGTGGGATGATTTGATTAGAACCACCTTTTGAAATACTTAAATAGTAGACACCCTTCGTTTGTCTTCCTATATTAGATAATTCAAGATCAATATCTGTCTCAGATTCTCCAGCTTTAAATGTACCTTTTTCTAACTGAATTCCCATCGCATTAGAAACGGTGTATTCGTAATTACCACCATTACCTTTTGGTAGATGAACTGATACTTTACCATCTGTTTGAACAGGGTTAGGAAAAGCATATGCAGTTTTATTTGTAATTGAACCAACACTAAAGTTTATTGTTTCTGTAGCAACAAGAGACCCACTTCCATTAGTACCTGAATATGCGGACACTTTTAAAGTGTATGAGCCATTAGAAAGGTTAGCAGCATTGTAGTCACCATCTACATCTCCAAATAAAGCATATGGTGCAACATTTTCATATCTTGTTTCACTCTGCGCTCCTGAAAGTACTAATAGTACACTTTGCGCTTCAGAAGGAACATTTGCTCTAACATTTACATTTTGTGTATTTGATGAGCTTAAAGCTAATCCATTTGACAAAGTACCAATATTAGCATTAGATATCGCATCAATTAGATTTAATGTTAGTGAAGGTGTAGTTGGTGTTGTTGGAGTAGAACCACCAGATCCTACTGAAACATTTATTATATCAGAACCTGTAGCACCATCATTATCAGTAACGACTACCTGAACTTGGTAATTTCCTGATGTAGATTCTTTAAAAGGATGAGAAGTATATACTTCTCCATCAGTATCAACTAAATTTCCATCAATATAGACCTGATACTTAATAACATCACCATCACTATCATTAGCAATTACGTCAACTAAAACTTCTTCTCCTACAGATATAACCTGTCCTTCGCTTAATGAAGTTATTTGAACTGTCGGTGCTTGATTACCACTTGTTGGTGGAGTTGTAGCAGATCCTACTGCAATATTGACTACGGCAGAATTTGTATTGTTATCATCATCTGTAACAGTAGCTTTAATTTCATAATTTCCATTACTAATGCTGCTTATAATATGAGGAGTGTAATTTGCGCCATCTGTGTCAACTAAAACATCATTTACGAAAATTTGATACTTAACAACACTACCATCGGCATCAGAAGCAGTTAAATTGACTGATACATCAGAGCCGGCATTGAAACTTTGACCATTAGTAAGATTGGTAATGCTTACTGCAGGATCAGAACTTGATGTAGGAGGTGTCGGATTTGTAGTTGGTTCATCATCATCATTCACAGTAATAACAACAGTATCTGAAGTTGTCTCGCCTGAGTTATCAGTTACGGTAGCTCTAATGGAATAATTACCAGAACTAATATCTTCTATAATGTGGGGTGTATAGTTTGTACCATCAGTATCTACCAATACATCATTAACATATACTTGGTGCTTTACGATACTACCATCGGTGTCATTTGAATTAATTGCAACAGAAACATTAGATCCAGCTGAGATAGTCTGACCATCATTTAGGTTTGAAATATCTACCGTTGGAGCAGTGTTTGATGCTGGTGGAGTTGGTTCAGGTTCTGGCTCTGGGTTAGTTGTACCACCACCAGTAACCGTTATATTTACTGTACTAGTGTCAGAAGCGCCATTGCTATCTGTTACTTTTGCTGAAATAACATAACTACCTGGTTGAATATTAGTCAATGTGTAAGGACTGTAGTTTACACCGTCCGTATCAACTAAGCTGTTATTCACAGAAAGTTCATGACTAGTAATGTTACCATCTGGATCACTTGAAGATAATTGTACCGTAACTGAACTACCACTTGTAATAGTTTGACCATTACTTGGGCTAGTAATATTTACAGTAGGTGCTTCATTTGTTGTCGGTGTCGGTGTCGGGGTAGGTGAAGGTGTACTTCCAGAACAAGAGGTAACAGACCTGGATAAACTCTCTGCTTGATTTGCAGAATAACTACCCTCTTTATACAACACCATTCTGTCTATAGTATGACCATTGGATCTTGCAGAAACTTGTATATTGTATACACCTGGACTATTGAATCGTGCATATACTGCATGTGCGTCAAAATCACTTGTCTTCGTACTAAAGCTCCAATCTATAGTATTTGTATATACCTTAAACCAGCCTCTTGAACTAGCTCCTTCTGGATTTGGGCTTTTTCCTGAACCCCTAGGATAAATTCTACTACTGCCTCTTTGACCATAAAAGTCCGAAGCACTAATTTTCAACCAAGAATCATTATGTTCTGTACTAGCATTACTACTGGCAATAACACTAATTTTGTTTCGCCATATAAATCTATATGTTCCCGATGAGTTAATTTTAACTTTATAAGTTATAGTTGAGTTTCCAGGTGAGTTAAAATAATTACTTCCCCTATAGGTCAATGCTGAACCTCCTGATGAACCAGAAGTTGATTCTTTTCGCCAGCTTCCAGAAACTTTTGAATCTAATTCTAAAATGGCAATACCATTTTGTTCTTCAAAATCCGCTCCGTCACATTGAGCGTAAATTTGTTGAAAGCAGAATGCCTGTAACAATAAAATAAGAGTAATTTTTAATTTCATAATTAATGTTTAGTGGAGTTGTTAATAATTAAATAGTTAAATATTTCAGTTAATATTGCGCGATGGAATTTGACTATAAGTTGTTGTCTATTAAACTTGGGGAGAGATTGTTAACGACAAACTTCAACTTATTTACGACGAAAGTATCTTTTTGGTCTATTAAATACCAGAATAATTTAAAAAGATCGTTGAAATGCACAAATTCAAAATTTTGAACACTAAAATTGCTGAGTATAATTATAGTTCTTTAATTATTTTAAATATAAGAGGAAAGCCTTAAAATCGGTAATCTTATGTATATCAGTGAAAAAGAATAATTTTAAATTTCTTTCTCTTTAAAATTTTAATACCGCTATTGAATATGAATTAATTTTACTTCAAAAGAGGTATGTGAAAATATCATGAAAAGGGAGCATTGTTACACATGCGAAAAGTTCATGTCATTAATTATACTAATTATTATTTTGCGGTTTATTAAATTGATAAGGTAATTTTGAAAGATGGGTGTTTTCAATGAAAAAGCTTCAACTATATTCACTGATATTGTGATTTAGGTTGAAGCTTTGTTATTTGAAAATTATAAATTGCTAGAAATTAATCTTTAAGAAATATTATAAAAATTAAATGATTTCTTAAATCTATTTCCTATGTATCTAGGTCTGTATCTTGTAATTTTAGAATAAAGGCTTTTAATATGACCTATTGTCAAAAATTTAGTTTGATTTACAAGTTTCATCATTTTTGATTGGGACATATAATGGTTCTCTCCATTTGCCATACTATACAATGCGGCGGGTTTAGGGTATGGTATCAATGAAAGATTATTATTAAGTTCTATGGTTTCATGAAAATAATAGAGGTATGGCTCTTGTTGTATTACCTGTTGAAATAATTCTTTCTTAATGATAATACAAGTACCACATCTAACATTAAAATTACTACGAATCATAAAAGCAAATTTACTTCCTTCTGTATAGAAATAACCTTTGTCAACATACCAACCAGGTATATTTTCTTTGATTCTACTATTTACATATTTACTAATGCCATTATCGATACAATCATCAGAATCAACAACCATAAAGTAATCTACGTTAAAGTTGTCTATGGCATATGAATACGCGCTTTGTATTTTTCTTGCCTTATCACCTTCTTTGAGTTGTCTATCTTTTTCCCAATCTTCATTAGTTAATTTTGGTATATCGAAATCAACTTGTATATAATGAACTTGAGGATGTTCAAACTTATTAGTGGGTAATTCATGACAAGCAACTACTATTTGAAAATCCTTGTCTTTTTGACCATTGATTGATTTTAGACTACGGTTTACCAATTCACTAAATTTATCCCAATCAGAAGAAAGTTTCTTACTCTTTACAGGTACAAGGAAACAAATCATATTTATATATTTTAGTTCAAGTAATAAAGCTTTTTGGTAATTTTTGTACCAAAGCTTGTTTTGTTATTATTAAATTTTAAAGAAATGAAAATTTCTTTGAAATATTTAAGCCTAGTAGAAGTAAGGTTTTGTTATTTATTATCGGTAGCAAAACTAATTTCTCTGTTAGGTTATTATTCCCTACTCCGCCTAATTTAGGGTCAATTGGGTAAGCATTTAACGTTTTCATTTGATCTAATATTTTATTTAAATCGTTTGAATTAAGTCGATATTTAAATGCGCGTATAATTAAAGCGTAAACTACTGCCTGTTGCTTAGCTTTTAATTTTGATATAATTAATTTGTTTTCTGGTATTGATCGATCATAATTTTTTATCAGCTTATCAAGCTCTTCTACTGCTTTTACCATACCTAAAATAAATTCTAGATTTTTTTTAGGTTTTTTTGAGGTAACTATAGAACCAGCAACCTTAATATACCTATGTGCGTCAATATCAACTTTTGAGGTTCTAGTTGATGCTAAAAAAACACTTGCAGTAAAAATTAGATCTTCGTATGCTCTCATATCCTCAAGAAATAGAATACCTGTATCTAAAAGAAATTTTCTACTAATTAAATACCGCCAGGCTTGATTTCTTAAATCATTTTGAGTGATGAAATCAGTACCTTTCATAATAGAGGTGTATTTATTCTTTATATCCTCTAAATTAATACTTGGTAAATCGGTTAATTTTCCTTCCTCAATTTCTTTAGTATCAAATTCTAAAATATCAAGATTCTTATTTTTTGATAATGATAGAAGAACATTTAATGCGTTTTTAGATAATAAATCATCTGCATCTAGAAAATAAAGATAATCTCCTTCAGCTATGCGCAATCCATTATTTCGGGCGGCACTTGGGCCTTGATTAATTTGTGAAATCAATTTTACATTGACTATGTTTTTTTTATTTACATAATTATTTACGGTGGCAACACTAGAATCTTTTGAGCCATCATCAACAATGATTATTTCGTAATCGCTAGAAGATAATCCTTGGTCTAATAGACTCTGTAAGCAACGCTCAATATATTTTTCCTTATTATATAAAGGAATGATTATGCTTAATTTCATCACTGGTTGCTAACGTTCTAGCAAAATTTTAAAATTGGATTTAACATAGGTGTCATAGTAATATAGAAGGCAATTATAAAAATCAAAATTGCTTTATCCATTTTTAATGTACTATAAATAGGTCGTAAAATTATTGATTCTAGCATTATCACCTAATAAAATTGTTTTCTAACATTTTAATCGGATTAATTACTTCAATTTAATTTTACGAACCTATTATTTCTTTATGAACTTATAATTAAAAATCTAAAAATCAGATAATTTATCTCCCTAAATACCCTCCATCTACAGGTATAACGGTACCAGTAATATAATCGCTAGCAGAAGAACATAAGAATACTGTTAAACCTTTTAAATCTTCACCATTACCCCACCTTTTCATAGGTACTCTAATGAAAACTTCTTCTGTTCTTTTTTTATCGTTTATCAAAGCTGTATTAAGTTGCGTATCCATATAACCAGGTGCTATAGCATTGACGCAGATACCCTTCGCAGCCCAATCATTGGATAGTGCTTTTGTCAATTGACCTACGCCCCCTTTTGAAGCTGCGTAGGCAGGAATAGTAATTCCTCCTAAGAAACTCATTAAAGAAGCAATATTTATTATTTTTCCGCCTCCATTTGCTAACATGTTTTTTGCAACATATTTGCAGTAATAGAAAGTAGCGTCAAGGTTAATGGCAATTACTTTACTCCACTCTTCATCAGGAAAATCTTCACTAGGGTATCTTCTTTGTATACCCGCCGAGTTGATTAGAATATCGATTTTTCCACCTAATAGTTCTAATGCCGATTGATAGGATTCTTTAATTTCAGATATCTTACTGATGTCTGCTCTAATAGCATCTACTTCTAGACCGTCTTTTTTAAATTCTTTACAAATGTCAAAAACCCTTTCGTCAAAGTCTATAACTACAGTTTGAGCACCTGCTTGTGAAATAGCTTCAACCATGGCTTTTCCAAGGTCACCGGCGCCACCAACTACAATTGCCTTTTTTCCGGCTAAACTAAATGATTCTAATATGTTTGTTTTCATAATTATTATTTTATCCCATGAATAATCCTCCGTTCACATCTAGAACTGAACCTGTTGTAAAGCCAGCATCGTCACTTGCAAAATAGCAAGCAGCGGCTGCAACTTCTTTAGGTGTTCCAAATCTTTCTAAAGGAAATCTTTCTTTTAATTTCTTCAAAACTTCAGGGCTACGTGCCGCAGACATATCTGACTCTATGGTCCCTGGTGCAATACAGTTAACTGTAATTCTTTTTTTGGCAAGTCTTCTGGCTAAACCATATGTCAATGCAATGATTCCACCTTTAGATGCACTATAGGCCATTCCATTTTCAAATCCACCCATTCTGCCAGAATTAGATGATAAATTTATAATTCTTGGATGTTTGCTTTTTTCCAAATACTGAATTGATTTTTGAATCATGGTAAACGTACCTCTTAGATTTACTGCCATAACATTATCCCATTCTTCTATAGAAGTATCTTCTATGCTAGCCATATCTAAAATGCCGGCACTATTTACGAGAATGTCTATTCCACCGAAGTGCGAATTAATATGCTCAAGAGTTTCTTCAACCGATGATACATTTGTAACGTCACACCTATAACCAATTACCTTATTTCCAGTATTATCAATATTTTCTGCTGCTTTCTTTGCACTATTTTCTGAAACACTTAATATGGCTACATTGTACCCAATAGCGTAAAATTTTTCAGCTATTGCTAAGCCTATATTTCTTGATCCACCGGTAATAACGGCTGTTTTATTTTGCATACTCTTATATATCAGTAGTTAATTCTATGTATTCTTATTAAAGGTAATTTTCTTTAATTATTGTTTCTGGCCATGTTAATATCATGTCATTTCCAGAATTATCGGTAATCACTAAATTCTTTTTAAATTCTGATATTTTGGAATTTAATTCTTCAAGTGAATCGGCTACAACATAAATTCGTGAAAAAACTTGTCTCTCTGTGCCTAACCATTCTTTTTTAACGCTATCGCCTTCTTTAAATCTATCTAAAACAAAAATCACATTTTTATCTTCTTTAATTTCAGATAAACCTTTAATAGAATTAATTGTTCCTTCTTTTAAAAGAACCCAAATTGTACATGCTTTTTTACCTCTAAACATATAGTCGTTCTTTTCAGGGAAATCTTCTTCCCCCAGAACTCCCGTAAAGGCAAAATTGATGAGCATTTTTCTATGATCAAAACCATTAATATGTGCCAAATGAATATGTGGTGCTTCACCTTGTAACCTAAATCCAGGATCATAAGCGTAAAAAACACCTTTCTCTACAAAAAATTGAAGGTTAAGTACCCCATTTTGAATATTTAATTTTTTGAAAAAATCGCTAAGTTTCGGGTGTATTTTTTCAACAAATAAATTCGTGTTTTTTGAAGGATAGATGGCTCCAATACCCACGGGGCTGAAATCTCCTTGTATTTTCGTAGTTATCCTATCATACGTAGCGGAAAGATATGGTGTGCCATTTCTAAATGTATAATAGACGGCCATATCATCACATTCCATATATTTTTCTACTAGAACTACTCCTTTTTTAGAAAATTCTAATGCTGTTTTTACAGAATCTTTAAAGTCTTTGTCGTCCCTACATATTTTCATACCAACGCCACCACCATTATCAACAGGTTTTATCATTAATGGATAATCAATATTTAGTGGTTTTTCTATACTTGAATTTGTATCGAGATAAGTACCAGGTATATCTTGTATATTGAATTTCTCACAATATTTTTTAAATCCATCTTTGCTACAAAATGCTTCAATAGCCTCTTTATTGGCATAAGTGGGCATATTCAACTTCTTGCAAATTTCACCATAGGGTTTTACTAGAATGTCAGCTACACCAACAAGTACGGCATCTACTTTTAAGTCTTTTGCCAATTGTACTATTTTGTCCACTTCGAAACCATCTATGTCGTAAGTTTCAGAAGCATTTTTTTTTGCAGGGGCATTTGGGTTTGGATCAACTACAATAGTATGAATACCCATTGATATTGCTATATCAACTAGAATTGCTGTTTCAGGATTGCCTCCTAATATTATAAGTTTTTTCATTGTAAAACCTTATTTGTTTTTATAAATCATTAGACTGATAATGTGTCTTAATTTTTAAATAATTAAATATTTTGAAATTTAAACTCACTGTCAAACCCCAATTGATCAAGTAGATTACTTACTTGATCGAAATTCGTATTGATTTTTACAATCTTTTTCTCATCTACACCAACTAGACTTAATTCTTTTTTTATCTCTTTATAATATGTTGGATTTATTGTAGCGATAATTAAATAGTCATAATCTAAGTTATTCGCAGAACTAATGGGTTTTACGCTATTGCCGCCAATTTCTAATTCATGATAATCAATGTCTATCCAATTAACTACATCGAAAAAACTATTTTTTAAGTTGGTCGATAGAATGTGTTGACCAAAAGAGCCCGAGCTGTACACTACAACTTTAGAATTATTTTTAACATTTAAGAAAGGGTTGAACAGTTGATCGCCATCTTCATTATATATTAAACCGCCAGACCTTACTAATATTTGAGAGTATAGGTAATAGGTTATTTGTTTTCTAATATTTTCTTCATCTAACGAAAGTTGAAGTTTAGATTGTAAGTAATTCATTAATAACCCTAATCTATAATATTCGGTTTTTGGGTTTTCAACTGATTTTACAATAGAATCATGACGTTGGCGATAATAGTAAAGTGGAGTGCTGCTAATGACTATTTTTTTACATATCGTTAAATATGAGAAAGTTATTGCGGCATCTTCACCCATGACAACATCATCAGGTACATTGAATAGTATTTGGTCTAATAATTCTTTTTTGAAAAGTTTGTTCCAAACATAAGTAGATACTCCATGCTCACAGAATTCACCGTTATAGATTGCATTTGGTAGTATTTCTTTTTTTATATCACCTTCATTATAAATACCTACATTTTTTGGCTTTATGGTTTCTATTTTACTATCAAATTCCCTAAAGTGACCTGTAACTACCAAATCTGCTTCATTGGCATCGGCAAGCTTGAACATGATATCTAGGTAAAATTTATCTACCCAATCATCACCATCAACGAAGGTGATAAATTTACCGTTTGCTTTTTTTAAACCTTCTTTACGGGCACTTACCAGACCTCCGTTTTTTTTATGAATTACCTTAACTCTGCTATCTGCTTTTGCATATTCATCACAAATTCGAGGACAGTTGTCTGGGCTTCCATCATCTACCAGAATTAATTCAAAATTTAAAAATGATTGAGATAAAAGACTGTCAATACATTGTGGTAAATATTTTTCTATTCTATAAATAGGAACTATTACGCTAACCTCTACAGTTTTCATAAATTTATTTTTTGTTTAATTCAAGATAGTACAGACCACCTTCATAAATATTATTTTCAGATGTTGACTTTGCGGTAGTAACATATAAATTCGCATTATTATCAAAACAACAAGAGGTAATATTAATACACGGTAATTCTAATTGTTGAATTTTATTTCCACCTATAGGATTCCATTGAGATACACATGAACCACCCCATTCCGCTATCCATAACATACCGTTATTATCTATACACATACCATCAGGACTTCCTTCGGCTTTTAATTCGATTACATAAGAATCAAATTGAACATTACCTGTATTTAGGTCATAGGCATATTTAGCTACTTTTTTAGTTGGTGTATCAATAAAGTAAAGCCATTTGTTGTCTAAAGAAAATGCTAGCCCGTTCGATATTGTCGTATTTTCAATGATGGTTCTATATTCACCTTTATCATATGAAAATACTTGTCCTATATTTTTTTTCACCTCAGGGTATCCCATAGTACCAATAATATACCTGCCCTTTGGATCTTTGATACCATCATTAAATCGAACCTTATCATCAATTTCAATTTTAAAAACCAAATTCTTTTCTAGCGTATTAAAATTAATTTCAAAAAAACCGTTTTTAGATGCAGCTATAATTTTTTTATGGTCTTGTATGTATATGCAACTTACAGGAGAGTCAAGTTTAACACTAAGTAACTCCTTCGTTTGTGGATTATAAAAGTAAACTAAATGGTCAAAAATGGATACAAAATAAAGGCAATTATTGTTTGTGTCAAATACAGGTCCTTCCAAAAGCTCAGAATTTCCATTAAAAATTAATGTTTGGGTCATAAATTGTTACTATATATACTCTCCTCCAGTTATTCTTATAACAGATCCTGTAGTCATGATAGACTGATCTGATATTAGATGCATTACCGCCGGTAACGGGTCAATAGTGTTTAACATTCTGCCCATTGGTACTACGTTAGAAACTTTTGTTTTCAACTCTTTTTCACATATGCCTTCTTTTGATCTTAATTCTAGCTCACCTTCGGTATTTGTCCAACCCATAACAATATAATTAGATCGAACGCCATACTTGGCATAGTGATGTGCAATATGTGTAGATAACGTGTTGAGCGCATTTTTGGTTAGGGCATAGGGCGCTCTATCTTTTGCACCATAATCCATATGTGCCGAACCAAAGAAAATGATAGATCCAGAATTTTGATGGACCATAGATTTTAAGACATGTTTAATCAAGAAAAATGGTGCTTTCAAATTAACATTGAAAATGCTATCGTAAATATCCTCTTCTGCATCTAGTATAGATGCTATGGGCGAAATGCCAGCATATAACACTAAAGCATCTATTTTTTTAAATCGCTTGATTGTTTCATTGTAGAAATCTTCAATGCCATCAATGCTATTTAAATCTAGTTCATGAAAGTAAAGTCTGTCTTTTGCATTTAATGATTCAATTAAAGCTGTACCGTCAGCACTTTGTCTACCGCTGAAAGCAACATTGTAGCCTTTTTCGATACAAGACTTCAATATTTCTTTGCCCACACCTTTGGCACCTCCTAAAATCATTACGGTTTTCATTATCACATTTTAAATTACAGATAGTAAAACGAGCTATTATGCTTATTATTATTATTTGAACGTGATAAAGCTATAGATAGTGTTATTTGCTTCCAACAAATTTTTCCATGGTCGTATTTTCAGATGCAGAGATGTCTGATCTTTTAACCACTTTCAAGAAAGTCATAAAGAATATTTTCATATCTAGTATGAATGAAACATGATTAACATACCATACATCGTATTCAAATTTTTGATCCCAAGAAATAGTGTTTCTTCCATTTACTTGAGCCCACCCTGTAATGCCTGGCTTTACCAAATGTCTTTTATTTTGCTCTTCACTATATAAGGGTAAATAAGATACCAACAACGGTCTAGGTCCTACTAGACTCATATCGCCTTTTAGTACGTTGAGCAACTGTGGTAATTCATCAAGAGACGTGTTTCTAATGAATTTCCCTAAGACTGTCATGCGCTTAAAATCTGGTAGTAAATTTCCTTCTTTATCTTTTTTATCGTTCATTGATTTGAACTTGATAATCTTAAAAATCTTTTGGTTCTTACCAGGCCTTTGTTGATAAAAAAACGCACTGCCATTATTGGCAATAGAAAGTAATACCCAAATGATTAAAAATACCGGACTAAAAACTAAAAGTACCAGTGCGGCAATTACAAAATCAATTAATCTTTTAAAAAATCTAGTATACATGTTATAAACTATGCTTAGGTTACAAAAATAAATATTAAAAGATTCTTATGTAGTAGTAATTAGACCAATTGCGGTAATATAGGGCTAATGAACAAGAGCTCTTGTTTTTAAAATTATTTACAATTGCAAATTTATTTTGCAGTTGCGATAATACGTTGGTACTCTTCTAATATTGATTGCCAAACGTAGCTTTGTTCATAGCGTTCTGCAATTACTTTTCTCGCATTTTTTGCCATTTGTAGCACAAGTTGTTGGTCTTCTACAAAATTGGTCATGGCTTTTAATAAAGATTGTTCGTCTTTAGATGGTATAATATGTCCGTTTTTGCCATGCTCGATAATTTCGTTACTTCCATTAATATCTGTTACTATGGCTGGTAACCCCATTGCACCGGCCTCTAGAACTACATTGGGGAAACCCTCTCGGTAACTTGGAAAAACAAGAGCATTCGATACAGATAAATAGGGTCTAATATCATCTTTTTTGCCAACCCAGATAATGCGTTTTTCTGCATTTAACTTTTTCCAGGTACTTTCTGGTAAAATATCTGTTTCTCCTTCATGAGAACCTACAAGAATCAATTTTACATCAGCGTGTTTTTCAACAAGTTTACAGAAAGCACTGACCAGTTCGTTCATACCTTTGTCGTTCACCAACCTACCAATAAATATGAAAACAAAATCTTTATCTGTAATACCTAGATTTTCCTTTTCTATTTTTAAAGATTCATCTGAGTATAGATTGGGGTCAAAATAGGAGAGGTCTTTGCCGTTTACGTTACCGTTGGCTATGACTTTTAAAGGTTTTGTGGTAACCTTATATTGTATTAGATCGTTTTTTACTCCGTTACCTTCAGGGTACACATTTGTAGCAAATCTGCAGATTATTTTATCAAATAATAATAGTAGCATTTTTAAAAACCCAGTTTGTGTGGGGAAGATTAACCCTGTAAATGTATGTGCCCTAACAGGTACATTTGCGAAATATGCTGCTATCATACTAAGTAACCCGGCTTTAGGGGTTATAGAGTGTACCATTTTAGGTTTTTCTTTATCAAAATACCTGTAAAGCTTATATAATGAGACCAAATCTTTTAACGGACTTATTGATCGTTCTATATTTATATCTTTGGTTCGTATGCCTTCACGGTCTTCTACTTGTTTCAAAACAGTACCTTCAGATGCCACACCTATAATTTCGTAATATTGGTTTAAAAAGTGAAGTTGCCCTTTTAATAATCCATATAGTGAACCAGGAACCGCGGCTGTTCTAATTATTTTTTCTTTAGAAGTTTTTTTATGGGCAAGAGACATATTATGCTAAGATATGATTTGTGTACAGTTCTAAAATAGGTTCTCTCTCAAAATCTTTGATGCGTTTTTTTACATTGATTCTGCAATCTTCTAAATATTTAGGGTTTTCTAGGCAATATACTATTCCTTTTTGTAATAATTCTGCATTTCCCACAGGGCTCAGTATACCATAATCCGTTATCATGATATTGTCAATTTTAGTTTCTTTGAGTTCCATGATTTCATCAGGACCAGATTTACAGTTGGTAGTAATTATTGGTAAACCACACGCCATAGCTTCCATAATAACGTTAGGGAATCCTTCATGGTTAGAACTGAAAATAAAAATATCTGCAGCCTTTAAATATTGAAATGGATTACTTTCAAAACCCATTAAGAAAACTTTTTTTGTAATACCTAAAGCATCTATTTGTGTCTGTAGATCTTCGCGTAGCTCTCCCTCTCCAAAAATATATAATCTAACATTTTCAACACCAGCTATTGCTTCTATCATAAGTTTATGATTTTTGACTAACTGTAATCTTCCTACACTTACTAAGTTGGTATAGTTAGAATCGAAAATTGATGCTTTAGGATTTATGTCATCTATCTTTTCTAAATCAATGGGGTTATAGATTACTCCTGTTTTATTTCGCGAAACATTAAAATTAGCAATCAAATCTTCGGCGCTTGCTTTGGCATTACTAATAATCAAATCTGCTTTTGGGTATAATTTTTTTACTAAAAAGCTATTAATCTTACTTTGTAGGTCATCATACCCATATTGCATACTAGGGTAATTTCGTTCACTTACCATAAGTTTGTAGGGGTGGTTCGTAAACCAACGGGCCATGATGTTTATATAGCACGGTCTTGTTAAAAGACTAAATGAGTGTGTTATTCCTTCTTTTTTTAAAAAACGGGCATATTTAAAAGCTAAATAAGGTAGTTTCAGAAATTTAAATAAACCTGATTCAACAACTTCAGATTTTTCTAAATAATGAATTTGAATATTTTCTATGCTTGGGTATACAATTTTAGTATTCATCAATACTAAAACTACGTCATAATTTTTAGACTGTAAATAGGGTAGGAGGTAGGACATTACCCGCTCAGCACCACCGCCTGACATAGAATAAATAAAAATTGAAATTTTAATGTTTTTTTGCAACTTATTTTCTTTTGACGATTTCTTTAAAAAATTCTTCGTAGTTGTTTAAAATAATTTTTTTATCAAATTTTTTATAAACAGATTCAGATACTGATTTTGGATTAAAACTGGGTAAATTGTTTAAGTGATTTATGTATTCTTCTTCTGTATCTACTAAAAAGCCATTAATTCCAGTTTCAACAATTTCTTTTGTGCCACCTGGAACATCAAATGCAATAACAGGCGTGCCTACGGCACAGCTTTCTAATAGAGCATTTGGGAAACCTTCTGAAAGTGACCCTTGTAAAAAATAATCGCTCTTGCTAAGATGGTCAGCAACTTTTTTAGTATAGGGTATATGCCTTAATTTTTTGTCAATATTTAGCTTTTTGGCTTCTGATAAAATTTCATCTCTTAGGGGTCCATCACCAATTATAGTATAGGTAAATGGAGTTTTTACTTTTGATAAAATTTTAATCAATCTAAGGTGTCCTTTAATTTCAACTAATCTACCAACCGTAATAAAATTTAATTGGTCTTTATCGAGCGTATTTTCTTTATTTATTTTGAAGTCATCTGTAATTGGATTCCTTATGATTTTTAAACTTTCTTCTCGCACACTAAATTCGTTAATGCAATCAACTGCCATGTCTTTAGATTGACAAATTACATAATCCATTTTTCTTAGTGCTCTACCAAGTAAATCAGGGGTCCAAGATTTTTTTGGTGTTTTATCAATGTTAAAACTAATTTTAGTTATAGCTGCTTGTCTAGCAACATAAACACTTTTTCTATAAAAATATGATGAAATTCCAATAGCAACGTTAAGGTGAGAGACAGTACTAATAACTATATTAGGCTTTTCTTGCCTCAAGGTTTTTATTAGTTTTGGTATAGAACGAGATACTCGTTCTTCATTCAAAAATTTAACCTTTGATTTTTCAATATCATAGGCAATATCCTTTTTAGAACCTATAATGATTAAAGAGCAGTCAAATAACTTATTATCAAGATTATTCGTTAAAAAACTAATTACTCTTTCTGCACCACCAGCCATGAGATTAGGTATAAAAAAAAGAATTTTTATTTTTTCGGTCATTTGGTTATAAGATTTTTAATTCATTACCGAGTTTTTTATCCCAAATCTCTGGTAAAATGGGTCTGAAACCACCATCATGATGAAATGTTATTTCACCAAAATAAAGTTTACCATCTACATCATACCAATCAACTCTAACATATTTGAAAGCTTTTGCTAAAAGCTCAGAGAGCCTAATCATTTCTTTCAAGGTTTTTGGTCTTTCTAAATCTTCGCTACTTGGATCCGTACTTTTTCCATTTTCTTTTGGTGATGACCATCTAAATTCTTCTCGTTCCCAATTGGTATTATACCAGTTTCTATAATGTTGGTCACTACCTCTTCCCATATCAACACTTATCATTCTTACTTTACCGTTAAAACAATGCAATTTATAGTCAAAAGGAATTCCGCCGTTTTTATCTTGAAGTAGTTTTTCTACAATAATTCTTGGCTCAATATTTTTATATTGCCATTCTCTTGAAACTAAATAGTAGTTAGATTTTAAACGTTCTTCGAAGGATTGCTGCACTTCATCCCAATTAATTTTTGATTTGTCGTAAACAAATATTCCACCACTACTGTCATGATTGGCCTTTATAATAGATGGTGTGTCGGGTATATTTTCAGCTATTATATCTTTAGGGTTTTTTGTTGAAAAATATAAGGGCACTAAATACTCTTCACCAATTTTATCCTTTATAAATTCTCTCACCAAGTATTTGTCAGAACATTGCGTATGTAAAGGAGTTCTGTCATTTAGTTTTAGCCAATTAATTTTTTCATTTAATGTTTGGGGATTTTTTAAATTAATTGGGTAACCAATATGATGTTTAAATTTAAATTTCACTAATTGTTTGTCTGGGATAATTGGTAATAATAGATAATATATCCAGTTTAATATTTTTGTCATATTCTATTAAAATTGTTTTTGAAAAACGTCTTTAAGGTAGATTTTAGTTTTTTGATCAGATTTTATTTGTCTAGGTTAAATCTAATTCAGAAGAGTTGTCGTAATTTCTAATTTTTAAGTAAATGAATAGTGATAAGGCCATACTTTGATAATTGGCAAAAAATGTATGACTTACCATAAAATTTAATAAAACTACTATAAGAATATAAATCAAGTTGGGCTCTTTTTTAAAATATTTTAAACTGTTTTTGAATAGATAAAAATATAGTCCAATGAATATTAAAAAAGGAAATATTCCACTTTCTCCTATTATCATTAAGAAAGTGTTGTGCGCACCAGGTAATTTTTTGGTTTTTACTTGAAATGACTTATAACCATTGCCAAAAAATGGTTTTTCAAATACATAGTCATAATACTGGGCCCATGTTTGATCTCTAGAATCGTTTTTTATAGTTTTAGTTTTTACCTCACCTTCGGCAAAAAAAGCAGTAAGTGCCTCAAACCTATCTGCAGCGAATAACTTTTTATTACTAAAGGTAACGACTAGAATTAATGCGAACATGCCTATAATAGGAGCTAATAGGTTTTTGCGGTCTTTAACTACTGCTAATATATTTATTAGAACCCATACGACTATAAATGTTCTTGATAAAGTAAGTATACCTGCAAGTGTAAATATAGCTTGACCTATTAACCGATGTTTAGTATTATTAATGCTATAAGAAATTGCTATGCCTAATAAACAGGTTATCCCAGCTAGATTTGGATTCAGAAAAAAACCACTATACCGACCTTGTACCAAGCCATAAAGAGCATTCGTTTGAGGAAATACAAGAGCATTTAAAATTATACTGATGGCACCTATTAATAATATATAAAAAAGTTCTTTGTAAGATGACCGATACATTACCTCAGTTATACCTAATATCAATACTATAAAACGAACGAATTCTTTAATTAATTCTAATTCAAAACCATTATAATTAAAACTACTGATTGCAAAGTATAGTATTGAAAAAAGAATAAATGGAATAGCAATTTTTTGCTTTGGTTTAGCATTTATAAAATAAAGAATTAAAAATAAAGAAGTAAGAATGCTAGTAATAGATGATAACGCAGGATTTGTGTATACCAACAAAAATGAAGGTATATTACATAATACCAAAAACAAAATTAGATATCTTAATAGCTGTATTTTCAAAACCTCAAGAAGTTATTTATGCGTTAGTTTGACCATTTCACCTAGTTTATAATCCCATACTTCCGGCTCTATTGGCCTACATCCGCTATCGTGGTGGAAAGTAACCTCTCCAAAATACAATTTATCATCAACATCATACCAATCGATACGTGCATAATCAAAAGGTTCTGCTAAAATATTAGATAAAGCATTCATTTTTTCAAGTTCTTTTGGTGGAGGTACCTCAAAGTCGGCTGGGTCAGTTTGCCCATTTTCTAATAGAGCAGTCCATTTAAATGGACATCTTGTCCAATCGGTGTAATACCAATTTCTATAGTGGTTATCTGTACCTCTACCAATATCTACTTGTATCATGTGTGCTTTTCCATTAAAACAATGAACTTTATAATCTAATGGAATTTTACCGTCTTTTGTAATCAGCAACTTTTCTACTATTATACGTGGTACTATATTTTTATATTGCCACTCTTTTGTTTTGTTGTAATAGTTATTTTTTAATCTTAAAGAAAAGATATGTTTAAGTTCATTATAATTTAGTTTACTCTTATCGTATACAAAAATTCCTCCACTACTATCATGATTGGCTTTTATGATTGATGGGAAATCAGGGATATTTTCTGGCTTTAAGTCATTTGGGTCTTGAGTTTCAAAATGTAACGGTACCAAGTAGTCTTCACCAATTTTTTCTTTTATGTAACTACGCACTTCATATTTATCTGCACAAAGTGTATGGATTGGCCTTTTATCATATAATTTTAACCAATTTATTTTCTCGTTTAAAGTTTTCGGATTTTTTAAGTTTAAAGATTTTTTTCTCCTTTTCCAATAATTATATCGTACGACCCATTCTGCTGGCCATAAATTATTCTTACTATAATGAAAAGTGTAAATCATTAGCTTCCCTAGTAAGGTATTATGATATATCCAAAAGAAAATTTTTTTCATGGTTTTTTATTGTAATATAGATTTTATAAATACGGAATAATAGACTATTTATTGTGTACATTATTTATTCTCTTGCCTTTAATCGTTTTAAATACCAATACATGGTCATACTTTTTAGAACGGTTATTATTGTTGTACAAAGAGCGATACCGAATACTCCATACAATTTCATAAACACATAATCTAGAATTAAATTTAATACTAAAGCAACTAAGGAAATATATGCCATTATGCTGTTCTTATTGATGCTTGTCGCAAAATTGACCATAATCATACCAGTAATTTTGAACGGAATGTAGGCGAGAAATATTTTTTGAATAGTAGAAACCACTTGAGTATCTTCCTCTGTAAATTCATTTCTTTGAAACAATAGGATAACAATAAGGTCGGATAACAGAATGCCGAAAATTGTAATAACAACTAGTCCAATGAAAACCCATTTAATATTTTTAAATAGATTTTCAAAAGCTAGTTTTCTATTACTTAAAACCAGTTTAGTAAAATATGGTAATAGAACATTACCAAATGCAACTAATAACAACCCACTTAAAAAGGAAGGTATTTTTAAGCCATAATTTAAAGCAGCGATAGATCCAACAACTAATTGCGCCGCAAAAAATTGATCTACAACAGAATTTAGAGCAGTTAATAAACCAGAACTAATTTTAGCTGGTAATTGTTGAAATGCTATTTTAATATTATTATTCTGATAATCAGGTTTGCTTAAAACTATAAGGTTTTTGTTTTTTGCGACAACTAATAAGTATATACAACTAGCAAAAGCACCTAGGGTAGTACCCCATGCTAGTAATGTGTCTTCAAAGTGTTCTTTAAATAGAAATATGCCTAATAGGATGAAAATTGGGGTGAAAATACCAGCAAATGAACTAAATCGATATTCATCATTCACATTTAATAAAGCTCCAAGAGTAGAGGCTAGTCCCCAAAAAAATATTGCGAATAAAAGAATAGGTAGCTGCTCTTTTACCATATGGTAAAATTCTATTGACTTATTCGGATATAATACCTCTAAAAAGGTATTGGTGGACAAATATGTTATTACAGCAAAAAATAAACTTACAATAACAGTAACCATTACGCTAGTCGTTTGAAAACTACCGATATTACCTTTTATTCCAACTTCATTAATATAATTTGGAATTAAAACACTTTTGAATGAGCCTAGAAATACTGTGTTTATTACTCCTGGTATTAAAATTGCAACATAAAAAGTGTCTAATTCTAGAGATAGTCCATAGTTAGCAGCTACTACTGTTTCTTTAAAAAAACCTAATACACTTATAAAAAAGGTTACTCCACTAACCAAAAGAATATTTTGTAATACTTTTTTGCGTAATATTTCTTTTGATTTTACTTTTATAATGTCGATTATGGAATTTATATTCATGAATTCTGAAGGGTTTCAATAATCAATTTTTGCCATTTTTTAACGACTTTAGTTTCTTCCAAATGTAAAACGCTTTTAGCTGCATTTATCCCCATCCTTTCAATTAATTCAGTGTTGTATATTAATTTTTCCATTTTTTTTGCAAACATAGAGGTGTCATCAATTGAGGTTAAAAAGCCGTTAATCCCATTCTCGATTAACTCTGACGGTCCCGTTGGGCAATCTGTAGAAATGCATGGTAAGCCCATATACATAGCTTCGGTAAGAGCATTTGGGAAACCTTCAAAGCGAGAAGGGAAAACAAAAATTTTTGCGCGTAAGTAATATGAAGAAATTTGATTGTTACGTCCAGCTAGAACAATTTTTTCTTCCATTCCCAATTTTTTAATTAAAGTAGAATATACCTCTTTTTTTGGACCATCACCAACAAGATGTAATTGCCAATTTGCAGGATTTAAATTTGCAAACGCTTTAATAACTATTTCTTGCCCTTTTTGTTGGGTTAACCTTCCGACATTTAATATTATATTCTCTTTTGGAATTTGTAGGTTATTTTTTGCTTCTTGTAACGCATAAGAAATTGGATTAGCTAAAATTTTCAGCTGCTCTATTTTCATAAATGCGTTAAAATAGTCTAATATAGGTTTAGTTTGTACAACCAGTGTATCTGCTTTAGGATATGTTAGTCTTCTCATAACTCGCCAGAATTTATTTAATTTTCCAAAAGCTGGATAAATTCGTTCGCTTACGATAACTGGAATTTTTAATTTTTTTGCTACTAAAATTGATAAAATATTAGTTGTTGTCATAAAACCAATTATAATATCAATAGATTGATTTATACAAATTTCTTTAATACCAATATATAGCTTAAAATTCGCTTGTAATGAACCAATAAAATTACCTTGAGTAGTGGCTGTTTTTCCACAAGAAATAACATTTACATTCTCATTTAATTCATAAAACGGATCTGTATCAATAAGTGTGATAATTGTAACGTTAAATTTATTACTTAAACCATTGGATAATGTTGATACAACCCTTTCTGCACCACCAGAGTTTAAGGAATAAATAACAAAGGCAATATTTTCTTTCATTTTAATAAAATAATGTAAAGCAACTAATGTAAGATTAATATTGGCAAATCTTTACATCGAATGTTTCGAATTATAATTAACTATTTTATTATATTAATGTTTGGGAGATTAAGCTCTTCACCTAATTTTGCGTCCCAAGTTTTAGGCTGTATTGGTCTCATACCACCATTATGGTGAAAAGTCAATTCGCCAAAGTATAATTGATTATTATATATGTACCAATCTGCTCTTAAGTATGGAAAACCTTTTACTAGTCTTTCAGATAATTCACACATCTCTTCTAACAATTTTGGTTTTTCTATGTCTAAACTGCTTGGTTTAGTTTGTTTACCGTCGCTAAGTACAGAAGACCAACTATAAGGTTCACGTTCCCATTTTTTGTTATACCAATTTCTGTAATGGTTCTTAGTACTTCTGCCCATATCCACGTTAATCATTCTTACTTTACCATTGAAGCAATGTACTTTATAATCAGCAGGTAAAGTTCCTTTCTCATCAGTTAATAATTTTTCAACAATGAGTATTGGTTTAATGCCTTTATATTGCCTTTCTCTACCGTCCCAATAAAAATTTTGTAACATTCTAGATCTAAAAATATTTTGAATCTCTTTCCAATTATGCTTATCGTTTTTATCATGTATAATAATACCGCCACTACTGTCATGATTAGTTTTAATTATAAATGGTGTATCTGGTAAGTTTTCTGGTTTAATGTCTCTGTAATTTTCAGTTTTATATAATAGGGGAACTAAGTATTTTTTACCTATAGTATTAATAATGTATTCTCGTACCTCAAACTTGTCCGCAAACTGGGTCGCTAGTGGATGTGTATAATAAAGTTTTAACCAGTTTATTTTTTCATTTAGTGTTTTGGGATTATCTAAATTTAGTTCATAGCCAAATGACTTTTTAAACTGATTCTTTACAAAGGTCTCTCTTTTTAAGAATTTTTTATACAACCAAAAATGATATACACTTGTTATTGGCTGTATAATATGAAAACCTAAATTGGTTCTTTGATACAGGGATTTTAAGAATTCTTTCACGTGTAATTTTGTTTATTTTATACAAACGGTAAAATTCATTATAAATTACTCAACAAAAAAAAAAGACGTTCAAAAGAACGTCTTAATCTATTATTTATTAAACTTTATTTTACTTTCTGAGAGAAGCAAAAAAGACTTCAATATTGGTGTAACCATCTCCATTATGATCATCATTTGGATTTTTACTTAAATCTCCAAAATAGCTTTTTTCCCAATCATCTGCCATACCATCATTATCAGTATCATAAGTAGAGGGGTGTGATGAACTTGGTTTTACCGGTATTGATAAAGAGTTAAATGAACCTGTGTTATTAAAATAATCGGCTATAGCTTCTTCATCAGTACTATCTCTAAAGAGGTTGTTTCCAACACCGCTAAAAATTCTATTTTCAATACCCGTAATTGAAGTCTCCCAATCGTTTATCAGACTATTTGTTAATATTCTATTAGGTGAATTATATTCAATTGCGTCAGCATTGTGCATTGGATATGAATGTGGGTTTAGCTGATAATTATTTGCAAGGTGAAAAGCACCGTCAGTAATTTTTGATCCTGGACTATTAATTTCGTTTGGTTTCCATGCAATGGCAAGATTTCGTGGTAGATTATCTACGAAAGATTTGTAAATATTTCCAATTACATCTACTCTATTTCCCCAGACCATATGCATACCTTCTTCATATCCATAGGTAATATTATTAATGTATTCGGAAGATTCTCGATTAGAACCATACCCTACAAGAACATTTCTTTCACCTGTATGAGACATATAATTACCTAGAAAAGAGAAGTTGAAATTATTTCTGCCAAATAAGAAAGTATAACTATTATTTGCATTGGTAATCATGGAGTTTTGAAAAGTAAAATTTGTTACTCCTTGACAACTGAAATTCTCATCATCGCCATTTGAAATTGAGACATGATCAATTATAACATTGTTCATATCGTAACCTAATTCATCCCAATTTTTTAATCTAATACAATCATAATCTGTATCAATGTTGCTATTATCGTTAACTCTAACGCTAATGTACCTAATAATAACTTCCTTACAATGTACTTCGATACCTGCTCTTCTAATCGTAATCCCTGGATAGGGGGCAGTTTCTCCTGCAATTGTAATATATTCTTCAGTTTTGTTTTTCTCAGGTTGGGAACTTCCAATGTATAACGGAGAATCTAAATGGATATCCCCTCCTACATCAAAAACAATAGTTCTAGGTCCAGCAGTTTCAATAGCCTCTCTTAGGCTACCACTACCATCGTCGTTTAGGTTAGTTACATGAATTATTTTACCTCCACGGCCGCCAATTGTATTTTTTCCAAATCCTTCTGCACCCGGAAATGCAAATAATTCTCCCATATTAAAATTATCGTTATTACCTAAAGAAGATTCGCTTGATTCTGGTTCAGTGCTTATTGTAACTGTAGCTTCTTCTTGGGTAACAGTACCAGTTTCTTCGTCTACGACTTCTGCCGTATATGTAAATGTGTCTTCTGTTGGTGTTTCTTCTTCCTGTCTATTCGCATCTTCTGAAGAAGTTGATTCCTCCGGTGTTGCTTCCTCTGGAGTTGTTTCCTCTGGAGTTGTTTCCTCTGGAGTTGTTTCCTCTGGAGTTGTTTCCTCTGGAGTTGTTTCCTCAGGTGTTGTTTCCTCAGGTGTTGTTTCCTCAGGTGTTGTTTCCTCAGGTGTTGTATTCCCAGTTCTATAGGTTAATGTATTGTCGTCATTTATTGTAACAATTCCGTTTAACGGGGTTGATGTTTCTATTATAGTAACATTAGAGTTAGCACTTAAGTTATCATTATTCAAAACATCCATTAAAATAGTATTTTGATCAACAGCCATGTAAAACCTATCGTTGGTAAGAATGGTTAAACTCTGTAAATCATCATTATCATTAATGACATATTCAGATAAAAGATCGGCATCTTTACTACAGGAAAACATTAAAATTGAGGCAAATGATGACAGAGCCAACTTTGAGGTGAAATTTAGAAACTTTGACATAAGTAGGTACTTTGTTTTAGAATTAAAAATATTACTATTTGGGTTGCAATAATAATCTAATATTTATTTGTATCGATGAAATAACTAATTTTTTCGATGAACTACATGTTGGTTTTTGGGGTACTTGTAGTCTAACGCTCTTAATAATTTTTTATTTGTTAAAAATCATGTTAATCGATTAAAAGTAAATAGCTTGGCAATAAATTAAATTTTTATTAGCAACCCTTGTGTTACGGTGAAAGTCGGTTTATTGGATGTTTTTAATCGATGAAATACATCATTTTTATCATAAAATCGACTAAGTACCATTTTTGTTAACATCTTCATAAGAAAAACACCATAATTCTTATCTCATTTACGAATTTGTTTGACTTGAAAAAATATATGGTTAATACAAAGCTTATTTTAAATCTCTTATGATATTAAAAATTAAATCCTGTATAAATAAAATTATACAGGATTTAATTTTTTCTCTATGATAGAGATTATAATGTTCTAAGGCAATTTTTAAAATGCCTTTGCACGCATCTTTTGTTTAGATGCTAAATGTGAATTTAAAGTCTAGCGTCAACATCTTTCGTTAAAATGCCTTTAACGTCATATAAAACACCGTCAGGCTTTAAAAGACTCTTTAGTTCCATTTCTAAAAACTGTTTATGGGCTACAGTTAAAACAATGGCATCATATTTTTGAGAAGGTAATTCTTTTACGACCTCCATTTTGTATTCATGGGCAACTTCTTTAGCAGATGCCCAAGGGTCATATATAGTAACATTGGTTCCATAAGATTTTAAATTACTTATAACATCTACAGCCTTAGTATTTCTAACATCTGGGCAATTTTCTTTAAAAGTGATGCCTAATACTAGAATGTTGCTTCCTTTAATTTTTATATCTCTTTGAACCATTAGTTTTATCACCTCTGAAGATACGTATTTGCCCATAGTATCGTTCATTCTTCTACCTGCCAATATAATTTCTGGATGGTAGCCAAACTCTTGAGCCTTTTGTGCTAAATAATAGGGGTCAACACCAATGCAATGCCCGCCAACTAACCCAGGCTTAAACGGTAAAAAGTTCCATTTGGTACCAGCTGCTTCCAACACATCATGGGTGTCAATACCCATAAGATTAAAGATTTTGGCTAGTTCATTTACAAAGGCAATGTTAATGTCTCGTTGCGAATTTTCAATAACCTTGGCAGCTTCAGCTACTTTAATGGTTGGTGCTAAATGCGTGCCGGCAGTAATTACCGAGGCATATAATGCGTCTACTTTTTTACCTACTTCTGGTGTTGATCCCGAGGTAACTTTAAGAATTTTTTCAACGGTATGTTCTTTGTCACCTGGGTTAATGCGTTCTGGCGAATATCCTGCAAAAAAATCTTGGTTATATACTAAACCTGTTTCTTTTTCTAGGACAGGAATACATTCGTCTTCGGTAACACCCGGGTATACGGTAGACTCATAGATGACAGTGTCACCTTTCTTTAAAACTTTGCTAACAGTTTCCGATGCCTTGTATAATGGAGTTAAAATTGGTCTGTTAGTACTATCTACAGGTGTTGGTACGGTTACGATATAATAATTACAGTCTGCAATATCGGCTATTTGGTTAGTGCAGAACAACCCTGTTTTCATATTAGGACTATCTTGTAAAACACCTTGTAAAATGTCATCCTCAACTTCTAAGGTGCTATCATGGCCTTTTCTAAGTTCTGCTATACGACCTTCATTAATGTCAAAACCGACAACTGGGTATTTGGTAGCAAATAATCTGGCAAGTGGCAACCCTACGTAGCCTAAACCAATAATAGCTATTTTTATATCTTTCATAATAATTATACTTTGGTTACCATAAGCAACCTTAATTTATTTAGTAAGTTACGATAAGTAACTATTTAAAATTTATTTTAACTCCTAACTCCTAACTCCTAACTCCTAACTCCTAACTCCTAACTCCTAACTCCTAACTCCTAACTCCTGAAATATTATTTCAAATGCTCCCAGTACCAACTAACCGCCTCTTTAAGTCCGGTTTTAATGTCAAATTGTGGGTCGTAATTAAGTAATTCTTTTGCCTTATCGACAGAGGCTAATGAATGCGGTACATCACCGGCTCTTGTAGGGCCGTATATGTTTTTTACTTTTTTTATTTTTGGGTCATATTCCCCTAGATATTCTTTTAATAGTTCTGTAAGCTCGTTTAAATCTGTACGTTCACCATAAGCCGTATTATATACGGTGTTCATCGCATTTTGGTTGTTAGATACCATTGCACGTACATTCATTTGAATAACATTGTCTATATAAGTGAAATCTCTAGAGAAAGAACCATCACCATTAATAACAGGAGATTCATGCTTCATAAGTTGCATTACAAATTTCGGAATAACTGCTGCATAGGCACCGTTGGGATCTTGCTTTCTTCCAAAGACGTTAAAATATCGTAAACCAATGGTTTCTATGTCATAAGTCTTACTAAAAACATCGGCATATAATTCATTTACATATTTTGTGATTGCGTAGGGGGAGAGCGGTTTACCTATAATATCTTCCACTTTAGGCATATTGGTAGAATCGCCATACGTCGATGAGCTTGCCGCATATATAAAACGTTTAACTTTTGCATCTCTTGCGGTCACCAGCATATTTAAAAAACCAGATACGTTTACGTCATTACTGGTAATAGGGTCGTTTATAGATCTTGGTACCGATCCCAGTGCAGCTTGATGTAAAATGTAATCAACACCTTTGCAAGCTTTTTTGCAATCGCTTAAGTTTCTAATATCTCCTTCAATTAAAGTAAATTTAGAATTCTCTGTAAATGGAGCTATATTTTCACGTTTGCCGGTAGCAAAATTATCCAAGCAGGTAACTCGGTTTCCGTTTGCTAATAAGGCATGACATAGATTTGATCCAATAAAACCGGCACCGCCGGTCACTAGAATATGGAAATTTGAATCAAGATTGTATAAATTCATAATTATATTTAAAAATGACTACTATTTTAAGGCATAGCAGTCTCATTGATTTGGTTAATTCTGTTTTTAATTTCTTGTGTAAATAAATCAGCTCCAATATTTGATAAGTGGGTATTGTCTTTCCAATTTTCAAGAGAATTGTCACTTTTAAAAAAATCGCTATAATTCCAATAGATAAATCCTTCTTTTTTAAGGATTTCAGTGAGTTTTATGTCATCTTCCTTACAGTCATCTCGGTATATAGGGGAGGTGTAGAGAATTAATGTTTTATTATTGTCCTTACAAAATTCCTTTAAATCACTTAAAGAGGACTTGTAGACAGGATTCAATTCAATGTTTGTACTGCAATTTTGAGGTTTCCATTTTTCTAAAACTAAACTAAATATTTTGTTTTGTTCTTTAGAGACAATTAAAGGGTCAAAGCCAAAATATGTCTTATAATCATATTTTGGCATAAAATAATTTTTTATAATACCCAAGGCTGAATTATTATATATTTGGCACCAAAAAAAATCCTGAATCAATTTATTTTGCTTGAAATTTTTAATTTCATTTCTTACTATATCGTTTTGGTGATATAACGTAGATAATTTACTAATATCTTCGCCATGGTATTCTGAATTAAAAGAGTTTTTAGGCGAAATATGTAATAGTACTGTTTGTTTTTTGTTTTTTGGAAGGAGTTTAATTAACGTATTTGAATAAACAATTTTTGTTCCATCCATTCCCATATTAAATGACTTAGAATCAATTTTTTCAGGATCAATATGATGATTAGCTCTGGAGCTACCAAACACTATAAAATTTAAATCACTATTCTGTTTTAAATATTGATTTAGTTTTCCTCCTGTTTGGCCTGTATAAACTTGTTTGCTGATTTTATTTATTGATAAATAAATCACCTTATCTAAAACAAACGTCATGGTAATGATTAATAGGGTAATTTGGATTAAATATGACAGCGAAGATTTAGACATATGCTTAAAATTGAAAATAAATAAAGTTATTTGAAGACGAATAAAAAAGATTTATTAAGATAATTAATATACTACAAATTACCGCTATTTTTATTTTACTAAAGTGTGTCCCAAATTTTTCTAATTGTATGTTCTTTTTAAATAAATAGTAATCAAATAAAACACCTAGAAATAATACAAAAATAGAGGTGGTTAAGGAATTTATATCACCAATAAAAAGACTGCCAGGTTTGAAAAATAAAATTTTCCTCAAGGCAATCGTTGCTGAACCAAAAGTTGGAGCCCTGAAAAATATCCATGCTATTAAAACTATTAAAAAAGTTATAGGGTAGCCTAAATAGTCAAATTTATTTAAAAAATTAAACCGAGGATTAGATTTTATGTATTTCTCAATGCTTAACACTAAACCATGTATTCCCCCCCAAATCATGAAATTCCAAGAGCTACCATGCCATAAGCCTCCAAGTAACATGGTAATCATTAAGTTTCTATAGGTTATTTTAATACCTTTTCTATTGCCGCCTAAAGAAATATATAAATAGTCTCTTAACCAAAAAGATAGAGATATGTGCCATTTGCGCCAAAATTCTGTTAAGGACTTAGAAAAATAGGGTAAGTTAAAATTTTGATGAAATTTAAAGCCCATAACTTTTGCTGTACCTATCGCAATATCTGAATAGCCAGCAAAATCAAAATAAATTTGAAAGGCATAAAAAAACGTTGCAAAAAGAATTGTACTAGAATTGTAAAGACTGGTATCACCATAAATAGTATCTACATATATTGCTAGGGTATCAGCTATTACAATTTTACGAAATAAACCAACTAGGATTTGTAAAATTCCCTCATTGAACCAATCTTTATTAAATGTTCTTTTCTTTTCAATCTGTGGTAGAAGATTCGAAGCACGTTCAATAGGACCGGCTACTAGTTGTGGAAAAAAAGCGATATACGTAAAGAAAGATAAAATGCTTGTTGTTGGCTTGAAGCTTTTTCTGTAAATATCAATGGTATAGCTTAATGTTTGAAATGTGTAAAAGCTTATGCCGACAGGTAAAATAATACTTAACGTTAAGTCATTAGGTTGCCAGCCGAAAGAGGAAACTGCTTGAGTAAAAGACTCTGCAAAGAAATTGTAATATTTGAATATAGATAGAAAACCTAAATTCGCTACCAAGCTGACCATTAGCCAAAACTTTCGTTGCTTATCTGTTTTGGCTTTATAAATAGATAATCCGGCGACGTAGTCAATAACAGAACTTATTATAATTAATGAGAGAAAGCGCCAATCCCACCAGGCGTAAAAAATATAGCTAGCTCCTAAAAGTAATAAGTTCTGTAATGTTAATCTATCGCTTAAAAACCAATACAGAATAAATACTATTGGAAAAAAAATTAGAAACTCGATGGAATTGAAGAGCATGTATAATTAAAAATTAAATTCGACTTTAATACAAATAATTGTTAAATCGTAAAAGACTACATGTAATAATCTTTATACCATTTAACGAACTTATCAACGCCTACTTTGATAGGGGTATTGGGTTGGTAGTCGTAATCTGCAATTAAATCATCTACATTGGCCCAAGTTTTTTCCACATCGCCTGGTTGCATGGGGTACATGTCTTTTTTGGCTTCGGTATTTAAGCTTTCTTCTATGGCCGTAATAAAATCCATTAATTTTACAGATTTACTATTTCCAATATTATAGATTTTAAATAAATCTTCTTTTTGTTCTGTTACTGGTTTTTGAATAATTCTAACTACCCCTTCAGTAATATCATCTATATAAGTAAAATCGCGTTCTAGTTTACCGCTGTTAAAAACCTTAATAGGTTTATCATTGACAATGGCATCTGTAAACAAAAACATGGCCATGTCTGGTCTGCCCCAAGGGCCGTAAACAGTAAAGAATCGTAACCCTGTTGTTTTAAAACCGTAAAGGTGCGCATAGGTATGCGCCATTAGTTCATTGCTCTTTTTTGTGGCTGCATATAAACTAATAGGGTGGTCTACATTATCACTGGTCTCAAAAGGTATTTTTTCATTTAAACCATAAACACTTGAGCTACTTGCGTAGATCAAGTGTTTTATCTTATAATGACGACAACATTCTAAAATATTCAAAAAACCGACTACATTACTATCAACATAAGCCTCTGGGTTTTCTAAACTATAGCGTACACCTGCTTGTGCGGCTAGGTTGCAAACCTTGTCGAAGGCTTGTTCTTTAAATAGTAAAGGTAAATGTTCGCGATCCTCTAAATTTAAACGAATAAATGAGAATTGTGAATTACGTTCACTACTGGCAATTTTGTTGAAAACTTCAGCATTACTTTTAGTAATACCCAATTCTTTTAGACGGTCATATTTAAGGTCTACATCATAATAATCATTGATGTTATCTAAACCAACAACGGTATGACCGCTTTCTAAAAGAGATTTAGCTACAAAAAAACCGATGAAACCTGCAGCGCCGGTAACTAAAATTTTCATGATTGCCCTATTTTGTAATAATTAAAGCCAATGGAATGCATTACTTCATTGTCTAATAAACGTCTTCCGTCAAAAACGAATGCAGGTTTTAACATTTGTTCATAAATACTTTTCCAATCATAGGTCTTAAATTCGTCCCATTCTGTCAAAATAGCAATGGCATGTGCTTCTTTTGTAGCATCTATAGGGTCGTTACTGACTTTCAACAACCTTCTGTTTTCTTCTGGAGAGCGAGTACCTAAATAATCTAAATCTGCATAAATTCTTTCTGCCGTTACCTTAGGGTCGTATACCGTAATTTCTGCGTTCTCGTCTAATAAAGCGTCTGCAACTGCAATTGCTGGAGACTCTCTTGTGTCATTGGTGTCCTTCTTAAACGCCCATCCGTAAAGAACAATCTTTTTACCTGAAATGGTATTGTATAAGGAGGAGATAATATGTTCTGCAAAACGACTTTTCTGGTAATCATTTGCAATAATAACTTGTTCCCAGTAATCTGCAACCTCTGTAAGGCCATAAGAGCGAGCAATATATACCAAATTTAAAATGTCTTTTTGGAAACAAGAACCGCCAAAACCTACCGATGCATTTAAGAATTTGGATCCAATACGACTATCATAACCTATAGCTCTAGAAATTTCTTGAATATTGGCATCTGTTTTTTCACATAGTGCAGAAATGGTATTGATCGAAGAGACCCTTTGTGCCAAAAATGCATTCGCCACTAATTTTGATAATTCTGATGACCAGACGTTAGTTTGTAATACACGTTCTTTTGGTAACCATTGTTCGTATATTGAACTTAAAGTATCCTTCGCTTCTTGACCAGAAGGGGTATCATCACCACCAATTAAAACCCTATCGGCATTTAAAAGGTCGTCAATCGCCGTACCTTCCGCTAAAAACTCAGGGTTGGATAGTATTTCAAAATTTACTTTATTACCCGTATGCTGTAAGATACTTTTTATAGCACTGGCAGTACGAACAGGTAGTGTTGATTTTTCTACTACAATTTTATCGTCTTTAGCTACTTTAGCTATATTTCTTGCACAAAGTTCTACAAATTTTAGATCGGCAGCTTGTCCTTTTCCTTTACCATAGGTTTTGGTAGGGGTGTTTACCGATATAAAAATAATCTGGGCTTCATCAATTGCTTTGTCAACTTCTGTTGAAAAGAAGAGGTTTTTGTTTCTTGCTTTGCCAACAATTTCCTTTAAGCCAGGTTCATATATAGGAAGGTTGTCTAGGTTGTCGTCATTCCAGCTATCAATTCTTTCTTGATTGATATCTACAACAGTAACTTTAATGTCTGGGCATTGACTTGCAATAACTGACATGGTAGGACCACCTACGTAACCAGCTCCAATACAGCATATATTTGTAATTTTTTTCATATTTTTAAATTGAAACTTTTGCAAAATTTGCAAAGATAAATGATTAAGTATTATTTAGTCGTTCAAGAGTTGATTTAATAGATTTTACGTTTTTTTTTCTTTCAATGAATAATAAGAAGATGTTTAATCAGTTAATCATGTGTAGTAATCAAGGAAAATTAAAATCTTCCTAATGATGAACTGCGATTTTGATAGTTTAGTATGATTTCATCCTATAATTTTGAATTTGAAAGTATTTTCTGTATTCATTTTTTGTGCTTGCTATCATTGATCTATCTTCGTAATATCTAAATAACAATATTTTGAAAAAAGTTTTAATTACCGGTGGAGCTGGATTTTTAGGGTCTCATCTCTGCGATCGTTTTATAAAAGAAGGCTATCATGTAATAGCTATGGATAATCTCATAACAGGAGATATTAAAAATTTGGAGCATTTGTTTCCTTTGGAGCAATTTGAGTTTTTTCATCATGATGTAACCAAGTTTGTTCATATAGCCGGAGATTTAGATTATATCTTACACTTTGCCTCGCCAGCTAGCCCAATAGATTATTTGAAAATACCTATTCAAACTTTAAAAGTAGGAGCGTTAGGTACTCATAATCTTTTAGGTTTGGCAAAAGAAAAGAATGCACGCATTCTAATAGCTTCTACTTCTGAGATTTACGGTGATCCTTTAGTGCACCCACAAACAGAGGAGTACTATGGTAATGTAAATACTATAGGACCACGTGGCGTATATGACGAAGCTAAGCGATTTATGGAATCTATTACCATGGCGTACAATAGATTTCATGGTGTTGAAACAAGAATTGTAAGAATATTTAACACTTATGGTCCAAGAATGCGACTAAATGATGGTCGTGTAATACCTGCTTTTATAGGTCAGGCTCTAAGAGGAGAAGATTTAACGGTATTTGGTAAAGGAGATCAAACAAGGTCTTTTTGTTATGTAGATGATGAAGTGGAAGGGATCTATAGATTGTTGTTAAGTGACTATGATCTGCCTGTTAATATTGGTAACCCGCATGAAATTACGATTAGAGATTTTGCAGAGGAAATCATTAAATTAACTGGCACCACGCAAAAAGTCATTTTTAAGCCTTTGCCACAAGATGACCCTATGCAACGCCAACCAGATATTTCTAAGGCTAAGGAAATTCTAAACTGGGAGCCTAAAGTTCTTAGGGAAGAAGGTATGAAAAAAACATATGAGTACTTTAAATCATTGCCCTCTGATGACCTGTATAAGAGAGATCATAAAGATTTTAGTACTTATAATAAGGTATAGGTTGTTTCGTTATACTATCTAAAAGTACAGCAAATGTTGATTTAGGATAAATTCAATATTGATTATAGTGTTCTAATTTAATGTTGGTTTTGTTCGTTCATCGTATTGAAATAGACAGTTCGGTAAAAGGTAAGAATTTACTTTAAAAGTTTTTGCAAAAGTAGTTGAACGATTAATTTTTAGAATTAGACGAATTAAGATATTTCAATTTATGTTTAGTAATAACTTGGCGTACATTTACTTAAATTTTAAAAGAAAAAAGTGGTAGATACAAAGGAAAAAATATGGTTATCCTCTCCTCACATGGGTGGGGCGGAACAGGATTATGTCAATGAGGCCTTTGAAACTAATTGGATTGCACCTTTGGGACCTAATGTTAATGCTTTTGAGCATGCGATTAGAAGTCAATTAGGTGATAACGTGCATGTAGCGGCTTTAAGTTCAGGTACTGCTGCTATTCATTTAGGTCTGCAGCTTTTAGGGGTAGGGCATGGAGATGAGGTGCTTTGTCAAAGTTTTACCTTTTCTGCGTCTGCAAACCCTATAATGTACTTAGGGGCAACCCCGGTTTTTGTGGATAGTGAAGTAGATACCTGGAATATCTCTCCAGAACTTTTAAGAAAAGCCATAGAGAATAGAATTTTAGAGAAAGGTCTGCCAAAAGCTATTATCGCAGTACATTTGTACGGTATGCCTTATAAGGTGGATGAAATTCATGCCATCGCTAAAGAGTACGGTATTCCGGTATTGGAAGATAGTGCAGAAGCTTTAGGTAGTACATATATGGATAAACCCTGTGGAGCTTTTGGCGATATAGGTGTTCTTTCTTTTAATGGCAACAAAATTATTACAACCTCAGGTGGTGGTGCCTTAACCGCTAAAAGCAAAACACTTACAGATAAAGCCATATTTTTAGCTACGCAAGCTAGAGATGATGCGCCGCATTATCAACATTCTAATGTTGGTTATAATTACCGAATGAGCAATGTTTTAGCAGGCATTGGTAGAGGACAAATGGAAGTGTTGCAAAATAGAGTTGACTCTAGAAGAAGTAATTTTGAATATTACCAAAACGAATTGGCTTCTTTGAAAGAAATTGAGTTCATTGATGAAGCAGAAGGTTTTTATTCAAATAGATGGTTAAGTTGTGTGCTTACACCTTCTTTTGAAATTAGAGAACGAATTCGATTGGCTTTATTGGAAGAAAATATTGAGTCTAGACCATTGTGGAAGCCATTACATATGCAACCTATATTTAGTGAATATAAAACATTTGTTGACGGCACTTCCGAAGATTTATTTAGTAGAGGATTATGTCTGCCAAGTGGTAGTAACTTAAGTTCTGAAGATTTGAAACGAGTTTCGGATTGTATTAAAAAAGTACTGTTATGATATTAAGATTCTTAAATTATACATCGCAGCGTTATGCCTCTAAGTGGCTGGTTTTATTTATCGACCTGCTTACCGTTGGTTTTTCGTTCGTGTTGTCTTACTTGATCAGATTTAACCTGACCTTTAATTTTGATGTTCAAAACCTAGTTGTACAATTACCATTGGTCATTCTTACGGCGTTAATTTCGTTTGTTATCGTTGGTTCTTACAATGGAGTTGTTCGTCATACGGGAGTTAGGGATGTTTATAATATTTTTAATGCAGTTTGTTTATCTAGTATCATTTTAATATTTATAGTAATAGGGAATAGGGAAGTAGCTTTTATAAATAGTTTTACTGTACCGTTATCTATTATAATTATTAACAGTTTAATCACGTTTGTGGTGTTAACTGCGTCAAGGTTTGCTTTTAAATCATTGTATAATCGAATTAATGGAAGTTTAAAAGTTAGTAAGCATGTATTAATTTATGGGGCGGGAGAATCTGGAGTACTTACCCGTAGCGCTATTACAAACCATTCTAAAAGTAGATATAAGGTAGTAGGTTTTATTGATAGGGATGTCAAAAAAATAGGTAAAAATATTAACGGTGTTCCTGTTTTTGCTAGAAAATCTTTGACAGAGGCTTTTATTGTAAAAAACAATATCTCAGAAATTATATTTTCAATACAGAATATAGATTCAGCAAAACTGCGTAAAACTGTAGAGGGTCTAGTAGACTTGCCTATCATCGTTAAAATTGTACCGCCAATTGAAGACTGGATCAATGGAGAACTAAAAGTGTCTCAAATTAAACAAGTTCAAATAGAAGATTTACTTGATAGGGCACCAATCACTATAAAGAATAGTAAAATTGCCATGGAATTGATGAATAAGTCGATTATGGTTACTGGTGGTGCTGGGTCTATTGGAAGCGAGATTGTTCGTCAAATTTGTAATTATTCCTATAAATCGCTGATTGTTCTTGATTCAGCTGAATCTGCTCTTTATGATTTACAACAGGAACTAAAACAAAACGGCTTTCATAATTTTATTCCTATCGTTACCGATATTAGGGATAAGAATAGAATGAACGCATTGTTCAGTGAACATAAGCCAAACGTAGTTTTTCATGCTGCTGCTTATAAGCATGTGCCATTAATGGAATACAATTCTTATGAAGCTATTAAAATTAACATTGGTGGAACAAAAAATGTAGCTGACTTATCTGTTATACATGGTGTGGAAAAATTTGTCTTTGTTTCTACCGATAAAGCTGTTAACCCAACTAATGTTATGGGAGCAACTAAGCGAATTGCAGAAATGTATATTAGTTGCATGCAAAAAGAAAACAAAACAAAATTTATTACGACTCGTTTTGGAAATGTATTAGGTTCTAATGGATCGGTGATACCTTTGTTTAGAAAACAAATTGAAAAAGGAGGGCCTTTGACATTAACGCACAAAGATATAACGCGTTATTTTATGACTATACCAGAGGCTTCGCAATTGGTATTAGAAGCTGGTGCCATGGGTGATGGAGGTGAAATATTTATTTTTGACATGGGAGAATCTGTGAAGATATTTGATCTTGCCAAGAATATGATAAAGCTATCAGGTTTAAGGTATCCAGAAGATATTGATATTAAAATTACCGGATTACGCCCAGGAGAGAAGCTATATGAAGAACTTTTGGCAAATGGTGAGAATACCTTGCCTACATATCATCAAAAAATAAAAATTAGTAAAGTTCGAGATGTAGAATACGCTAAAGTGAGGTCGAAAATTGATGAATTATGTATTACCAATATGTTTTTCAGTGGTAATACGGTTAAGTTAATGAAGGAGATTGTACCCGAATATGTTTCTAAAAATTCAGATTTTTGCGAGTTGGATAAATCAGGCAACCCTACGGATGGAAAGAATATTGCTCCGCTCAAAATAGTTCAGCCTTAATAATCATAACACTAACCATTACAAATATTTTAAGAAGAATGAATTCATTGAAAACAAGAATTAAAAATTACTTACTAATATTAAGCGCAGGTTTATTTATAGCTTCATGCGCCTCTAGACGAGATGTTGTTTATTTTCAAGATGCGCAAGAGTACGAGACTATCGTTAGTGATAATAGCCATGTAAATACATTTAAGATTGATGATGTAATATCCATCAACGTTTCTACTTTGGACTCTGAAGCTAGTTTACCTTTTAATGTGTTTAAAGGAGTTATGACTAATGGATCGAGACCTGAGCAATTAGATTATATTATTGATAAACAAGGTAATATTGATTTTCCTGTACTTGGTGAGTTAAAGTTAGTAGGACTTACCCCTGAAGAAACAAAAAATTTACTAAAAGAAAAATTAAAGCCTTATTTAAAGGATCCTATTATAAATATAAGACTGGTGAATTTTACAGTTACTGTATTGGGTGAAGTAAATAAACCTGGTACTTATTTTGTAAATGGTGAGCAAATTACTGTGTTAGAAGCAATTGGTTTGGCTAATGATTTAGGTATAAAGGGAATGCGTGATAATGTTTTGGTCATAAGGGATTTTAATGGCACCAAGGTGTATACGCGGATAGATTTAACCAGCAAAGATGCTTTGAACTCGCCTGTTTATTATTTGACACAGAATGATGTAGTGTATGTTGAACCAAATAAATCTGCTGTTACTTCATCTAGTTTAGATGGTAGAGCGGGTATAGCAATTTCAATAGCTTCTCTTTTAATTACAACTACATTGATACTTGTTAGATAGCTTTATTAAAATTGTACTTACCCAAATCGATATTATTCTATGAGTTTTTCAGATAAAAAAGAGGATATAAAAGACATAATTACCACATATTTAAAACATTGGAAATGGTTTGTTTTATGTGGTTTTATTGCGTTGGCATTGGCTTATGTAAACATTAGGTATACAACACCAGAGTATGCCGTAAAATCTCAAATACAGATTGTTCAAGAGAAAAATGCGAATAATCAAATGAGTGTTTTTCAGGATTTGGATGTTTTTGGTGGTTCCTCTAAACAGGTAGAAGATGAAATTGAGATATTATCATCAAGATCTAATTTTATAGAAGTTGTTAAGGAGCTGGGGGCTAATGTAAAGATTATGGCCTTAGGGAATATTATAAACTCAGAAGTTTACTCTAATCCTCCTATTAAGATGAACTTTATTGCCGCAGATTCTACGGTTAATAATGCTAATTATAGTTTTTTTATAGAGTTTTCTTCAGCGAATACGTTTGGTTTTACTGAAAATGAAAACGTGCCGTCTAAGATTTATTCTTACGGTAGTGGTATTTCTACGCCAATTGGAGATATGGTAATTACACCAAACGTTAAAGATCCAAAAAGTTTAATTGGAAAAAGATTTCAAGTCTCTTTGAGTCCTGTTGAAAGAGTAGCACGTAGTTTTAAATCTGCTGTTAATATATCTGTAAGTGCTGAGTTTTCTAATATTTTAGATGTGTCAATGACTAGTGCTATTCCTAAAAAAGCAAAAGATATTATTGATAAATTAATTGAAATTTACAATAGAAATGCAATTGAAGAAAAAAAGCGCATTGCTGATACCACTTCTGATTTCATCAATAATCGTATTCAATTAATTTCTGGTACTTTAACTAATGTAGATAAAGATGCTCAAGAATTATTGACTGAAAAGGGTATGACCGGTTCTGGTATTGAAGTAGGTGCTGCCGTTCAAGTAAGCGCAAGTAGCCGTTCTAATTTAGAGAATGCAAAAGTGCAGCTGCAAATGGTCAGTGGATTAAAAGACTATGTAAGCGGTGAAACTGGTTATGATGAAATGCCTGTAGTTGATGTGGGAAGTGGAGCTTTAAGTCAGGCTACAGTTCAATATAACGCTTTGGTCGCAGAGCGTAAACGATTATTGAAAAGCTCTAATGAACAAAACCCTATGATTGTTAATCTTGATGAGCAATTAGATGGTATTAAAAGTACAATGCAATCTAGTTTAAATTCATTAGAGCGTAATGTAGGTATGAATGTTAGTACGTTGCAAAGTCAATTAGGTAGAATTCAAGGTACCATATACTCTGCTCCTGAAAATCAACGTGAACTTCGAAATATTACTAGAAAGCAGGAAACTACAGAATCTTTGTATTTATATTTATTACAGAAACGTGAAGAGTCACAAATAGCATTTGCTTCAGCTTCGCCTAAATCCAATGTAATCGATAAAGCTTATGTATCTAGCCCAACGCCTGTAAAACCTAAAAAAGCTATCACGTACTTAGCCGCTCTGATGTTAGGATTATTGTTGCCTTTTGGAGTAATTTATGGTAAGGATCAGTTAGATACCAAGATTCAAAATAAGCACAGCTTAGAGAAATTTACTAATGATATTCCTGTTTTGGGTGAATTACCTAGTCTTTCTAAAAAGGATAGTAAAATTATTATTAATGATGATCGGTCTGTTCTTGCCGAAGCATTACGTATTATACGCGCTAACTTAGATTTTCTTATTAAAACCAAGCATGCAAGTAATAGTAATAAAAACAATGTTATTTATATTACTTCAAGTACACCAGGAGAGGGTAAGACATTTGTCTCATCTAACCTTTCAATGATATTGGCGAGTACCAATAAAAAGGTCCTCTTAGTAGGTGCTGATATTAGAAATCCTAAATTATATACCTTCTTTTCGGGTGATTCTGTAGATAAGCTAAAAACGCCATCTAGAAATAAAGACGCTGGTTTAACGGAATACTTGCTAGATGATACTATACTTGTTAAAGATATCATTAGACCTATGTTGGTACATCATAATACTATAGATGTTATTTACTCTGGTAAAATTCCACCAAATCCGGCAGAATTATTAATGAGTTCTAAAATTGAGGATTTGTTAGAAGAAGTTTCAGAAATGTATGATTATGTAATTGTAGATACAGCACCAATGATGGTGGTTAGTGATACTTTATTAATCGCGCCTTATGCAAATCATATTATATATGTGACCAGAGCTGGGGTAACTGATGAATCTGCCGTTAAATTCCCTCTTAACTTACGTGAAGAAGGCAAATTAAAAGGTGTTTCCTTTGTTGTAAATGATGTTAGTTTAGATAGTTTAGGTTACGGCGGTAAATATGGTTACGGTTATAGTAAAAGCGCTAAAAAATGGTGGAAATTCTAAAATTTAGAATCACCAAAAAATATAAAAGACACGATGATTATTATGATTATCGTGTCTTTTTTATTTATTCAGAACTATACATTTTGGTAGAATTAATATAGTGCTTTTCATATTTTGTGTTTTAATAAACGAATATGTTTAATGGTCTTAACTCCTTGTTCTACAGATTTTTAACATTTTGCACCTCTAATTTTGGTATGATTATTTATCCAAGATTATGAACCGTTCATGCTTTATGGCTTTTTTCCTACTAGTAAAGGTGAATTTTATACTTGTACTTTATCGAGTAACATTCAGGTTTAAACGAATATAAGACGACTAATAATCGTCAATTGTGTTATTGAATTATATTTGTTTTAAAATTAGAATACCGTGTAGAACGGTAAAATATTAGTATCACTTTATTCTCCTAGAATATGAAACAGAATTACTTCAAATCTTTTTTATTAAATGTTTTAATGTTATTCGTCTTAGGTATTACCCAGATGAATGCACAGGTTAACTTTGATCAAAGTACACTAGATATTAATGGGTTTGATTCCTTTGACTCTGGAATAACTGCATTAGAATTTGGTCCGGACGGAAAACTCTATGTAGCTGAATATACAGGAGCTATAAAGATTTTAACAGTTGACAAGCAGGCCGCTAATACTTATGTCGTAACAGATATGGAAGTTCTAAATTCAATTACTGATATTCAGAACCATAATGACGATGGAACTTTAAGTAGTTTAACAGAAAGAGAAACTACTGGGATTAGAGTAGTAGGCACGGCTCAAAATCCAATAATTTATGTATCTTCTAGTGATATCCGTATCGGAGGAGATACGGATAAAGGTGATACTAATCTAGATACCAATTCGGGGATTATAACTCGTATAACTAAAACTGGCTCAGTCTGGACAGCGGTAGATATCGTTCGTGGGTTACCTAGGTCAGAGGAAAATCACGCCACTAATGGTATACAATTTGTCACTATTGGCGGTATCGATTATTTATTAGTTGCTCAGGGTGGACATACAAATGGAGGTGGTCCATCTAATAATTTCGCATTTATTACCGAATACGCACTTTCAGGTGCAATATTGTCTATTAATTTGACTGCTTTGAATGCATTACCTATATTAACCGATGGTAATGGTAGAAACTATATATATGATATACCTACAGTTGACGATCCTACTAGAGGTAATGCAAATGGAATTACAGATCCTAACGACCTGTCGTATAATGGTATAGATATAAATGATCCATTTGGTGGAAATGACGGGCTTAATCAAGCTAAATTAGTTGAAGGAGGGCCTGTTCAGATATTTGCTCCTGGATACAGAAACGCTTATGATCTTGTAATTACTCAATCAGGTGCAGTTTATGTGACAGAAAATGGAGCTAATGTTGGTTGGGGTGGATTCCCTGTTAACGAGGGTACTGCTTTTGTAAATAATGATTATGATCCAAATGAAACTGGTGGTGGGGGTATTAGTAATCCCGCTCCCGATGGTGAGTATATAAATAATCTTGATCATTTGGAGCTTATTACAACGGATATTCAAAATTATGATTTCGGTTCGTATTACGGTGGTCATCCTAATCCAATTAGAGCCAATCCAGTAAGTGCTGGTTTATATACTGTTGACGGAACAAACGCATTTTTTAGAACTAAAACTTATGATCCTAATGCAGATGGTACTGACCCGAATACCACGGCAAATACTGCTGAAGCTCTTCCTGCAGATTGGCCGCCTGTTCCTTTAGACTTAGCTAACCCTGTTGAAGGAGATTGGCGAGGACCAGGACTACCTAATCCAGAAGGACCTGTTGATGCTGTAATTGCAATCTGGGGAACAAATACAAATGCCATTGTAGAATATACAGCTGGTAATTTTGAAGGTGCTATGGAAGGTGATTTATTAGCAGGAGTTAATACTGGAGTAGTGAGACGGGTTGAGTTAGAGCCTAATGGTAGTCTTGAAACCTTATCTAGCAACTTTATAACAGGATTAGGAGGAAATGCATTGGGATTAACAGCTCAAGGGGAAAGCGATATTTTTCCGGGTACAATATGGACTGGTACTTTAAATGGTAATTTAATTATTATAGAACCTGCGGATGCTATAGACTGTATAGATCCTGCTGACCCTCTTTATGATCCTTTTGCTGATTATGATAATGATGGATATACTAATCAGGATGAGGTAGATAATGGAACTCAACCATGTAATGGTGGTTCTCAGCCCAATGATTTTGATAAGTCAGCAGGGGCTCCTTTTGTTTCTGATCTTAACGATCCTGATGATGATAATGATAGTATAGCAGACAGTGATGATCCTTTTCAGTTGGGAAATCCTGAATCTGGTGGCAGCGATGCCTTCACTTTGCCAATACAGAACGATCTACTGAATGACCAACAAGGAATTGGAGGTATTTTTGGTTTGGGTATGACTGGTCTTATGAATAATGGAGATACTGGTCCTAATTGGTTGGATTGGATTGATAGACGAGCAGAAGAAGGAGATCCTTACGATCCTAATGAACCAAATATTAATGATGTGGTTGGAGGTGCTCCTGGTATAATGACTTCGCATATGCGTTGGGGTACTGCTAAGGGAACTTCAAATGATCAAGAAAAAGCTTACCAGATGGGCGTGCAGGTTAGTGACGCAACGGGTAATTTTACTATAGAGACTTGGATGAAGAACTTTGATAGTAATTTACAACTCTATGGTAATAATAGTGCTGTTGGAGGGGAATTGGGACTTTTTTTAGGTACTGGTTTTCAAGATAATTTTGTTCAATTTGTTATTACGCAAGATGGTTTATCAGCAATACAAGAAGTAAATGATGTTCTTGATACCGCAAATGCGCTTTTTATGCCGTTAGCTGAAATAGATAGGCCAAGTGTAAATTTGTTCTTGTATATAGATGTTAATCCAGTGACAGGTGTTTTACAATTTGATTATAAAATAGAGAATGGAATAAAGCAAACATTAGGTACTATAACTGCAACTGGGAGTACTCTGGCAGCAATACAGGATGCCAATACAGACTTAGCTGTTGGTTTTATTGGTACATCTAATACGGTAGGTGTAGAGTTGGAAGGAACTTGGGAATATCTCAAAGTTAGTACTAATATTCCTTCAATAGTGGCAGAACTTCCAGATTTAACTCGATATATCAATTCAAATGATGATGTAATTGAATTGGATAATTATTTTGATGACAATGATGGTGTTTCTAATCTTACATACTCGGTTGAAGATAATTCAAATTCAAGCGTAGGTGCTGTTGTTAATGGTAATCAATTAACCTTAACTTACCCTGGTGTTTCGGCAATATCAAATATTACAATTCGTGCTACTGACGCAGAATCTAACATTGTAGAGCAAAATTTTGAGGTTAATGTTACAGATTCGCCTATTGTGTTATATCGTGTAAATGCAGGTGGTCCAGAACTTACTGCAACTGATGGAGATATTAACTGGGAAGCTGATTCTACGAGTAACAATTCTGCCTATTTAGTAACAGCGGGTAGTAATCAAACCTTTTCATTTAATGCTAATGGCGGAGCAAGTGTACCTAATACTACTCCAAATGAAATATTTAAAACTGAAAGAGCTGATAGCGCACCAGGTGCACCAAATATGACGTATTCATTTCCTGTTACACAGAGTGGTAATTATGAAGTGAGATTATATATGGCTAATGGTTGGGTAGGTACTTCAGAAGCGGAGCAAAGACTATTTGACGTTCAAATAGAAGGGTTGACATATCCAGCTTTGGATAATATAGATTTATCAGGAACTTACGGTCATGAAGTAGGCACAGTAATAAGTCATATAGTACCTGTAAATGATGGAGTTATAGATTTGACTTTTATTCATGGTATTATAGAAAACCCAATTATTAACGGTATAGAAATTTTAGATGCCTCTGATTCAGAAACTCCTATATACGTTGCTGATATTGATAATCAAAGAACTCCAGTCGGTGAGCAGCTTGATGGTAGTTTAAATGTACTAGCTTTTGGTGGCGATGGAAATTTAAACTATACAGCTGTAGGTCTTCCACCAGGATTGGTGATAGAACCTACAAATGGCCAAATTGGAGGTACAGTTGAGGCTGGAGCTGAATTAAATAGCCCTTATACTGTTACCATTACAATAGATGATAATGATGGTCTAACAAATGATGCGGTTGTGATTACATTTGATTGGATAATTTTTGAAGCATTCAGTTATAGAGTAAATGTAGGTGGCGATTTAGTTACTGCTACGGATACTGCTACTGACTGGAAATTTAATAATACAAATGGAGCATATACATCTAGTATGTATTCAGTAAATACTGGATTCTCTATTAATTCACTTTTAGAGTTTAATAAGAAACATAGTACCGTTCCAGCTTACATTGACAATACTACCTTCAATGGAATTTTCGCAAGAGAACGTTATGATGCAGCTGATGGTGAGGAGATGGAGTTTATATTTCCTTTAGAAAACGGTGATTACGTAGTAAATGTCTATTTAGGAAATAGTTTTGAACCTGCCAATGAAGTAGGAGATAGAGTTTTTGATATTTCTTTAGAAGGAGTCGTTGTTCAAAATGATTTGGATATTATAGCTGAATTTGGTCATTTGAGAGCTGGTATGCTTTCTTATCCTGTAACGGTTAACGATGGTGAATTGAACTTGGAATTCTTACATGGTGTTGAAAATCCAATTCTTAGCGCTATAGAAATTTTTGAAATAAATGCAGCGAATCCTACTTTATCTATTACGACAATATCGAATCAAGTTAGTGATATTGATGCAGTAGTAGATTTTACGGCCTCAGCAGCTGGTGGAGACTCAGGTGAAGATTTAATTTATTATATCTCAGGTCAACCTGACGGAATTAGTATAAATTCAGTTACTGGTCAAGTTACTGGTACTATTGAGGCAACGGCTTCTGTAGGTGGTCCAAATAATAATGGTGCACATGAAGTTGTAGTTACTGCTGTTAGACGTGGTTCTGCTCCCGCTAGTACAACTTTCAATTGGAATATAGCTTCAACATGGGTTGATAAAGATGAAGATGAAAATTATACGGCAAGACATGAAAATTCATTTGTTCAAGCTGGTGATAAGTTTTACCTAATGGGTGGTAGAGAGAATGCTTCAACTATTGATGTATACGATTACACATCTGATTCATGGAATTCTTTAGTAGATTCAGCTCCTTTTGAATTTAATCATTTTCAAGCTACGGAATACCAAGGCTTAATATGGGTTATTGGTTCTTTTAAAGATAATGCCTTCCCAACGGAAACACCTGCTGAATATGTATGGGCGTTTGACCCGGCAAATGAAGAGTGGATTCAAGGTCCTGAAATACCTGCTAATAGAAGAAGAGGTTCTGCAGGATTGGTAATGTATAACGATAAGTTTTATGTAGTTGCCGGAAATACACAAGGACATGAAGGAGGTTATGTTTCATATTTTGATGAATATGATCCTGCAACTGGTGTATGGACACCATTGACCGATGCACCAAGAGAAAGAGATCACTTTGCTGCAGTAGTTATTGATGATAAACTTTATGTTTCAGGTGGTCGTCTATCAGGAAATGCAGGTGGTTATTTTGCACCTACTATTTCAGAGGTTGATGTCTACGATTTTACAAGTCAAAGTTGGAGTACATTGCCAGCTGGTCAGAATATACCAACACCTAGAGGTGGTTCTTCTGCAGTTAACTTCAATGATAAGTTAATGGTTATTGGTGGTGAAAGCGAAACGGCAGGACCTGCTTTAACAACTGTTGAAGAGTATGATCCTTTATCTCAAACTTGGACTACTTTACCAGGATTGAATTATCCTAGACATGGAACTCAGGCTATTGTTTCTGGAAATGGAATATTTATTACGGCAGGTTCTCCTGTACAAGGTGGGGATAATCAGAAAAACATGGAATACTATGGAGAGGATGCTCCTGTAGGTAGCCCTAGCGTTGCTAGTGACTTTACTATAGCAGATGGTTTATTGATTGCAGATGGTGAAACAGAAACTATTGATTTAAATATTGAAAATGGAAATGTTGGGGTTATAATAACTTCAATGGTTATCTCAGGTGCTAATGCTAGTGATTTTAGTATAGTATCAGGTGAATTAACGAATCAATTGTTGAATGCGAATAGTACGCATCCAATAGAAATAAGTCTATCTGGAACGGGAGATAATAGAAGTGCATTGCTAACAATTACATATGGTAATGGTACAACTAAGGAAATAACCTTATCTAATGCTGTAAATGTTCCAGAAATTACGGATCCCGGTACACAGAATAATAGTGAAGGTGATGTGGTTTCCTTACAAATTGATGCAACAGGGGCTTGTACTGACGAAACATATAGTGCAACTGGCTTGCCTGCAGGTTTATCTATAGATTCTGATACAGGTTTAATATCCGGTACAGTTTCTAATGGTGGTGCGGGTACTGGCGCTTATCAAGAGAACAATGGGCTAGTAGTTATTGAGATGGAAAATTTAACATATGGTGCTAACTGGACCGAAGAGACTACTGAACCTGGTTATACAGGTAGTGGATATCTTTTCAATTCAGTTGACAGTTTTAATACTCCGGGGGTTGGAACTATTTCTACTCAGGTTGAAATTACTACACCAGGTGTTTATAGATTCCAATGGTATAATAATATTGGTATCATAGCCCCTTCTGTACCTTCTACTGAGCATAATGATGCTTGGTTACGTTTTAATGATGCCAATGATTTTTATGGTGCTAAAAATGTTGATGGATCTGGTGGTATTGTTTACCCTAAAGGATTGGGTAAAACACCAGAGGTAGAGGGTGCTTCTGCTGATGGTTGGTTAAAAGTATATACCAATACACTAGATTGGAGTTGGAGTACAAAGACAAGTGATAATGATGCTCATTGGGTATTTGTAGAGTTTGATAATGCAGGTACATATACCATGGAAATTTCATCTAGATCAAACGGTCATTTAATTGATCGTGTAGCATTGCATTTGGTGAGTCAAAACTATGACGAAGCTCAATTATTTGCTGCTGCAGAATCTACTCAAGGCAGTATTACAAATGGAGCTTCGGAAGAGAGTCCATATGATGTAGAGGTAACGGTAACAGATGACTGTAGCCCTTCTCAATCAAATACTATTGAATTTGTATGGAATGTTGGGGAAGCGGGTAATGCTGCGCCGGTAGCATTGATAGAGTCTGATGTAATTTCAGGCGATGCTATATTAACAGTTAATTTTACAGGTGATAATTCTAGTGATGATACGGGAATAGTTGAGTATTTATGGGACTTTAAAGATGGTTCTCCAACAGATGCCACTGCCAATCCTGTCCATGATTTTGATACACCTGGTGTTTATGAAGTGGAATTAACGGTAAGTGACGGTGTTCTTACAAATACAGAAACTTTAACAATAACAGTTAATGCTCCTGCAAATGAAGCTCCTGTGGTTACTAACCCAGGAGATCAAGCTGGAGTTGAAGGTGATATCGTATCATTACAAATTATAGCTACGGATTCAGATGCATTAGCTTATTCGGCAACCAATCTTCCAGATGGGTTGACAATAGATACGACTACAGGATTAATTAGCGGTACTATAACTGCAGGAGCTTCAGCTGATAGTCCTTTCGCAGTGACAGTTACTGTAACGGATGATGGTAGTCCTTCAGAAGAGAGTATTATATCCTTCACTTGGACTGTAACCGATGTTACCGTGAACTTGGCACCAGTTGTAACAAACCCAGGAGATCAAAACGGAGTTGAAGGAGATGTAGTTTCATTACAGATTGAAGCAACTGATGGCGAAGACGATAATATTACCTTCGCGGCAACCAATCTTCCAGATGGGTTGACAATAGATACGACTACAGGATTAATTAACGGTACTATAACTGCAGGAGCTTCAGCTGATAGTCCTTTCGCAGTGACAGTTACTGTAACGGATGATGGTAGTCCTTCAGAAGAGAGTACTGTATCCTTTAATTGGACGGTAACCGATGTTGCCGTGAACTTGGCGCCAGTGGTAACAAACCCAGGAGATCAAAACGGAGTAGAGGAAGATGTCGTGTCTTTACAGATTGAAGCAACAGATGCAGAAGATGATAATATGACTTATACTGCAACCAATCTTCCAGATGGGTTGACAATAGATACGACTACAGGATTAATTAACGGTACTATAACTGCAGGAGCTTCAGCTGATAGTCCTTTCGCAGTGACAGTTACTGTAACGGATGATGGTAGTCCTGCAGAAGAGAGTACTATATCCTTTACTTGGACTGTAACCGATGTTGCCGTGAACTTGGCACCAGTGGTAACAAACCCAGGAGATCAAAACGGAGTTGAAGGAGATGTAGTTTCATTACAGATTGAAGCAACTGATGGCGAAGACGATAATCTGACTTATACTGCAACCAATCTTCCAGATGGGTTGACAATAGATATGACAACAGGATTAATTAGCGGTACAATTGAAGCTGGAGCATCAACCAATAGTCCTTTCGCAGTGACAGTTACTGTAACGGATGACGGTAGTCCTTCAGAAGAGAGTACTATATCCTTTACTTGGACTGTAACCGATGTTGCCGTGAACTTGGCACCAGTGGTAACAAACCCAGGAGATCAAAACGGAGTTGAAGGAGATGTAGTTTCATTACAGATTGAAGCAACTGATGCGGAAGACGATAATCTGACTTATACTGCAACGAATCTTCCTGATGGGTTGATGATAGATGTGACTTCAGGATTAATTAGTGGTACAGTTGAAGCTGGTGTATCGGCCAATAGTCCTTTCGTAGTAAATATTACTGTTACTGACGATGGTAACCCTTCAGAAGAGAGTACTATATCTTTTGTTTGGAATGTAACTGATGTCATCGTAGTGATTAACGAAGCACCTGAGGTAACAATCCCTGGAGCACAAGGTGGAATGGAAGGTGAAGAAATTTCATTTCAAATTCTTGCTACTGATGACGATAATTTGACTTTCACAGCAACTAACCTTCCTGATGGCTTGACTATTGATCCGTCTACTGGATTAATTAGTGGGACGATAGCAGCTGGTGCATCTGTTAATAGCCCGTATGAAGTCATGGTTACGGTAACCGACGACGGTAGTCCTTCAGAATCAAGTACAATAACATTTGATTGGACTATCAGCCAAAATGAAACTTATGATGCAACGATGGATAATATGGTGATATCTCCAAATCCAGCAAGTGAAAATGCTCAAGTATTTATTAATTTGGAAGTTCCGGCGCCATTATTAGGAATCTATATATACGATACTAGCGGTAGGTTAGTTAAGACATATGAATACCTTGAATCATTTAATGGTAATGGAAGTTATGAATTGTATATAGGCGATTTGAGAAACGAAATCTATACAGTTTACGCTTACATACAAGGTGTAGATATTCCGTTGGTGAAAAAGTTGGTTGTGAGAAATTAAAATAAGAACCAATATTAAAATGGAAAAGCGAAAAATCTAACTTAGATTTTTCGCTTTTTTTTTCTCAAATTATAAAACTGTTTAGAGAATTAATTTAAAATTTAACAATGAAATTTATCCATAGTGGTTATAAGATTGTTGTTCAAATAAAAACTCCTTTTAGAAATATAAATTAATAAAGGATAAGTAATAATGGTTTTTAGAAATAACCATTTCACCCAAAATTATAAATTGTCTTTTCAATAATAGGCTTAATAAGCATCAATGTTCTTTCATTGATGCTTATTTTTTTGAGGTAATTCAGTTGAGTGATCTTATGAACATCACTGGCAATAAAATCTATTAGATTGTTTTTTAGTAAGTATAAAGCCGTTTGCTTAACTTCCTTACCATAGTAATCACCTAAGGATAACATATTCATTTGAAACAATAAACCGTCGTTCTTGTATTTAGAATAAGCTTTTAGATTTTTGTGTAAATATGCATACCGCTCTGGATGAGCGAAAATTGGAAATAATCCTGAACTTTTGATTTTATCTACCGAACTATCAAAATTAATCGAAGCCTGTAAATAAGACATTTCGATTAACAGATAGTTTTTAGCCAGAGGCATGAATTGTTTGTCTACAAGAATTTTTTCAAAACCAGAATCAATCATGTGTTCTGCTGCAGCTTCTATATTTACATGTTCCAAATTGTTCATTTTTAAAGCATTTTGGAGTAACGATAATGAGCTTGCAATAGTACTTGGATTATTTGGGTAATAATTCTCCATAATATGTGGCGTGCAGATAAAATCTGTTACTCCGAATTCATTAAACCCCTTTATAAGTTGAATAGAATCCTCAATAGTTTTTGCTCCGTCATCTATACCCGGTAAGATGTGATTATGAATATCAATAAATCCGTCTAAATGGTCAATTAAGAAATGTTTTTTGGAGAAAAAGCTGAACATAAACTGAAATTAGGTTTTAGTTATCTGAGGGTTTATTATACTTCAAAGTTACTATATATTACCATTATATGCTTTAATGAAATTTACAATGTAATATGGCTTTACTTTTATAACTTGTAT